>Ga0181552_10003892_pt1 | contig 10550 bp, 6 predicted proteins | sample 011ome_18_FD_130583 | JGI IMG/M metagenome (GOLD analysis project Ga0181552, IMG submission 130583) | Coastal salt marsh microbial communities from the Groves Creek Marsh, Skidaway Island, Georgia - 011501BT metaG (megahit assembly) | ecosystem: Environmental > Aquatic > Marine > Intertidal zone...
AAGTGATATATGCCCAGATCACGCCTCAGAGGGCTTTGGACCGAAAGGGGACAAACAATGTGAGTACGCAACTCTGTTCGATGGCATGAAGCTAAATGGGCTTAATTTTTAAATGAGTTAAGCGACCCTAGAAGCAAGGTTATTTTTTTGATTTACCAGCCTTGGCTTAATAGTTTTTTTCAAAAACTCAGTTGTATGGCGAGGTATCACTTCCAGTAATCGACTTAATTGATTAAGGTTTAATTTATTGTTAAGGGCTTCACTCCAGAATCTTTCAGGCAGCATATTGATAGGAAAGCTTATTGAGCCATCTAAAACTTGATTTAATCTACAGTCAAAACTTTTTAACATGAAAAGCTCAATATTTAATTTATAAGTTTGATTTGTTAAATATCTTTTTAGAGGTCTAAGCTCTGCAAGTTTTTTAAGCGTCTCTTTCTTTTGGGTATTAATTTTCTCTCTTTCCTCCATAGCTAATACATGAGCTCTATATCTTTCTGCTTTCTCCTTATCAAACCGTTTCATATCATCAATTGACTTGCAGCTAGTATATTTATAGGTTCCGAGAGGCGTGTACCCATTGTTACCTCTATTTTTAAAACTCCAATCTATCAACTCCTCAAGTTTTTCCCGGTTGTTTTGCATGTAAGGGTGCAACTTGATCTTTCTAAAAATATAAATATTGGAGGCTACTGATCCACCTATCCATTTAAAGTCTCTTTCACATAGCACCAAACCTTTAAAAAGGAAAATGAGCTCATCTATACTCTCTGGAACTTCTCTGATATGAGTATATTGTTGTTTGGTTATTGCGTGGTAATCTTTGTATTTATAAGTATGGTTGGTTCTGCCTATCTCCTGCATGATTGCAATGAAGTGCTCTAAAGACAGCCTGGTTTTATTTATATTTTTTAGCATATTTATTATATATTTGTAAATGTATGTTATTAAATATATAATATAATAAACATTATGAAAATATCAACACGCAAAGAAAGGTTTTTACGGGTTTCTAAAAATAGACTTGAAAGGGCATTGGCAGCAATTGAGTCAATTGAGAAACTTTCAAACAAGTCTAACTATGACTATGAAGAGTCAGACATAAATAATATTTCAGGCAGACTCATGGCTAAGGTCAAGCTGGTGATGTCGTCTTTTGGGAGCTACTCAGCTGTTGAGCGTTTTGAGAGATTGGTGGAGCAAGATCAACTCCAATACAGACTCTTGAAAGAATCAGATCCCGAGGTTTATAAGCTTGTGCAGTCATATCTTACAAACAGCAATCCAATAAATGCTGCCTACACATCCATTCAAGATTCCAAAAGTAAAGAAGACGAGCTTCTAGGAAAGTTAGAAAATTTATATGACAAACTACTAAAAAATAATCTGCAAAATGATGATGGATATCATGCAGATGATGATTTTTTTATCCTTGATCCTGAATTTGATATGAGCAAAATGCGAGCCCAACATAATATTGATAGGCTGCTTTGGTTAAAGAGAGGCAGAACCTTTGATGAAATTATTTCCTCTAAAAGTCCATACAGAATCATGCCCAATAATGAAAAAGGCAATCCGATTGGTAGTCTTCATTGGGACATAAATCAGGGCAGGGTAATTCAGGCTGCTAATAATAAATATATAATTAAAATTTGAACATATCACATGTTACTCTTAACTAAATAGGATCTTTGAATGTCAGTAAACTTATCCCAATCTTTTAAAAAAATTGATCAAGTCCTCAGGGAAGATGATGGTCTAGCAACAGCGCTTGATTACATTGAGCAAACCTCATGGATTTTGTTCTTGAGATACCTTGAGGAAACTGAGGCAGCTAATGCAGAAATAGCTGAACTTGCTGGCATAGAGCACTCATACGTTCTCAAGGAAAAGTATCGTTGGTGTAACTGGGCATCTCCCAAAACCAATGATGGTGAGGTTGATCATAATCGCAAGCTGCAGGGAGATGATCTCATAGAATTTGTTAACCAAGAACTCTTTCCATATTTACAGTCACTCAGAGATACGACTGGGAATTCCCTACAGCTTGAACATAAGATCGGTGAAATCTTTGCTGATTTAATAAATCGAGTTCGAGATGGAGGCAACCTTAGAGAGGTCATTGACATTATCGATCAACTAAAATTTCGTTCTGCTGATGAGCAGCATCAAATGAGCGAGCTCTATGAGGGGCACATTCAGCAGATGGGCAATGCCGGAAGAAATGGTGGTGAGTACTATACTCCAAGATCACTAATCAGAGCCATGATCGAAGTTTTGGACCCTAAGCCAGGTGAGACTATCTATGACCCTGCTTGTGGAAGTGGGGGCTTCTTGGTTGAGTCATACAAATATATTCTTGAAAATTCAAAAAACCTATCAACTAAAGATATGGAGTTCATACAAACCAAAGCTTTTTTGGGCAAAGAAAAAAAAGGACTCCCTTTTATCATTGCTAACATGCACATGATCTTTAATGGTATTAAGTCACCCAATATTGTCAGAACTAATACTCTATCAAGGAATGTAATGGAGATTCAGGAAAAGGATAGGGTGGATGTGATCCTTGCAAACCCGCCTTTTGGTGCAAAAGAAAACGAATCTGTCCAAATGAACTTCCCTATTAAAACCAGTGCTACTGAGAACATGTTCATGCAGTATTTCATTAAAAACCTTAAGAAGGGAGGTAGGGCTGCAATCGTTATCAAGAATACGTTTTTAACCAATGATGATAATGCAACCAAAGCCTTAAGACAGGAGTTACTCACCGAATGTAACCTTCATACTATCCTAGATATGCCCCAAGGCACTTTCTTGGGAGCTGGCGTCAAAACAGTAATACTCTTTTTTACTAAAGGTGAAGCAACTAAGGATATCTGGTATTATCAGCTAGATCCCGGGAGAAATCTTGGAAAGAACGACCCGTTAAATATTAACGATTTTAAAGAGTTTTTAGATATACACTCACATCAATCAGTATCACAAAATTCTTGGACAGTTAGTCGTGATGATCTTGATCAATATAATTATAGTCTGGCTGTACAGAATCCCAATAAAGTTGAGGAAATCGATAACGGAACTCCTCAAGAAATAATTGCTGAGATAGAGCAGTTAGACGCTCATGCAGCTCAAGCACTCAAAGCTATCAAGGAGTTGCTGTGAAATTGACCCATGGACATATAGGAGATGTATTAACGCTCATACAGAATGGGGTTAGCTGCAAGCAAGACAAGAGTGGTGTTGGAGAAAAAATCACAAGGATAGAAACCATCGCAGATAGTTCAATTAACTATAATAAGACTGGTTTCGCAAAGTTAGATGACAAACAGAAGGCTAAAGCAGAGCTAGAAGTTGGCGATATTTTATTCAGCCATATCAACAGCCCAATCCATGTCGGCAAAACTGCAATCTATGATGGAGCAGAGCCTCTCTATCACGGAATTAATCTGCTGAGATTTCGCACAATTGAGAAAGTGGATAGCAGCTATTTCAACATGTTTTTGGTTTCATTGTTTCAAAATGGCTATTGGAGGCGGACTGCAAAACAGTCAGTCAACCAGGCTAGTGTTAATCAGAAGGACATAAAATCTGTTCCATTTTCTTACCCTCCACTCCCAGAGCAACAACGTATAGTTGCCAAGCTTGAAGCTGCGTTTGCTGAGATTGAAGATTTTCATGAAACAATTAAGAAAAAATCTATCTTGCTTCGACGCTTGAAAGAAACATTTTTAAGGCAAGAATTAAAAAATAATTCTCTTAACGTTAAATGAGCGAACAAGATACTAGAAGACAACTCGTTGATCCCAAACTTAAAGAGGCTGGCTGGGAAGTCATTGAAGGTTCTCGCATCATTACAGAACGTTATTTTACTAATGGTCGTCTCACTCAGTCTGGCAGACAAGCTAAGTCACGATATGACTATGTATTGATTTATAAAAACGTAAAGCTTGCTGTTGTTGAGGCTAAGAAAGCTGGAATGAGTTATGGGGATGCAGTCGGTCAAGTTAAGGACTATAACGAACAACTCAAACTACCATTTGCTTACGCAACCGATGGCAATGAGATCAGGCAAATGCATTATGTGGGCGATACTTGTCATGAGACTGATGTAGATAACTTTCTTTCTCCTGAAGAAATGTATCAGGTAGCATTTGCTGAAAACAATGAAGTTGAAGATGCGCTTGGTCAAATACCCTTTAATAAAAGTGGTGGTAAAGAGCCTCGTTATTATCAAGAACTAGCTGTTAATAAAGCAATAAGTGCTCTGGGTCGAGGAAAAGAAAAAATATTATTAACTCTGGCTACAGGAACGGGCAAGACCTACATTTCATTTCAAATTGTCTGGAAATTAATGCAGGCTAAATGGTCATCCTCAGGTTTAGGGCAAAGAACACCAAGAATACTCTTTTTAGCTGATCGAAATGTATTAACCGATCAGGCTCAAGGTTCTTTTGGTCAGTTCCCAGATAACATGCTGCAAAAGATTAAGCCTGGCGCTGATACAGTTCCCACTAATGGCAATATTTTCTTTGGAATCTTCCAGGCTCTAATGACCAGCGATCCAAAGCTTTATGAACAATACCCTAAAGATTTCTTTGATCTTGTTATTGTCGATGAGTGTCATAGGGGAGGTGCTGCAGAGGGTTCTAACTGGCAAGGGGTTCTTAATTACTTTGATGCAGTCAAGCTTGGACTAACGGCAACACCCAGAAGAGATGAGAACGCTGATAGTTATCAATATTTTGGAGACCCTGTCTATGAGTACTCTTTAAAGGAAGGCATTGAGGATGGTTTCTTATCTCCCTTTAAGACTCATGTTTTTGAGACCACCATGGATAGTTATACATACACAGGCGATGATGAAGTGCTTATGGGAGAACCTGAATTAGGCAAAAGGTATACCAGTGGGGAATTTAATAGAAAAATTGAGATTCGTGAGCGGGAAAAGAAAAGAGTTCAACTGTTTCTCGAGCACATGAATCCAGATGATAAAACAATTATCTTTTGCGCCACCGTCCGGCATGCCCAATTAATTACTGACATTATTAATGAAGAGGTAGAAGATCGCCCGGCTAACTACTGTGTAAGGGTAACCTCTGCAGATGGTGTGGTTGGTGATAATCATCTGCGAACCTTCCAAGACAACGATAAAAAGCTTCCAACTATTCTTACCACTTCTCGCAAACTTTCTACTGGGGTCGATGCACTCAATGTTAGAAACATAGTTCTGTTGCGACCTGTTAAATCAATGATTGAGTTCAAACAAATCGTAGGACGAGGAACTCGAATATATGACGGCAAGTTTTTTTTTACAATTTATGACTTTGAGGGTGCATCAGAGCACTATTCCGATCCTGAGTGGGATGGTCCACCGTTGGAAAAAGAAGGAGGTAGTAAAGTCACTCCTATTCCAACACCAACGCCCCCCACTGAGGGTGATGATGACGATGATGATACTGGGAAACCAAAAATAGTAAAAATTAAATTATCAGATGGGCATGAGAGAGACATAGCTTTTACAGAGAGAGTGCTTTATAACGCTCATGAAAAACCAGTTACGCTAGAAGAATTTATCGAAACTCTTTTTGATGAATCCATTCCTGACTTATTTGAAAATGAACAAAAATTACAACAAATCTGGTCGCTTCCACAAACTCGGGCTCAGTTGCTCCTAAAACTTCAAGAGGTAGGTTATGGTCAAGATCAACTGAAATCTGTGCAAGCGCTTGTTGGGGCAAAGGAATGTGACATTTATGATGTACTTAGGTATATATCTTTTAGAAAAAATATGCTGAAAAGATCCGATAGAATGTTGAGTTCCAGAGAGCTCTTCTATCCATCCATTGATCATCCTCATCAGGATTTTATAGACTTTGTGGGACATCAGTACATCAACCGAGGTGTTTGGGAGCTATCTCAAGAAAATCTACCCAAGCTCATTGAGTTACGATATGAAACAGTAGCTGATGGAATAAATAATTTAGGTGAAATTAGCCTGATTAAGGATGTCTATGATGGTTTTCAAAAATCACTATATGAAGCAGAGGTTGCCTGATGAGTGATAGGCAATATTTTAGAATTATGCTGGGTAGAGCCAATTCTTTCGTAACTGAATGTTTTGATGGTGGGTTTATTGGAGCTGAGGATGATCAAAGAATTAAGAGAGCACTATCAGTTACACAAAATATTTTTTTTATGAAATATAAAGTTAAACTTGAATTAAGTGATTTTTAAACCCGGAAGGTGCACTGGGGCATGATGTTGCTAAGTTTTACGTCTAATGTAATTATAAATATCACAACATCTTGAGAGCCTATTAAGATCATATATAAATGCCAAATATTGATATTAAAAAAATTCTTTTAAAATTCAGTGAAAAACTGCTGACTCTAAATACTAGAAACAGATTGCTGAGTTCTACTTTTAGTACTCGATCTGAGTCATTTATGTTTATAGATGAGTTGGCACAGCAGTTAGCTACAAAACTTGCTTCTGGCATGGAGTTTATCCCATTGCCTCCTATAGAGTCTGAGCCCCCGGATGAGAAGAATGCAAAATTTAAAAATAAAGTAGAAGAATTTAAGCTTGTTGACGAAGATTATCTAAAAGCAATTTCTAAAATCAATGACTCTGAAATTACCGATCAAGATGATCAGGACAAAATTGCTGATCTGGAGTTTAAGGCTTTAAGGAAACTTAAAAACAAAGTCAGGGATGAGCTTGGTCTTCCGCCTTTAGCAACCGCCGATGGCAAGATTAATTTAACTGCTCATGCAAAAATGCACAAAATTAATCCTAGTTATGACCTTCCCGATCCAAGCGAAATTGATATTGATTTAGCCCAATACAATGACAATAAAATCCAAACCTTATTTATTAAAGAGGATTTAAATGCAAGATTAGCCAAACTAAAGCAAAAATTTAATTCAAATCTCCAAGAAACTGGTCTTCAAACGGCTTACATATGTTTTGGTTTTCTTGAATGGAATGAGGTAAAAAATTCTAAAAATAGACTTGCCCCATTAATGATGCTTCCCATTGAGTTTGGAGAAGACCGAAAAGATTTCAGTATTAGATCGATTGATAATGAGATTCTTGATAATAAAACTCTGCGCATGTATCTCGAGGATGTTTTTAGAATCAAGCTACCTAAGTTTCCAGTTTTAAAAAGTGATTCGAATGAAACTCATGTAGATATAGAAAAATATTTAAAAAAAATCAATAACTATGTGGCAAGAGAAAAGGGCTGGAGGGTACTTAGAAGAGCATCAATAGGTATTTTTTACACCCAGGACTTGACCATTCATGAGGATCTAAAAGAGCTAGCTGAAGATCCCAATGAATTACTAAATGATCTCTTATCAGGCAAACCTCAAGAGTCATCAGACGCAGTATATGAAATTGATGATAGTGAATTCCAAGCATTAGTTCCTTCGTTAATTGAGCCAGCTGATTCATCACAGCATTCAGCTGTTATAGATATGATAAACGGCAAAAGTTTTGTGTTGCGAGGTCCTCCTGGGACAGGTAAATCGCAAACTATTTGCAACATGATTGCTGCAGGTATGAGCAGCGGTAAAAAAATTCTATTTATTGCTGATAAAGAAGCTGCGCTTGAGGTTGTAAGATCTAGATTAACTAGCGCTGGAATCTCTCCATATTTATTAAAGGCTTATGGAAAAAAATCATCTAAAAAAGAGTTTTGGGATTCTATTAAAACTCGTTTTAAATTTCATGCAACCAAACATAAAGAAGAGGATTTTCAAAGAACGCTTCAAAAACTTCAAGACACAAAAAAGAAGCTCAATGAATATAAAGAATTTATTGGCAGCACATATGGTGAATCCAGTCTTACAAATCATGATTTATTATGGCAACAAGAATCTCTTGCAGAGGACTTTAGCTTAGACAAACTTCCTTCTGTGGATTCTTTTAGACCTAAATTTATTAATGATTTAGAGGTAGAGAAAAGTCAAAATATTTTAGCTGAAATTTCTAATGCGTTCGATCCAGAGTATATTGACCATCCATGGGCAAGTTCTAAAAAACCTCCAAAGACACCGGTTGCACTTAAAGACTTTAAAGATGCATCTCATAATTTTAGAGAAAATCTAAAAAAATTTAATGACAACTATGAACATCAAACCCTAGTCAACGATCCAGCTCATGATGTTGTGGAAAAGGCATGCAGTCTTTATAAAGCAATTTCCAGCGGTATAAGTGACCTTGATGATTGCCAAAATAAGGCTTTATTTGATTATGTTAATGGCTCAGAGAATGAGAGAAATAAAATCGAATCAGTCATAAGAGAGGGTATTTCAATCTTCTCTAAAAAAGCTGAATTTTCTAATTTGGGTTTGGACGTTGAGAGGCTAGCAGAAACTAGCAAATGCGCTGATGAGGCTTGGGAATACCTCTATAAAAATAGTTCATTTCATGAAATCACAACAAGGCTCGAAGAGTATGAAAGCACGATTTCATTTTTTCAACATGTCGCAAATAGTGATATTGGTAAAAATATTTTTACCCTCGAGCAGATTCAATTGTTAATTAAAATTAGGGATTTATTTGCCGAAATTCCAACTAACTTTAAAGATAAACTTTTATTCTCAAATAGTTTTTTAACACTTGAGTTAGTTAAAAAGCTAGAGTTACTCCATTCAGTATGTAACCAAAAAGCTGAGTTCAAAGAACTTAAAATTGAGATTGATGAAGATTTTCGTGAGGCGCGTGATTATAAAAATGCTGCCCTAGTGTTTAATGAGGCTCACATATTATCTTTCCTTAGTGGAGATTTCTGGAAAGCAAGAAAGTTATTTACTAGCATCACTGAAGAAAATAAATCGAATCAAGAAAAGGCAAAGATTCTTTTGAATATAGCTCGATATTTAGATGATAAAGAAATTATTAAAAACGATATAGATATTGCTGGGGAGCTAGGGATTCACTTTAAGGGTGATGAGACAGACATAGAGACCGTTACATCTGCCTATGATCTTGTATCGAAGCTCTGGGACTTAAAGCTCGAAGTCAATCTTCCTAAAGAAGCTTTCTCTGAAATTCAAAAAAATTCATCTTATTTTTTTAAGACATTTATTCCAAACCTTCCTTACACAGAGCAATACGATTTATCAGCTATATTTGAAAGCATTGATTTCTCTCAACACCCAATGCAGATTTGTGAAGAGCTTAATAATGCTTTTGATGAAATCTCCAAGTTGCAAAAACAAATCAATGATTTGCAGCTAAATGATAAAAAAGTCTCAGATATTTTGGATATTGCAGGCGATATTAGGGTTTTTGAGGAGCAAAAAGAATTATTTTTCAACGAAGCTGGCTCCTTGTTTTCTGATGAAATGCTTGAGCACATAGGAGCACACAATCAAACAAAACTGCTTAATCATTTCACATGGATCAATAATCAAATTGAAGAAATGGATGGTGATATAGAAGTTGATGCAGAAAATTTTGAGCATAACCACAGCGCCTTAGATGACTTGCATCAAGATTTAAGTCATCTTGTAAATAACTTTAGTGAGTTAGTGGATCTTATCGATGCAAGTCCCATAGAAGAGATAAAAAAGACACCTCTTTCAACTTTAGGGATTTTTGCCAAAAAAACTAAAGCAGTGGAATCTAACATAGATGCTTTTTTTCAGTTTAAAAATTATGAATCAGCATTGCAGCAAGACTATGAAAAAGATTTTTATCATTCGTATAAAAATGCTTTTCCAGATGAGATGAATAATTTACCTGATTTCTTTTTAGCTTGGGTTCGTAATGAGCAATATAAGGACCTAACAATGGATCCTCTTAATCAATTATTAATTGATGAATTTAGAGGGATTAAGCTTAATCGTCTTCAATCAGAGCTCAGAAAACTTGATGAGCAAATTCAAGAACTCACTCGTCACAGAGTCGCTAAATTATCTCAAGAAGTGAGCATGGGTGCCCCATGGGGAAATTCTTCAAACAAGGTTTCAGAAAAAACAGAAAGTGAACTGTTAACTTATGGTATCACCAAGAAAACTTTCCCTAGGGGTTCGGTAAGGGAGCATATCTTTAAGACTGCTGAGGCTTTATCTTGTTATTCTCCTTGCTGGATGATGACCCCAGCAAATGTTTCAACATTTTTACCTCGAAAGGAATTATTTGATTTAGTAATTATTGACGAAGCCTCTCAAATGACCCCTGCAAAGGCATTTGGTGCCATAGGTCGATCTCGACAACTAATTGTGGTGGGGGACGAAAACCAGCTCCCGCCAACCTCTTTCTTTCAAAAATCAGATAATGATATTGAAGAAGATCTTGATATGGATGCTGATGAATCCATTCTTGATTTAGCTCTAGGGGTCTGGAGAAATCCTCGTATGTTGATGTGGCATTACAGATCCAAGCACGAAGATCTTATAAGGTTTCAAAATAATTTTATTTATGAGTCGAAACTAATTATTCCTCCTTCGGTGTTAGGCGGCGCATCAGAAGACTTTGGTGTTAAGAATCATTTCCTAGATGAAGCTTTATATTCAAGAGGAGGTTCAAATAACGAT
>Ga0181552_10003899_pt1 | contig 10536 bp, 9 predicted proteins | sample 011ome_18_FD_130583 | JGI IMG/M metagenome (GOLD analysis project Ga0181552, IMG submission 130583) | Coastal salt marsh microbial communities from the Groves Creek Marsh, Skidaway Island, Georgia - 011501BT metaG (megahit assembly) | ecosystem: Environmental > Aquatic > Marine > Intertidal zone...
GAATAATCATTGGGCAAAAAACATTTGGAAAAGGCACCGTTCAAAAATTAGATAGTTTGAGCTCTGGACAAATAAAAATTACTGAATCTAAGTTTTATAGAATTACTGGAGCTGGGATGCAAACCAAAGGAATACATCCAGATATAACCTTGCCAAGTACCTGGGATATTGAAGAAATTGGTGAGAGTTCTTTTGATACAGCTCTCCCATGGGATGAAATTAAACCAATTCGTTTCCAAAAATTTTCCATGGAGACTGCTTTGATCTCCAGGTTAAATGATGAACATTTGATGAGAGTCAGTCAGAGTCCTAACTTGCAATATATCCTTGATATAAGGAAAAGATATGAAATCCAAAAAAACAAAGAGGTTATTTCTCTGAACTTAACAAATAGAAGACTCGAAAAAGAAGAAAGACAATTATGGGCTTTAGATATTGAAAATAAACGACGTGCTTTGCTGAATTTAGAAATTTTTGATTCTTATAAGGCTATGGAAGATTATAATGATGCTAAGGAAACTGAAGACGATAATAAAAATTTAGCGATAGACATTGATAATGATTATCTTTTAAATGAGGGTGTCCAAATTCTTTCAGATTATATGTTGCTTAATCAAAATATCTATTTATCTCAAGCTGCATAAAATATGAAAATTGTTTCCTTTAATATTAATAGTATTCGAGCTCGTCCCCATCAACTAATTCACCTTAGAAATACAATTGATCCAGATGTAATTGGAATTCAAGAGACTAAAGTAAATGATCCAGAGTTTCCAATCGAGGAAATTAAAGAAATTGGATACCACTCAGAATTTTGGGGCCAAAAAGGCCATTATGGAGTGGCCATGCTGAGTAAAGAAAAGCCTTTTAATATTCAAAAAGGTTTTTCTGGAGATACAAAAGAGGATCAAAAAAGATTTATTCAAGCTACTTTCAAATGGAAAAGAAAAGAAATTACAATCATGAATGGATACTTTCCTCAAGGAGAGAATAGATCACATGAAACCAAATTTCCTAAAAAAATTAAATTTTATAATGACCTTGAAAAACACATAAAAAAACTCAAAAAAAAAGAAGATAATCTTATAGTAATGGGAGATTTTAATGTTGCTCCAACAGATTTAGATATTGGAATTGGTGATCAAAATGTAAAAAGATGGCTACGTGATGGCAAAACTGCATTTCTGCCAGAAGAAATAGAAATGTGGAATAGAATTAAAGACTTGGGTTTTGTAGATTCCTGGAGAAAACAGAATCCCCAGGAGGGATCAGTTTTTTCATGGTTTGATTACCGATCAAGGATGTTTGATAACGATCCTAAGAGAGGGCTTAGAATTGATCACATACTGTTATCAGAAAATTTAGAAAATTCGATAGTGGACACAGGGATAGACTACACTGCCAGGGCGATGGAAAAACCATCAGATCATTGTCCGATATGGCTGGAACTAAGATAAAATCTTTATAAGCCTCTCTTAGATCGAAAAAAGTTTTTTAGCAACTCAGAAGACTCTTTCTGCATATATCCTCCGCTAAATATAACCCTATGGTTTAAATCATTTCTGATTAAGAATTGGTCAATGGATTCTATTGCGCCGGTTCTTGGTTCCTTGGCTCCAAAATATAAATAATCTAATCTAGCATCCATAATTGCTTTTGCGCACATATGACAAGGCTCAAGTGTGACATATATTTCACAATTTATAAGTCTATAGTTATTGAGTGCTCTGCTTGCATTATTGATAGCAATAATTTCAGCATGAGCTGATACTGAATTCTTGGAGATTACTTTATTGCAGCCCTTTCCAATAACTTTTCCATCTTTAACAATAATTGCTCCAACTGGAACTTCATTATTAGTATATGCAATCTCAGCCATACTAATTGCTAAGCTCATGTACTGCTCTAAATACATTATAAATTTAAAACACTAGATAAATTTAGCCCAATCCTCTAGAGGCCTTCTCTCTGATTGCAAAGTATTTATCGGATCTTTTTCATCACGATAACCTACGCACATTCCACAAAATAATAAATCCCCTTCATCAGCCTGAACAAATTCGGAAACACAATCGTGTTTTATTGACCAAGCCTCTTGAGCGCACGTATCTAGTCCCTCCTCCTTTGCCAACAACATAAAAGTTTGCAAAAACATTCCCAAATCAGACCATTGGGGGGGTCCCATCTGACTATCAATAAAACAAAATAGCCCACATGGAGCTCCAAAAAAATTAAAATTTTTCATAACTTGCTTGATTCTAGCTTCTTTGTCATTTCTTGGAATTCTCAAGATTTCATACATTTGTTCTCCCAATTCATATCGAGAATTTCTATAAGGCTCTTTAAGATTTGATGGATAAATTTCATACTGAGGCTCAGCATACTTTGTCCAGTTTTTTTGAAATTCTAAAAAATTTTTTAATGCATCGTTATTTAGAACAAATATTTTCCATGGTTGGAGATTTCCACCTGATGGAGCTCGAGAAGATTTAAGTAAAAGATTTTTTATTAACTTATTTGATACGGGTTTTGATATAAAACCTCTTATTGATTTTCTTAGTAAGACAGCCTCAGAAACATTCATACAGAATTTTATTATATATGAAGTTGGCTGAGACTGTTTCTCAAAATTGTTTTCTTTGATGAATACTAATCTTGTGCTCTATGCAAAATTTTCGTGTATGAGTTTTTTATAGATTTCAGGGACGGAAAAAAAGCAGCAACTTTAATGCAATCAATAACGAAACCTAAAGAAAAAATTAGAAATAAATTACCTTTAAATAGAAAGTTTGCACTGCAGCCTCGCATGATAGGTAAGAAAATAGCCCTAAAAATAAAATACGCTGAAAAAATGACTCCAGCAGTAATTTTAGAAATATTAGGTATAAACAAATCACTTTCAATATTCCAATTAGCAAATGTCGCATTCCAATTAAATACAACTAATAATGTAAATATATTAAAAAAAACCAAATAAACAATGCGGTGATCCCTTAAATGATGAACGGACCTACATGCTCTATAATTTCTGTACCATTTTGCGAGAAGTTTTTTTAGATCTAAAAAAGCAATGCCAGAATAATTAATAGTAGTGTGAGTAGGGTCTAGGAAAGAAATTGGATGCTGCTTTAACCTAATCATCCAATCTGTATCCTCCCCAGCCAATAAATTTGGTAAAAAATTTCCAACCTGAAAAAAAGTTTTTTTCTTAATTATCATGCCAGGAACAGTGTCTAGCTTCTTAAAACCAAAAGTCGACGCAATGATAATTTTTTCGTAAAGACTGTTAGCTTCATAGATTGTTTTTCCCCATGCACCATCATAAATTTCGCTATTAATGATCGTATTATTTATCTCAACCCAATATTTGTTCGGAATGGTCTTAGTGTCTAAAAATGCAATCCATTTACCTAAAGCAAGATTAACTCCCTCATTTCTCGAAGCGCCTGGGTAACTTTCATTAATAAACACATGCTTTAATTCATATGGTTTGTTAAGAAATAAGTTCATAACATCCATCGGTAATTCTTCTTTAACATCAGATGAATCTATAATAAGCAATTCAATGCATTCAATAGGAAGCTTAGATAGTTGCTGCATTAGCTTAACAAGAAAGAATCTGTCATTTCTAGATGGAATAACAATAGTTAAATCTTTATCAGCTCTTTTAGTCATTTATTGGATATTTTATAAAAATTTTATTTTATTTAAAAAATCTATCTAGCGATGAAACTGCTTTGCTTAGATCAGATTTGTATATATTTATTTTTTTATCCAGCATTTCTTTAATTATAATTTCATCAGCAACAATTCTTTTGAAACGATCCATCAAGCTGTTGCATGTAGTTTTTGAGGTATCTATTACATAATCTGTATGCCCAAATAAATCTTTATTAATTCCTTTTGACTTTACGCTATACCCAATGCTAATTGTAGGCACATAACTAGAGAAAGCAGCTATTGTAGAGTGAGTTCTTGCTCCAATAAAATAATTACAATTTCCAATAATGTACTTTAGTTGAGCTGAATTATACTCTTCATTAAGAAGAGATACTTTTGAAGAATTATGAGCTTGCCTAGAAAAAATACTCTTCATGATTGATAAGTCATCCTGAGTAGTATTTGACCTAGAGATTACATGGGGTATCAATAAAATTGAGCAATTATAAGTTGCGATAAGTTCATCGATAAAAATACTCATTTCCTTAATATAGTCAATGGAAGTATTTCCAAATCTATTTAAGTATGGGCTTAGATTGATTCCAATAACAGTCTTTTCATTTTCTTGAGGCCAGAAAGATTTAAGATTTACTTCTTCCGGTTCCAAAGAGAATGCCGAGTCAGGAAATAGCAATGTATTCTTTAGGAAAAGATTTTTTTTTGCATAAGTTTCAGAGTATGATTCTCTTGTTGTTATTAAACTCATTTCTGAAAGATGAGCAGCCATAATAAATTCTAAATCTTTACTATCGAAAAAAGGACCTATAGAAGCGCCCCATAGGACTGTGGGCTTTTTTGCTTTGATAGCAATCTTATCTGTGCCAATCAAAAATGAAGGAAAGCCATATTCACTAGAATAGTTATCCCCTCCAACAGAAAGAACAATATCCATTGTTTCTATAAAATTTATATAGTCTCTTGGAAATGGAAAAGGCCACAGGAATTTCTTCAAAAATATCTTAGTTTTTTTTTGAAGAAACTGCCAAATTTTTTTATATTTTGGTGAATATGCTTCTAAAAAAAACACACCCTGTTGATTAGAGTTTGGCCAAAGTTTTTGATCATATTCAATATTTTCACTTGGAACAAATATAGCAATCTCACCAAAATGTTTTTTTAAAAGAGCGGCGGTACTTCTCACAATTGCATCAATTCCTTTATTTTCAAAAGAGTGAATTCCGTTAAGATAAAATCTCTTCATGTACTAATTTTTTGTAAGCATTTTTGCACTCATGGAATATTATTCCATTATATCTCTTATATAAGTTTATTAGCTTATAAATTTTGAATTGACTTAATGGAAATATTCCAATTTTTCCATGTATCAGAACCAAATAGCTTATTTTGAATTACTATTAGATAAAAAATTAATAGGCATAAATCACAGATGATTGTAGCGAAAGCAGCGCCTTGAAGTGAAAAAATTGGAACCAATGAAAAGTTTAAAATTACATTTAAAAAAGCAATGATACCCATGCATTTAATCTTAGTTTTTATCAAGTCTCTTACTGATAGGAGTCCTCCTATTCCGATAGCTAAAAACTTAAAAGGAACTCCAAAAGCCAATATAAAAATTATCTCGCTAGCTTTAAAGAACTCCTCTCCAAAAATATTAAAAATTGAAGTTTGTGCAATTAATATTAGCATTATTGTCGCAGTGATTCCTAATAAAATCATTGTTCCACAGGTAAAACGAAATACTGCAAGTAACTTTAAAGGGTTTTCTCGCGCCCATCTATGCTGAAGGGGAAGGATATATTTCTGAAAAATAGAAGATGGGATGATGAAAATGGCAATGCTGATCATTAAAGCAGCATAATAAATTCCCGACGCCTCTGGCCCATTTAACCAGTATAAAATTACAATATTAGTTTGAAAAAAAATAAAATAAAAAAACCCTGATGCGCAAAAAGGCCAAGCTTTTTTTAAAGTATCAATTATTGAAGGCTCTTTATACGTATTTAAATTAATTTTTATAAAATTCTCTTTTTTATAAAATTTTACTAATTGAAATAAAGAAAGAGTCATCATCGTCATGCCCATAAAAGCAATTCCGCTCCCAACAGCAATCAAATCAAAACTCATTATCCCAAGAAAAATTGCAATGATAATTTTGCTTAGATGAGGAAATAATAACCATAAAGATAATTTTTGAAACTTTTTTTGAAGTTGGAGTGTTGCTGCTGCAAGGTCATTTAAGACCAAACCAAGCATCCAAGGAATTAATATAAATACTAATTTATTAAAAGAATTATTTGAATAAAACAGAGACAAGATAATTAGAAATATTGAGAAACATATAAGTATAAAAATTATTTTTAAGGACGGTTTAAGCCAATTCTTACCATTCAATCCCTCAGTACCATATATATTTAACCAAAATAAACCTATTCCAAATCCAACAAAAGAAACATAAAGATTTATCGCAACAAAGCTTGAAGCTAATACACCAAAATCATAAAGATTAAGGTATCTTGCAAATATAATATTTGCTAAAAAAGTAAATACTGTTCCTAAAATAGCCCCTATTGAAATAAGTGATAAATTTTTTATAACAGGTAAATTTGATTCTTCAAAAATCATAACTTCAAGAAATATGGTTCAAAAGAAGTATTCCTTAGAATATCCATTTTAATTTCTTCAAAATAATTTGCATTGACTATCAAAACAATATCATTTTTATCTAGATGTCTATATAGAGCATAGGGAGAAATAATTTTTATCAGTGTAGAAGGAGTAAAGCAATTTTGTCTTTTTGGGTTAATATCAACTAATCCAGAGATTTTTTTGTATAATTTTTTGTCAAAGCTCTTTAAATGATGAAGGAATAAGACGCCCCTACTACCACCTCCCCATACCCAAATTCTTTTAAAGTTTATTTCTGAGGTATTTTTAGCAAATCTTTTAAATGACGAAAAAAAAGGCAATAGATTAATATTTATCCAGGAATTGCTTGAGGAGAAATCATCCTCATATTGATCCTCAAGATCTCTAAAATTTGCCAAAATAAACTGGTATTGATTTGAGAAAATAAACTTATGCTCTACAACTCTTTTGAACATATTACATAAAGCATTTTTTGTAAAATAACTAACTCTTTCTGGAGTTAAATCAAAAATTACTTTTTCCTTTTTAATCCAAGAAAAATTAGGCAACTCGATAAATACCTTGCATTGAGGATCAAAAATATTTTTTAACATATTTAAGAATTTATGTGGTGCTTCAACATAATCAAGGGAATGACGAATAATAACGACATCTGCAGATAATTTATCATTTTTATTCAAATATCTTTTTTGTATATTTTGATCTGCTCCTTCATAAGTAGTGTCAAATCCAAAATAGATAAAATGCTTATCGTCTCTTACTATCTCTAAAAATTGACCTTTACCACAACCAACCTCTACAAGAACTGAATTTTTTTTAAAATGTTTTTTAAGATAAATATATATTTCATTCATATGATTAATAAATACAGGAGATAAAACAGCATTTTGATATGATTCATCAAAAGTAAGTATTTTTGAGTTATATTTGCAATTTTGAACAAGCTCGTTTTTTATATTTTGCACCAAGGAAATCTCTCCCAATGGCATGATGGATGAATTAGATAATAAAACTTTATTTGGAATTGCGGGGACGGTTATATTTTTCAATTTACTTCCGCATTAAAAGAAATAGTATTTTTTTTGGGTTTTTCATTACACGTATTAACTTTTTATGTAGTTTAAAAAAAACTATTGGTAACGATAGGCAATATATGTAAAAACTGAATAATTTAATACACTTTTTATTAATCCTTGGCCACAATTTCTTGGTAGCGTTTTGTACCGCAAATCTTGCTGCGACTTGAAGTTTATGTTTTTGGTAGGTTTCCTTGTTTGGCCTAACTCTTTTTCTAGGAACTTTATACCCTTTTAAATTTGCCCAAAATATTCTAGCTTCTAATAAATATTTTTTATGAAATATAACTCCACTTTGACTCTTGGAAACATCAGCTGCAGATATAGGCGAAACTCTACATGTTTTATTAGCAATGCCTTCTGATAATAACAAAGCAAGATCTTTGTTACGAACAATAATTAAAGAGTTCCCCATAGTATCATGCTCATACTCAGGCAACCATGCATCCATCACAGTAACATCTGCTAATTCTGAAAAAACATCATCACAAAAATTACATGCATTCATGCCAAAGTATCCCGCCCCCCAAATATTACTAATATCAGAAAAAGCTAATTCAGAACCATAGTCCTCGATGTTTGATGTTGCTTGGAATTTAAAATTTCCTGCTCGAGTTGTATCTTTCTTAATTCTGTATTTCACTGATTGCAAATCGCCAGATTTTACTCCAGATATTTCAGATAAGTACTCAGTATAAAATTTATTAGGTAAATGGCCGCAAGTGAGACCAAAAGTATATTTAACTCTTCTCTTTAATCTAGGCAAGGATGCCATCGACATTCGTATTCCTTTTATAAAACAAGGTAATCCAACAACTGCATATCTCTTTTCAATAGATTTTGCATTCATATGAGAGATAACACTTGCCATATCAACTGGGTGATATACTGAACCTGAAGCTAGCCTTAATTTTTCCTTGGTATCAATAATTTGATACTCAAATAACTCCTTATCTTTCTTGCTTTGGTTAATAGTAATTACTGAATCTACCATATTTGAATTAATTAAAGTTTCTAAAAACCAGGTCATCATTCCTCCTGATGCTCCCTTAATTCTATGGTTGTTTATAGTAGAGTGACCTACAAATGTTTCAATATATTGACCGAGATCCTTGTCGGTTTTGATTCCTTGATTTTTACCAAACTCCTCATCTGCAATACTGTCTTCAACGAGGGAATGTTCTCCAAATGGGCATACCGCAAGGCAGACACTGCATGATGGAGGGCAGTAACCATCTATTTTTGGGGCAAGATCTCCATTATCTTGCCAAGACATTTCCAATAAATCTGAAGGGCAAACGCCTGCACATATTCCGCAGCCAATACATAAATCGTGATCTACTATCTCTGACACAACTTGTTTATGTTCAGGAATAATTTGTTTATGAGGTATTAATTGGTTCATCAAATATTTTCAAATTTATTTTAAATCTATTCAAGGTTAATCAATCCAGCAAATTAACTTATTGAATAAATTCCAATTAACTTTGTTAGCAATAATTTCCTTGCCACAAGCATTTATTAAATGGCGATAATATCTCCAGAGTAGAATCCCATGAATCTTGGGGAAATATTTCATATTTATTAACATCCTTTACAGCCTTCTTCTAAAATTATTTATAGGCGCTTCAATGAATTGATAAGACAGATGAGAGATTAATAGTATAAAGGATAAACCAATTATCATAATTAGATTTGATAAGAGAAAGTCGTCAATAACTACTTTTGATACACCATCTACAATTTTGACAGAATTAGGTAGAGTAAAACGAATTATCTGATTAAAAATCCACCAAATAATAGAATGAATCATGTAAATACCATAACTAATTGTTCCTATATATATTAAAAATTTATTATTCAAAAATTTTTTTAAATAATTATCATCATCTGTTAACGTAAGAAAAAATATAAAAAAACAGAAAATTATTGGGATAATAGGCCCAAGAATAGATTGGTTATTTGGAATATTAATAATCAAAACAAAAGAAAGAACTAGAAAGAAATATGAATAAAAGTTATTTATATTTGCATCAAAGTTTTTCTGTATATTCCAACTAATCACACCAAGAAAAAATGAATACAAACACCTTATAAATCCTTGTTCATGTGACATTCCTTGAGTCATTAGATACACAAAGCAACTTAAACAGAAAATACTTAATAGTGTGATTAAAATAAATTTTGATCTGCCAATAAAAATACAAATAAAGCCAAAAATTATATATGTATAAAATTCTGCAGATATTGACCAGCTTGGTCCATTCCATGTTAATTCATCTTGTATGATATTTTGCAAAAGAAACAAGTTAAATAAAAAAGATTCATAGTTATTAGAGGAGAATGATGGATTATTAGCTATCAAGCCAAATTCAGACTCAGCAATATTTTTTAAAAACTCGATTACAAGAAAGATTATAAGGGTGAAAAAATGAAGTGGATATAATCTAAGAAATCTTTTGATCTGAAAGAAATATAAGTCGCTAAAGCTTTTAATAATTAACTGATAGTTTAGAGCGATCACAAAACCAGACAAAACAAAAAAAAAGTCAACCATTATCCAACCATTGTCAGTAAATTTATTATTTAGTATTGAGTTAATTTGAAAATGAAATATAGCTACAGACATTGCAGCTATGCCTCTTAATGATTCTAGGTAAAGTATTTTTTTTGATTGCTGCATCTTATATATCTAGTTATTTAAATAAATTTATTCCCAATAAGTAGTGACTTACATTTTTATATCAAAAACTTATGTTCCCTCTAAAATTAGTATGTAGCTTCTTAGTATGGCATTCAATGAACTTCCTATGAAGCATATCAATATAATATAAACTTATATTACATCCGCCCCTTAATCCATGACATTTGCATAATAAGTACTACTATATAAACTAAAAAAAAGACTGCATAAAAACCCAGCAAAAGAGGGTCAGTTAAAGTTGATACAATAGGCTCATCAACTGGTAGGCGTCTCAAACCATCGGTGATGGCTGGAATAGAATGAAATAAAAAGAGCGAGGTATAGCAAAGAGTTTGAAAATATGGTGCTAACCATCCAAAAAATAAACCTTTTTCATTAATCCTACCGATAATTAATGCTAACAATGTTAGAACAGCAAGCATGTGGCCC
>Ga0181552_10003916_pt1 | contig 10508 bp, 8 predicted proteins | sample 011ome_18_FD_130583 | JGI IMG/M metagenome (GOLD analysis project Ga0181552, IMG submission 130583) | Coastal salt marsh microbial communities from the Groves Creek Marsh, Skidaway Island, Georgia - 011501BT metaG (megahit assembly) | ecosystem: Environmental > Aquatic > Marine > Intertidal zone...
GCTCGTGGTCTTCCTCCTCGACGACGACGAACGCATCGACGATGAGAAGGGTGGTGGTAAAAAAGACGAAGACGAAGAAGGCGCCATCATCTCGTCTCAAAGTCCTCGTCCTCGAATAAAACTGATTTTGAGTAGGAGTAATAGTAGTGGTAGTAGTATTCGCTCGCGCGCGCGTACGAAGAATGAGAGGAAGAAAAAGCGTCCTTTCACGTCACCAAAACTGTTTGTGACCAAAATTTAGGGTTAATTTGAGATTAGGGTTTAGGCTTCACAAAAAATCAGTCCTCGATTACATCACGAGAGGAGAGTCACTTTTTGTATCAAAAGCACAAACGCGTTTTACAGAACAAAACGCTCTCTCTTTCTTTTTAAATTAGTAGTAGTGTTACTCGTATTACTCGTATTGGTGAAATTATTATACATATAAAGAAGAATATAATAATAATGCCTCGATTACCGTCGAACTTTGTATCCAAGAAGAAGAAGAAGAAGAAAAATGGAAGCGATGATGATGACGACGAGAAGACTACCAATTCGGAAGACGAAGAGGAAGACGAAGACGGAGGGTACACGGTGGTCGGGGAAGACGTGACGGACTCGTCCGCCTCGGAAGGAGAAGAAGAAGAAGAAGACGCGATGATGATGGCGGGAGGAGAAGGAGCGCAACAAAAGCCGACAAAGACGCAACAACAAAAGCAGCTCGAAAGACCGAAAGTGTGGCGGCCGCCGGAAAACTCCCAAGAAGGGGCTTCAGACGAGATGGAATACGACGCCACGGCGTACGATTGCTTGCACGCGTTTTCGCACGAGTGGCCGAGCTTATCGTTTGATATCTTGAGAGACGATATGGGAGACGCGCGCTCGAAGTTCCCGCACGCGTTTTTTATGGTTTCCGGGACGCAAGCAGATCAGGCGAGTAAGAACGCGTTGTCGATATCCAGGGTGGGGAGGTTGAAGAAAACGGGAGGAGGGACGAAGACTAGCAGTAGAAATAATAATAACAATAGAGAAGAGAAGAAGAAAAAGAAGATGAATAGCAACATTGATAATAATTCGGACGATTCAGATGAGGACGACGATTCAGATGAGGACGATGATTCGGATTCGGAGACGGACGATTTCGACGCGTCCAACCCGTCGAAATCGGGGAAACCGACTTTACACGTCTCGTCGATTTCTCACCCGGGTGGGATTAATCGAGTCCGTTTAATGCCACAAAATGCGGCAATTTGTGCCACTTGGTCGGATTCCGGGCACGTGTTAGCCTGGGATATCTCCACAGCGTTTCGCTCGTTGCAAAACTCCGTGGAGGACCAGAAGAATCAAAATGTGGTGAACGAGAAGAAGATGAAAATCGCGCCGAAGAAAGTGCACTCGAAGCACAAAGAGGAAGGGTACGCGTTAGACTGGAGTTCAGTGTCTGCTGGACGATTAGCGTCTGGCGATAATACCGGATCAATTCACGTGTGGGAACCGACGGATGCGAACGTCACGGATTGGAACATAGATTGCGGATACGCGGACGGCCACGACGGGAAATCCGTCGAGGATATTCAATGGAGTCCATCCGAAGCGACCGTGTTTGCCTCGTGCGGTGGGGACGGCGGGATTTCCGTCTGGGATACTCGACAGAAACCGAAACCTGCGATTCGAGTCAAAGCGGCAGAAAACTGCGATATAAACGTCATGTCTTGGAACCGATTAGCGAACTGCATGATTGCCACCGGCTTGGACGACGGAGGATTGAAGATTTGGGATTTACGCCATTTCGATCCGAAAGGGAAAACGAACCCAAAACCAGTCGCGCAATTCACGTTCCATCGAGGACACGTCTCCTCCGTCGATTGGTCTCCATTCGATAGCGCCATGCTCCTCTCCGCGGCGAGTGATAACACCGTCTGCGTGTGGGATTTAGCCGTCGAACGCGACGCCGAAGAGGAAGCGCAAGCCATGGCGGAGAACGAATCCAACGCCGAGATCCCGGACGATTTACCGCCGCAACTCATGTTCGTCCATCAAGGCATCACCGATCCAAAAGAGGCGAAGTTTCACTCCCAAATTCCTGGTTTAATCGTTTCCACCGCTTTGGATGGGTTTCACGCGTTCAAGCCGTTCAACGTCGGCCCGGAAACGTAATATAATAATACTACTAATGTTCACATTTTTTACGCACAAACTACTCGCCACACGCCAAAAAGCCGCCACACGCTCAAGATCTCCTCCTATTCGTACTCTTTTATATCATCTCATCGATACATAAACATAAAAAATGAGTAACAAAATAACTACTCGACAAGCCAAGAAGCGTCGACTCGCCGAGAGAGATCATCCATTATGGGAACTCGTCGTGAATAACGACGATATAAGTTTAACCCACATCGTTCCAAAGCTAAACGTCACGGACGTGAAATTCTTGTACGAAACAAATAAGGCATCGAGAGCGTTGATTAAACGCGCTCCGCGGGAGATAAAGTCACACATACGCAAGAAGTTTAGAATTGAAGAGATGTCGTCGATATCGACCTTGGAATGCGCGTGGGAGAAACGACCGCCGTGGTTGAAGGACGAGAGAGATTTTTGCACGAAAGTTGCTGAAACGAATAAACTCGAGTTACTCAAGTGGATACGAGAGGAGAAAAAGTGCAAATGGGACGGATGGACGATGAGTTCAGCCGCGTCTCAAGGGAATCTGGAAATGATAAAGTATTGCGTGGCAAATGAGTGTCCCGTGGATGAGAGGGCGTGTACGTGCGCCGCGCGAAACGGGCATCTCGAGGTACTGAAATACTTACGCGAAGAAGTCAAAGCGCCGGTGAACGGAAAGGTGATTAAGATAGCGGCGTGTCACGGTGACCTCGAATTGATACGGTATCTTGTCGAAAACAAATGCGCGGGGTGGGAGAACGGGTATCTCGATGCGCTCGATATTATCGCCAAACACGGCCATTTCCAGTGCCTGAAATACTTGCACGAAGAAGTCAAATTGCCTTTGAACGGAAGAATGATTGACTTTGCGGCGAACCGAGGTCATCTTGAAATGATACGGTATCTCGTCGGGAAGAAATGCGAAGGTTGGGAAGACGGCTGCCGTGAGGCGCTCAGTTCTGCTGTCTATTGCGGTGAAGTAGAGTGCCTTAAATACTTGCACGAAGAAATCAAAGTGCCTTTCGACCAGGACGATGAAGATTCAACGATGGATTTAGCGTTACGAGGAGGATCTACGAACGTCGAAATGTTCAAATATCTCATCGAGAATAATTGTCCCATAGAAATACCTCATATGATATGTTCGTGTCTTATTGGTTATCAATCAAGCCATCATCATGGCGGGAGAAAACCCAAAGGGAGATGCAATTTTATGCTATTAGAGTGCCTCAAATATCTACACGAGGAGGCCAAAATGCCTCTCACCGAAGACACGATGATTGAAGCCGCGGGATTCGGTGAAATCGAAATCATGCGTTATCTCGTCGAGAAGAAATGTCCTATCAGTTCGGATGGTCGGGCGCTTAGTCGTGCCGCAGAAGACGGTGATCTAGAATCTGTCAAATACCTATTCGAAATCGGCACGCCAGTGAATATAAACGCTCAGAGATGGCTCAGTACGTGGGGGTATACACCCGATATGTATATGGGACCGGAACGAGCCGAACGTTTTCTAGAAAAAGCGGGGGATGACGGCGAATATCCTCACCTTTGGTCGCGATAAACGTTGTGGAAAACGCGGATTTGGATCCCGGTAGAGATTTTCGCAAGCAGTAGCAAAGATGTTGTCGCGTTAATAAATGAATACAAACTATATCACACACACGCAAAAATAAACTCGTCTACCTCTATCTCTATTATCTATACATATATAATACACACTATGCTGCTCTCGCGCGCGTTTCGTTTCTCCTAGCCGTACGCTTGCTGCGCGCTGTAGTTCACCACCAACATTTGCTTCTTCTTTCTCGCACTTCCTCCATTCGTCTCAAACTCTCCTTCTCCTCCCGAACCTGACCCGAACCAATCGAACAACCTTCCAACTTGTTCGTCGTACGAAGGCGTGAACGCGTCGTTTAAGTACACGAACACGTGCGCGCGTTTCACTTGTCTCGAGAGGTGCGAGACCACGTCCACGAACTTCGCCGAGCGTAAGACTTTCACTTTGGTTTGTTTCAACAGAGGCGTATCGCCGCCGGTCGGTTTGAACAGGACGACGACTTTGTCCTCGGACAGAGAAGGATCTTGTTCTTTAAGATCTCCGTCTTCTGTTGGTGTTAAGGCGGAGGTGGACATTATTCTCTTTTCTTAAAAATGCAATTGGAGATGTGTTGTAACGACTTTTGGAAAAGAAGAATGGAGCAAAAGAAGAACGAGCGCGCTGGATATGTGTTGATGTTTCGTTCGAGTGAAATTCTTCTCTCTCTTAAATTACACACGTATTTTTATCATTTATGTTAATTATACTCTCTCTCTCTCTCTCTTCTCTCTCTCTCTCTCTTACTGCGCGGGCTTTGTACGATAAGTAGTATTATTATATATTATTTTACTTGTCGTCCAACGCGGCGACGCCCGGGAGCACCTTGCCTTCCAAGAGCTCCAAGGACGCGCCACCGCCGGTGGAGATGTGGGACATCTTGTCCGCCAAGCCAGCCTTTTCGACGGCGGCGACGGAGTCGCCACCACCGATGATGGTGATACCGTTCAAGTTGGCCAAAGTGTCCGCGATCGCAAAGGTACCCTTGGCGAAGGCGTCCATTTCAAACACGCCCATCGGACCGTTCCAGATGACAGACTTGCACTCGTTCAATTCCTTTTGGAAGGACGCGACGGAGTCCGGTCCGATGTCCAAACCCATCCAGCCCTCCGGGATCGCGTCGACGGAGACAACCTTCGTGTTTGCATCCGCGGCGAACTTGTCCGCGACGACGACGTCAGTCGGCAAGAGCAACTTGACGCCCTTCTTTTCCGCTTCCGCCATCAAAGTCTTGGCGAGTTCAACCTTGTCGTCTTCAACCAAAGAGGCACCGACGGATTTGCCCAACGCCTTGTAGAAGGTGAAGATCATACCACCGCCCAAGATGACCTTGTCAGACTTGGCCAAGAGGGACTCGATGACGCCAATCTTGGAGGAGACCTTGGAGCCGCCGACGATGGCGCAAAACGGTCTCTCCGGGTTCTTGACGGCGCCGTCGAGGTAGTCCAACTCCTTTTGGAGCAAGAAACCGGCAACGTTCGTCTTGCAGGTGCCAGTGACACCAGCGGTGGAGGCGTGCGCTCTGTGCGCGGTACCGAAAGCATCGTTGACGAAGATTTCGGCGGAGCCAGCCAACTTCTTGGAGAACGCGGCGTCGTTGGCTTCTTCTTCCTTGTAGAATCGAGTGTTTTCCAACAAGCACACGGAGCCGTTGGACATGCCGGCGACAGCCTTCTCAACTTCCGGGCCGACGCAGTCGTCGATCTTGGTGACCGGGCAGGAGAGCAATTCGGACAATCTCGCGCCAACCGGGGTCAAGCGGAACTTGTCTTCCGGGCCAGACTTCGGTCTGCCAAAGTGAGAGCACGCCAACACCTTGGCGCCGTTCTTGACCAAGTATTCGATGGTCGGGACGGCGGCGCGGATGCGCGTGTCGTCGGTGATGTTCATGTCGCCGTCGAGCGGGACGTTGAAATCGCATCTGACGAGGACAGTCTTACCTGTTGTTATTATTGTTGTTGTTTTAGAAGAAGAAGCATTTTCGCGTCAGTACAAAATAATTATATTATTGTCGTTGTTCCAGGTGGTCCTTTTCCCTCCTCTCGAAGATATCATTTGCCACCTCATCTCTGATCCAAAATCAATAAAAACACATCCATCGCGCGCTTCTTTCCGCCGCTCTCGTGATGCTTTTTGTACCGCATTCATCATCATCATCATCTCTCGAATAGGACGACGATGAAGGTATTATTATTGTGAACATGACGCGTGAACACTTCTCGAGAGAAGACTCTTAAACTCGGATATATCATCGTGTCATTTCGGATATGACCTCCCCCCCATAACAGACGATGATGATTAATGCGGGCAAATGTGCGCGCGTTTAAATAAAAGAATACACGCGTGATGCGAACGGAAACGGAAAAGAAAAGACGCAAAACCAAACGCCCATCGCATTTCTCCGTGCAAAAATACAAGAAGAGAGATGAAAAAACGAAGAACGCAACGGCGTGCGCGTTATTAAGCGTACCTTCCAAGTCACTTTTGCTTAAATCCCCGACCGATTTCTTCGCGGCCTCGACGCGTAAACTGCATCGTTGAATTTTCTTCGATTGTTTCTTCGACGAAACAGATTTCGCGACGACGTTCGCGCGGAACGCGATGGATTGTTGTTGAGCAAATGCAGACATATTTTATAAATGTGTGAGTGAAATGTGTTTGGGAACACGTGGGTGCGTTAAAAGTGGCGTTTTCCGCGAATAAATCATCATCTTTAATCATCATCGGAGATGAGCTTAAAAATGTTAATATCTGTCTCCTGCAAATTTTGATCTCTCTTCCAGCTGGCATTTCTCTCTCTTTTTCTCGCGAGACCAAAAAAATTTTTTCTTCTTTTTGTTTGTTTTTGTTTTTTTGTTCCGTCGATCCGAACAACAACGGACGAAAAATACTCGCGAAGCGTGCATGCGTGACATGCGTGCAATTCTCTCCATTAATAAAATACTATATATCTTTGCGCGACACACTTCACCGAAAAGTATTCAAAAACACGCGACGAGAAAAGAAACAGACACATCTGTATATAATAGAACAGCGATCATCGGGAACTTAACGAGCAAAAGAGAGACGAATATGGGAGGAGGAGGCGCATCTTTTTCGGATCGGGAGGAAAAAGATCAGGAGGCGAAAAAAGAAGGTTTTGGAAAAACAGAGGAGGAAGAGAAAGAGGAGATGACGAGTTTACGACGATCGTCGGTGCCGCACGAGTTGGAGAGCGCGCTGATCGGCGAGGGTGGGCAGATGTCGAAGAACGAAAACAACGACTCGTCGTCGAGCGAGGAAGGAGGGAGAGTTGTCGTAAAGTCCAAGAAAATTGGAGACAGTCGATACTTTCCCTCGTTGGAGAACGACGAGGACGAGGAGGAGAAGAGTGCGGACGATACGAAGAACGAAAATAATAATACCACGAACAATAACAACAACAAAGGAGAAGGAGAAGGAAAAACGTACGAAGAAGGCGAGATTCGACAGACGAGAACAGAAGAAGACGATTTAAAATCGGAAGAAGCTTCGATGAACGAGAAAGTGCGACGACTCTCGGTGCGCGTTTCGAATAATGAAGACGAAACGACGACGACGATGAAGAAGAAGAACAACAACAACAACAATCAAGATATCGACGAAAACGACGTGAACTTACCGCGCGATTTGATGTCCGCCGCAATCGGAGATGACTCGCTCGATTCGCCCATACTTCCACCAGTTTGGGCTCAGATTAGAAGAAGAAACTCTGCTTCCGAGGGAAGAGAGCAGATTTCGTACGATTTCGTGGACGAAGCGCAAGGAGAGCAGCGACGTTCGTACGCGCCGACGCATCGCGACACGACAGACGATCCACACTTAAAAGCACAGCTGGAACAACGCGTGCAACAACAACAGTCGACGCACCAATCGCAGACGCTTCCTTTTTCGCAACCGTACAGAATGCCGGAAAACCACGGCGCAACTCGAACGCTTCTGTATCGCCTTCTTTGCCCAAACGCTCGAGCCGGATCGGTGATTGGCAAGAACGGTGAAAAAGTAAAGCAGCTTCAGCGAGACTCTGGGGCGAAGATTAAAGTCGAACCGCCGGTGGATAGCACGATTGCCGAGAGAGTCATTGCGATCGAAGCGCAAGACGTGGACGACCCGACGGTGTGGGCGCCGTCGCAAATCGCTCTTTTGAGAATAGTCGAAACGATCGTATTAGACGCGGAAAGAAACACCACTATCGGCGCCGCCGAGGAAAACAACGGCCACATTGTCATACGTTTACTCTTACCGTCCTCGCAAATCCGCAACGTTATTGGCAGATTCGGAAACGTCATCGAACGCATCCGCGTAGGATCTGGATCGCACGTTCGCGTTTTACCGTCTTCGGAAACGCCCAGATGCGCGAAACGAAACGACGAGGTTTTACAAATAAGCGCCGAGTCGATGGAAAACGTCGCTTCGGCGTTGGCTATGATCACGACACAATTACGATTGGACCCGCCGGTCCGCGCGCACGAGTTACCCGGAGGCACGAAGGTGCACTGCGACCGCGCGAGCTCTGAAGCTATCAGACGCGCGGCTTCCGGCATCGTCAACGAAGGCGGTATTTTAACCTCCGTGGAGACGACGACGACGACGACACAGCAGCAGCAGCAGCAGCAGCAACAACAACAACAACAACAACAACAACACCAACAAAAACAAAAACCGCCGATTTCGCCAACCTTTTTCGACGCGACCAGTCCAGATGTCGGTAGTTATTACGCGCAAAAAGTCTCGCCGGGAAGTTCGGATATATCGTCTTCGGACAGCCCGCAAAGTCCTGGGATGTATTCCTCCTCCCAAGCGCCGATGGTGCACGCTCACGGAGGAGCGTACGCGGAACAGTTCCCAGACTCGAGCGACGTGTGTGGTTTATTCAACATCTCCAACTTTGAAGGTTTAGACGATACAGAACCTGAGTCGCGCATCGCGCCGGGGATCGTTACGAGAACCTTTTGCGTCTTTGAGATCAAAAACGCGCTCGACTCTGCTTCTAAAAAACGCGCGAAAGGTATCATCGAACTCGCCGCCGAGGAGACCAAGTGTAAAGTCACGCAAAGACCAATCGGCGAAGAGCAGGTGAAGAACAAATCCATGCTCCTGACGGTTTCTGGAACGACAGAAAAAGTGGTCGCGGTAAAGACGTTGGTCAAAATGCGATTGGCGAAAGGTTTCGCGGAATCAAAGCGAGAGGAACGTTCCTCGTTCGCCGCCGGGAGACGCGCGAGCGGCGAATATTACCACCACCCTTCGTATTAAACTTCTTTTTTATCAGTAAAGGAAAGGAAGAGAGTTTTAAGAAAGAGCTTACGAAGGGAAGAGAGAGAGACTACGGGCTACAGTATTGTTCTATTTGAGAGTCGACGAGAGAGAAATAACAGAGCGCATATATTACACAACAAGAAAAGAAAGAGACACGAACCTGTGAGAAGTACAGACAGCAACAAAGTGAACCTCTCGGACCGAGATATATATATATATATATAGAAAGAGAGAGAGAGAGAGAGAAGAGGACACCTACATTTCATTTTCCGCGCGTCGCGTGTTAGCGAGAGCGTTTTATCCATCACACAAAGAAGACTATAAAACACTACTAATCATTTCACAAAATACGCGTCGCGACGTACTTCGTTTCTTTCTCTCCTCAACTCCTCTGAATGATAACGATGATGATGATAATGATAGAATGATGATTTCATGACGCGTAAAGGTATTCGTATTATCATTACAATTAAAAAGTAAAGTTAATCCCTTTCCCGACGGTAAACCCGAGGAGTTCCAACAAGCCTTTCCCAGCCACGAGTTCCACCAACAGAAGACTCCACCAACCAATCATCGACGCTCGAGAGTTCATCGTTTCCGCGTTATCCACGAACCCAAACTTCCCGGGTTCGATCACAGGGACGATTGGCGGTTGGGGCACGCCTGGTGGGGACGCGTATTTCATGCGTTCGCGACGGGAGACGTCTTTTTTGTTCTGTTCGATGGCTTGCATCACGTCGTCGACGACGCCCATCGCTTTAATCATTTTCGGTGATTGGAATCGGATTTTACTGTTATTGGATGATCTTTTTAACGAAGAGGAGGAAGAGGAAGAGGTGGAGAAGGAGGACAAAGCGCGAGAGGAGTGTAACGCGCTCGCAAACATTTTCGTTTTTAAATGTTTATATGTACTTTGTGTGTATGTATCGCGCGCGTTAAAGTGAGGATGGAATGAGCGCTTGGAGACACGTCATCCATAACTGTGACCCTAAATATAAGACAAGATATTCGGCGAACTCCTCCCTCGACGATTACTCTTCCGAGTCTTCTTCCGAGTCGTATAACGTTCCTCCTTCGTATCGCCAACCGGGTGGTAGAGGACAGTTATTGTCGAGGAGGTATTGTACACATTCGGTTTGGTTGTTCTTGTGCGCTAATCGTACGGCCCAATAGTCCCAAGGCGCTTTGGCGGTTTCGTGCAAGTGCTTCAAACAGTCTAAGTGGCCGTTCACGGCCGCACACTCACACGCTCGTTCGTCATATTTATCATACTTACGCTCGACAAGATATTCGAGTACGTGGAGATGACCATTTAAAGCCGCCCAAGCGGCAGTATCAGAATCCCAGGTCGCTTTGACTTCTTCGCGTAAGTATTTGAGTATCTCGAGATGACCGTTTTTGGCAGCACATGCACACGTTCTCCAACCGATAGGAAACTTATAAACTCTAAACTTATTTGCAACGCAATACTTTACCATTTCCAGATTAC
>Ga0181552_10003923_pt1 | contig 10500 bp, 7 predicted proteins | sample 011ome_18_FD_130583 | JGI IMG/M metagenome (GOLD analysis project Ga0181552, IMG submission 130583) | Coastal salt marsh microbial communities from the Groves Creek Marsh, Skidaway Island, Georgia - 011501BT metaG (megahit assembly) | ecosystem: Environmental > Aquatic > Marine > Intertidal zone...
CCCGGTCGCCTGCCAGCGCCGGTTTGACCGTTGCCAGCAAGCGCGGGCGCGCGGGCTTGCGGAAGGGCGCGGTCAGCGTTGCGCCACTGATGCCAAGACGATAGGCAACCCGCACCAGCTTTTCGGTCAAATCGGCTTTGGGTGGTACAAAGTCGCTCAACACAAGCGTGCGCGCTTCAGTCAGCGGAATTTCGCTTTCGCCATCAATGACAGGCTGCACATCCCCCGCCGCCGCCAGAGGCAGCGCAGAGCGATCTTCCTCGATCTCGCCAAACAGATCTTCACTCTGTTTGGTGTCGCTCGAGCCGGACAGCAACGCGTCCATCAGACTTCGCCCTTCAGCGCGGCAATATTGGCGGCATATTGGGACGGGCCGCCCTTGAAGGTTGCAGAACCTGCAACCAGCACGTCCGCGCCGGCATCAACGCAAAGCTTCGCGGTTTCAGGATTGACGCCGCCATCGACCTCCAGGTGGATATCTCGCCCTGCCCTTTCAATCATCCCACGGATCGCGCGCACTTTGTCGAGCTGCGAATGGATGAAGCTCTGCCCCCCAAAGCCCGGATTGACGCTCATCACCAGGATCAGGTCAACCAGGTCCATCAGATTGTCGAGCACTTCGACGGGCGTGCCTGGATTCAGTACCACCCCGGCCTTCTTGCCCAAGGCACGGATCGCTTGCAGCGTGCGGTGTACATGGGGGCCCGCCTCTGGATGGACGGTGATGATATCCGCGCCGGCCTCTGCAAAAGCTTCCAGATACGGATCGACCGGTGAAATCATCAGATGCACGTCAAAGGTCTTGTCCGAATGGGGTCTCAGCGCTTTGACCACGTCAGGCCCGATCGTGAGGTTAGGCACAAAATGCCCATCCATCACATCGATATGGATCCAGTCCGCACCTGCTTGATCCACCGCGCGCACTTCTTCGCCCAGCCGCGCAAAGTCAGCTGACAAAATGGAAGGTGAAATGAGCGGTGTGGCCATGGTGTGCTTTCGCAAAAGTCCGCGTTTCCTCGCAGTAACGCCGGGGAAGACTCGCCGACAAGCAGGCGCGTGGCCTTTTCCACACACAGTAGCGCGAAGATTAAGGATATCCGTTCGTCAAATTCAGCCGCAATTCAGCCACTTTGCAGCATAAGGTTTTCGAATTAGGGCGAAATGCCCTATCGCGCTGCTACGCTTGCCCCTTTGGCGCAGCAGCGTTTTAACGACTGAAGGACACGCGAGAAGATGCGATCAAGACTGGTCACAGCCGGATTTGCACTGACCGCAGCGACGCTTGCTCCGGTGGCTGCAGCCGCTTGGGCGCAAGGCGCTCCCTCCGTGACCTATCGTCAGGAAATTTCCAACAATATGCGCCAATGCGCGCCCGGCGGCGGGCCTGCGGTGCGCGTGACCGTTGCCGGTATCAAATCATCCGGGGGTCGGATCCGCGTGCAAAGCTATCGCGGGGTCAAATCGGATTGGCTAGAACGGGGCAAATGGATCAACCGGATCGAAACCTCTGCCCGCGAAGGGACGATGGTGTTTTGCATGCCGGTTCCGCGCGCGGGCACTTATGGCATCGCTGTTCGCCATGATGTTAACGGCAATGGACAAACCGAAGTCAGCGAGGATGGCGGCGCGATGTCGAACAATCCCTCGATCAATATTTTCAACCTCGGCAAGCCGAGCTACCGCAAGACAGCATTTGAAGTGGGCGAAGGTGTAACGTCGATCCGCATCAATATGCGCTACATGTAAGAGGCAAGCAGGCTCAGCTCTGCTGCTTTTTCTGCTCTCGCCAGACTTTGAACAAGACACCCGGTGCCGCGAGCACAGGGTGTTTTTCGCGCCATGGCGTCACTTCAATCGGCACACCCGTGTGGCGCTGCACCTTCCACGCGGCATAGCGCGCCGCACCGTCAAACGTAGTGCTGGCTTTCAGCAGGCGGAGAATGTTGAGCGGCTTGCCTAGCCGTTGGCGGCGGCTCCACCACGATAGTGTTTCGCGTCGGGCACTGTCCGTCAGCTTGAGTGTCAGGCGACCGCCTGCTTCATCAAACGCAATGCCTTGTGCGTCGAGCGCTAGAGGCAATAGCCCGTCAAAATGCGCCACGTTGACTGACAAGATACTATCTTCCCTGCCTGCTTTCTCTACCCGAAACTCCGCCTTGTAGGTGGCGCGGAACAATGCGCGCCAATAGTCATCGGCGGTGCCGCTTGGCGGGCCGAGCGCCGCAGCCAGCCGCGCCGCAGTTTTTGCAGCATCACCAAGCGCATCAAGTGTCTGCGCCGTCGCATCGCCATCGCGGGCCCAAACCAAAGCAGACGGCTGCACGAACCGCGCCCAGATAGTGGTGTCGCGCGATTGGCCCGATGCGGCCTTGGCAAACTGCGCGAGCGACATAGTGGCGATCTTGGCGCGCAGCGTCTCGCCTTGATTGTCCCATTCGCGATAGCTGACACGCGGCCATATCTTCTCCTGCTCCTCGCCCGGAAGCAACACGTAATAGTCGAGCACGCCTTCAAGCAATCCGGTCCGCAGATTGGAGCCGTAGAATAGAACCGCCAGCGCCCCCGCTTCAATTGCAAGCCGCGCGGCAAATTCAGCAATGGCGGGATGCACTGCGACCGCAGATTTTGCTGAGATTCGTTCTGCCAAAGCGCTCATGGCGGCGTCATTCAGGGTGCAACGAAATCGATCTCGGGTCCGGTTTCGACCCTGTATCGGCCAGCAGGAAAAGCTTCGCCGTCGAGAATGAATTGGTCATCCAGCTCCATCTCGAAAGACTGCGCGACCAGTTGGTGAAAGCCGCGCTTACGCAAATTCTTGGGGCCAAATTCAAACAGGATCGCGGGCAGCATCAATGTCATCCAGCGGCTGATCTGATCAAGTGCAGCCAGCTTCAAACCCTTACCCAATGATCCGAAGGGCTTGATCCCCCCAGGAAAGCGCTCAAGCGTTGATGCCAGCAGGATAAGCCTGCGCTCTGGTTCGCCCAGCCCGCTATGCTCCAAAGGCACTCCACTAGGCGCCAAACGCAAATCCATCTTTGCTCCGCGACGCCACGGATTGGCGCGCGTTCCGAAAACCGCCTGCAAAATGCCCCAGAAGGTCGTAACGCCTACTGCCAATGAGTTGAACGCACCGAGTTTGTGCGCGCTTTGGCCTGCCTTGGTGCCTAGCGTAAACGCGCCGGCACCCAGAATGAACCCCAGCACCCGCGCATCAGGCTGATCAAGCGGCGTAATCGCCATCGGGCTGCGCTTGACCCGCTTCCCATTTTCATACGCGTCAACCGCGCATTGCAATGTCCAGTCACTCGGGCCGCCAAGATCAACCGCCAGCGCATTGGTCTTGCCCTTGGGCAACACCGCCACAACAGGCCAGTCATCGCCAAAAATGGGCTCCCCACAAGTCAGCACATCGCGCACTGTACCGTCACCGCCATTGATGACCAACAAATCGATCCCGCGTTCGGCAAGGCGCGCGAGCGCCTCTGGCAATTGATCGCGGTTTCCCGGTTGCGCCACAAAGACATCCGGCGAAATCTTGCTGGTGAGGTCCTGCCCCCGATTGTGGTGGCTGCGCGGATTATAGATCAGTCCGACAATTGGAGGGTCACCCTCTGCACGCGCGTCGCGTCTCACACGCCAAGCCGATTTCACATTGGCTTTGGGTCGCGGCAAATGCGAAAATTCATGGATCGGGCCAGCCATAATCATCGTTCCTTAGTCGGAAACCATGTGCGTTCACTAGGTGATTTTGCAGTGCAACTCAAATTCGTGGCCAAACGTGGCTTGGTTACCATGCCGCTTCCTATGCGCAACATTTGCGCTACATTGTATCCATGCTGACAGAAAACCTTATCGAATCCGCCCGCGAGCTGAGCGGGGATATCGTCTCTCTACGCCGCGCCATCCATGCCGAGCCGGAATTGGGGCTGCACACGCCCAAAACCATGGCCAAGGTGCGCGCAGCGCTCGCCGATCTATCGCTAACATGGCGCGAAGGCACCTCGACCACCGGCCAGGTGGCCACATTGGAAGGCGGCATGCCGGCTAAAGGGCAAAGTCGGCGCGTGCTGCTGCGCGGCGATATGGACGCCTTGCCGATGGATGAGAAGACCGATCTGGAATTCGCCTCGACAGTTCCAGGCCGGATGCACGCATGCGGACATGACACGCATACTGCCATGCTGGCGGGCGCGGCGCGGCTGCTATGTGCCAAGCGCGAACAGATTGCCGGCACGATCGACTTCATGTTCCAGCCGGGCGAGGAAGGCTATCACGGCGCGCGTTTCATGCTGGAAGACGGGCTGATCGACCCACTGCCTGACGCCGCCTTCGCGCTGCATATCATGCCCAATGCGCCGTTTGGCGTGCTGGCGGGCAGACCCGGACCGCTGATGGCAGCTGCGGACGCATTTACAATCACCTTAACCGGGCAGGGCGGGCATGCTTCAATGCCGCATGATTGCGTCGACCCATTGCCCGGTACTGCTGCTCTGGTCAGCGCGATCCAGGCGATGGTGACGCGCCGCTTCAATGCCGCCAGCGCGGTGGTCGTGACAGTCACGCAGATCCACGCGGGAACTGCATTTAACGTCATACCCGATGAAGCCACAATCAACGGCACTATTCGGACGCTCAGCAAAGAGCATCGGCTGAAAGCGCGCGAATTGCTGACCGATATGGCCAGTCATGTCGCCGCAGCACATGGCCTGTCCGCCAATGTTGAGATCGTAGAGGGCTTTCCCGTCACGATTTGCGATCCGCGGGCGGTTGATCTGGGCCGGGCAGTTGCCACAGAGATTGGTGGTGCGGAGGGGTGGCGCGATCTCGCAGACCCGATCATGGGCGCCGAGGATTTTTCTTACCTGCTGGAAAAAGTGCCCGGTGCGATGTTTTTCCTGGGCGTGGCCAATGAAGGCGAGGACTGGCGCAGCTGCTGCGCGATCCACTCACCGCGCATGCATGTTGACGAGAACGCCTTGCCCAAAGGCATGGCGATGCTGGCTGGATGCGCGCTGAAGTTTCTGGCTGAGGGTTTCGCGGACCAATAAAAAACACCGGAGCCACCCCCCAGCGGCTCCGGTGTTAGATGGCTAGCGCTCCCCACAGAGCGCCAGCTGGAAAATCCTTACCAGAGAATTACATAGAGTCCGATAAGAATTGCAACCGTCAACATTGCCAGCGTATTGAACAGCATGGTCGTGGCAAAGGCGATATCGCCCAGCTTGACGGTCTGCTCTTCTTCCGGCGGCGTTGTCATGCGTGAAACAACCGCGGCAGCGACAATCGAAAGCATGAACACGCCCCAGATGCGGATGATGAAGGGTACGTCAGGCATGCCGAACTTCAACATCACATTGACCGCCAACGAGCCGAGCAGCGCTGTGAATGCGCCCACCGCGTTCATCTTCTTGTCGAAGAAGCCGAGCAGGAAAACCACCACGATGCCCGGCGCGATGAAACCAGTGTATTCCTGAACCGTCTGGAAGCCGCTTTCAAAGCCGCCGATAAAAGGGCGCGCGAGGAAGAGCGCGACGATCATGGCGCTGAATGCTGAAACACGACCAACTGTCACATAGTGATGTTCGCCCATATCTGGCTTCCAGCTTCGATAAAGGTCCATCGTAAAGATGGTCGAGATCGAGTTCATCATGGATGCAAGCGAACTCACCACAGCGGCGATAAGCGCAGCAAACACCAGACCACGCAGACCAGCCGGGGCAAAGCTCATCAGTTCGCCATAGGTACGATCAGATTTTTCCGCCAATGCCGTGCCATCCAGCATGCCTTGCTGCGCCAGAATGACAGCGGCGATGCCGGGAATAACCACAATGAACGGTACGAGGATCTTGAGGAAAGCTGCAAAGGCCAAGCCCTTTTGCGCTTCGCCCAGATTCTCCGCACCGAGCGCACGCTGGATGATATACTGGTTGAAACCCCAATAGCTGAAGTGGAGTACCCACAAGCCGCCCAGCAGTGTCCAGATGCCCGGTAGGTCGGAATAGGCCGGATTGCTCTCATCAAGGATCATCTCGAAATGACCCGGCATTTCTTGCCAAAGCAGGCCAAGCCCGCCCAGCGCGCCTTCGGCTGGCAACGCGTCCAATGCGACCCAGGTGATCGCAAATCCGCCCAGGATCAGGATCACGACCTGAATAATGTCCGTCAGCGCAACCGCTTTCAGCCCGCCATAGAGCGAATAGAGCGCAGCAAAACCGGCCAGCGCCGCCATTGCTGTCATCACGCTCCAACCGGTGAGCGACGTGACCGCCAGACCGCCCAGCCACAGCACTGTGGTGAGGTTTACAGCCGTGTAGAGCGCAACCCAGAAGAAGCTCATCAGCGTCTTCACGCCATGTCCGTACCGCTGATCCAGAAACTGCGGCATGGTGTAGATCTTGCGCTTGAGGAAGATCGGCAGGAAGTATTTCGCCACGATGATCAGAACAATCGCAGCCTGCCATTCATAAGCCGCAATCGCGATGCCCACGGCATAGCCCTGGCCCGATTGGCCAATGATCTGTTCAGCTGAAATGTTCGACGCGATCAGCGAGGCACCGATCGCCCACCAGGGCAATGCACGCCCGGCGAGGAAGTAATCCTCTGTGTTTTTATCATACCCCTTGGGTTCACGACTGACAAACAGCGCGATCCCCAGCAGTGCAATCGCATAGCCAGCGATAATAACGATATCGATCGTCTCTAACGTCACCGGATTTTCCTCCCCCTCGCGACCGGATTTCCAGCCGCAGAACCCTTGTTTTTGCAGACTAGCGGCGCTTTATCGCCTGTCCAGCCGCATACGTTGTCATTCGCGCATTCCAATCAGAACGAGCATTCGGTTCCTTCCGCCACTTCCTCGCGTTTGACACTGGAAATGCGGAAAGTGACATCGCCATCGGATTCAAAAGCGATGCGTTTGCCAAGGCCCGCAAGGCAACTTTCAGTTACCACCATTTCGCGAAAACCCTTGGCCGTCGCGAGCTCAAACTGCGCGGTGACATCGAGCACCGCATTGCCTGAACGCAAGCGGATCGTACCCGCCGGGCGTGTAACCACTTCATAGGCGATGCGGTACACGCCGCCCGTATTGTTTGATTGTTCCAGGCCGAAATAGGACCCGGCACGCATTGTGATTTCGCGAGAATCCTCTTGTGCATCGCGGTCAAAACCGCGCACCAGCACGCCAGAGCCATTCATGTCTCCGCGCATTTGCGGCATCAGCTCTTCAAATCCAGCGCCGTCCAAACGACCGACGAATGCGCTGACCCCTGACCCTAACCGGCCCGAACCGAAGAGTTCTGACCCCTCGACCACTGACAGGGCGCCGCAGTCTTCGTTAAGCGTAGCAAGCGGTGAGTTGTCACTAAGTGTACGGCCATAGCCAAATGCAAAAAGGGCGCCTTCGGGCGAGTTGACCGGCTGCCCTTCGCAACTTGCAGGCCAAGAGAATGACAAGCGTCCGGTAGCCTCGCGCTTACCAGTTAGAACATCAGCGACGCCAGCGCCTTCACTACCTGGCAGCCATGATGCCACAAAAGCGTCAGCCGCGTTAATTTCACGGTTCATCCACATCGCGCGGCCTGAAAGGAACACGGCGACGGTCGGAATATCCTGCTCATCAAACTGGCGAAGCAGCGTCAACCCTTCTTCGTCACGGAAAACCAGATTGCGCTGATCGCCCGCGAATTCGGCATAGGGATGCTCGCCGAATACGACAATCGCAATGTCGGGGCGTGCCTCGAAGGATCCATCCTCTGACAACGTCGCGCTGCCACCTTCGGCGGTAACGTTCTCTTTGATGCCATCCCAGATTGAGGTTGCCTTGGGAAAGTAATCTCTGGGCAAGGTGTCCTTGCGGCCACCCTGCCATTCAAGGGTCCAACCGCCCGACTGTTGGCCCACATCATCGGCCGCAGAGCCAGCAACCAAGACATTTGCGCCTGCCTTCAGGGGGAGCACGCCGTCATTCTTGAGCAAGACTTGTGACTTCGCCACAGCTTCGCGCGCCAAAGCGCGATGCTCCGGCGATGCGAGAAGGTCATACTGCCCCGCGACACCGCGTTCAGATGGACGCTTGGCGTTTTCGCCTAGCAGCCCAGCGCGTTGCTTTACCCGAAGGACCCGTGTGACCGCTTCGTCCACCCGCGCCATGGGAATAGTTCCATCTTTGACCTGCGCGATGAGCGTTTCCATCAAAACCTTCCAGTCGTCAGGCACCATGTAGATATCGAGTCCCGCCATCAATGATTGCGGGCAATCTGTTACTGTGCAGCCCTTGATCTGGCCGTGGCCATTCCAGTCTCCGACTACGAGCCCATCAAAGCCCATTTGGCCGCGTAGGACATCGGTCAGTAGTTCTTTGTTGCCGTGCATCTTGCGGCCATTGATCGAGTTGAAGCTTGCCATCACGGCCTGTACGCCAGCGTCGATCGCCGCCGGATAAGGGCGGCCGTGCAGATCAAGCAGCGCGTTGATTTCGCCATTGACATCGCCTTGATCTACGCCCTGTTCGGTGCCACCATCACCGAAGAAGTGCTTGGCCGTCACAAAAACGCGGCCATCTCCCAGGAAGTCTTCGCTGCCGGGCGAGCCTTGCTGCCCGACAATCAATGCAGCACCCAGTTTCGCGACCAGATCGGGGTCTTCTGAATAACTCTCATACGTGCGGCCCCAGCGATCATCGCGCGCAACCGCAACCGTGGGCGAGAAGTTCCAGTCAATGCCCGTTACTTCGATTTCGATCGCCGTTGCGTGCCCGATCCTTTGCACAAGTTCGGCGTCTCCTGTCGCGCCAAGCGCGATATTGTGCGGGAATATGGTCGCACCAACTATGTTGGAATGCCCATGGACGGCGTCGGTGCCCCACATGGTCGGTATTATCGGCTCGCCATCGGGAAGCGGTTTGACCGAGGCATCATACATTTCGTCCGCATGGCGCAACCACTCTGACGCCGGCGCAAACTCATCTCCATAAGGTCCGCCATTGCCGCCATTTAGGTAGCTGCCGAAACGATAACGCTCCATGTCTTGCGGGGTGAAGGAATTGATCTGAGGCTGAATCAGCTGTCCGATCTTGCGCTCCAACGACATGCGCGAAACGAGATCAGCGACCTCAGCTTCGGCAAGATCTTCGGCTGAGGCAACAGGTGATGTCTGAGCAGGCACTGCTGACGGTACAGTTGCACACGCCGAAAGACCCAAGCTGGAAGCTAGCGCAAGCGCAATATAACGCATCGAAATTCTTTTCCCCCACCCAATTCGGACGTAAGCACATTGTGAACGTTCTCAATCTATGAGGAAGTGACATGTCCGACGTCAAAAATCAAGCGCCTATCGGCGGTAACTCATCTGCGCGAGCAAGATAGCAGCGAGCGTAACCAAACCGGCCAGAACTAGGAACAGTCCGCTGAAACCAAATTTGGGGACCATCGCAAGGGCCATCCACGGAATGATCAGTGAGGGGAACGTGTTGGTGAGATTGAAAAGACCCATATCTCGACCGCGATGCTGCGGCCTAGGCAGCACACGCAAGGCCTGCCCATTATGGAGCGACAGGAATGTCATCGAGGCCAATCCAAAGAAGGCATAACCAGCAATCGCGGTCTGAACATTTTGCGCAAGCGACATAGTTATAAGGCCAAATGCCGAAAGGCCGGCGCAAACCGCCAACGGTAACATCGGCCGCCGTGCTTTGTCAGACCATCTTCCAGCAAACAACGCGATAGGCACAGCCACACATAGAATTGCGCTGAACAAATTCGCGACGCTGTTCTCGCCAATTTCGGGGGAAAGTGAGCGAAGCCAGAATAACAGGAATGCGAACAATGCGGCTTCAGCAATCTGAACCAATAAACGGGCGCTCCACATTCGCACAATTGCGGGGCGTGACTTGAAGCTGCCAAGTTCGCTCGGGACCGGCCCTTCTACAGGCCGCATCAATTCTTCCATTTGTCGACCGCCGCCCAGAACCAGCGCCGGCGCAACCAGCAAGGCGACCAGGCCGGACACCAACCATAGTCGCTCTGCGCCGACCGCCAAACCGGGCAATGTCACCAAAGTGCCCGCCAGAGCGCCCAATGCGGGTGCCAAGGCAAACAAGCCGCCAAGCAGCCCTTTTTGCCTATCGGGCACACAATCGCCCGCCCATGCTATAAGCGGTGCCAGCATCATATTGAGAGCCAGCTGCCACGCGATTACCAGCACAATCAATCCGCTGACGCTGCGCGCCTCACCCATCACGATGAGAAGGAGGCACGAGAGCACCAGCCCCAGTGCGATCCAACTTCGCCGCCCGCCCCATCTGTCGCTCACCCAGCCGAAGCCGATGTTCGCCAGGCTAGCGAAAATCGCTCCGGCAAAAGTGATGTAAGATAGCGCTTCGATATTTTCAGACGCTGCCAGCTCATTGACCTTGAGCGGCAGCAGTACGGTTAGAAACGGGACGTATGCGACCGCGCCCCCAGCAGCGGCGAAGGCGAGCGCGACCAGAAACCAGAG
>Ga0181552_10003931_pt1 | contig 10480 bp, 10 predicted proteins | sample 011ome_18_FD_130583 | JGI IMG/M metagenome (GOLD analysis project Ga0181552, IMG submission 130583) | Coastal salt marsh microbial communities from the Groves Creek Marsh, Skidaway Island, Georgia - 011501BT metaG (megahit assembly) | ecosystem: Environmental > Aquatic > Marine > Intertidal...
GCTGCGCGCGAGGTCGCACACGCGAGGTCGACGCACCACGCCGATGGCATCGATGCGGGCATCGGCATCGCCCTCGATTCGTGTCGACACCGACCGATCGACATTGACGTTACTCGTGCGCGGGCGTTGCGTAGACCGTCGTCCATCGCGACGATCGTCCGTGGTGGTGCGGGCGTCACGCACGCCTAAAGAAGGTCAACGCGTGTCGTTGCATTACACCATGACGTTGTCGGACGGTACGGTGGTGGATGACACGCGCAACGCCAATCGAGGCGCGGTGACGGTGACGCACGGGGATGGCGCGTTGTTCCCGAAGATTGCGAGCGCGCTGGGGGAGATGACGAAAGGGGATCAACGCGTGGTGGAGCTCACGCCGAGTGAAGCGTTTGGTGAGCACGACGAGAGTAAGATTTCGCGGTTTCCGTTAAAGCCCGAAGAGGCGGCGGAGATGGCCAAACAAGTGCAACCCGGACAGTTGGTGCAACTGCCCCAAGGCCAAGCCGCGATGTGTTTGGCGATGGATAACGAGAGCGTGACGCTGGATATGAATCATCCACTCGCGGGTCAAACGTTGACATTTGCGTTGGAACTGTTAGATATCACCGACGGCATTACGATTTTTGGTACGCCGATGGTGGCGTTGAAGTTGTAAAGCGTCGCCGCGACGCGCTTTTTTGTCCCAAAGAAACCTTCCCGACGCGTCGAGCTTGCACCAACAGAAACATCGCATCTCGCATCGACGACGCGCGCTTATTATCATGTATCATGTGTTTAATAATACTCATCCGCTACTTTACGTTGGGTTTCGCATGCGAAGGAATCATTCACGACGCGCTCTTCCGATTGATGATGTCTCACGTGGTGTCATCAAACGCGAAAAAAAAGGAATCGCCGCCCCGCGACGGGGGCTCGCGTCGACGACACAACCACGTGCGCGAACGACGATGGGTGTGGCGCAACGTCAACAGCGCGCACCCGGACGCGGACGCGGGCGTGGTGGACGAGGAAGCGCGCGACGCGGTGCGGGACAACGCGCTGGTCGTGGTGGTCAAGGCCACGGAAGCGTCGTGTACGACGTGACGAGGCGGCTGTGTGGTGAGGACGATGAGGACGATGGGACGACGACGACGACGTCAACGAAACCGCTGGTTGACGTGATGACGATCATCACACAAGCGCTGAGTGATGACGTGCGACCGTTGCGTGCGGATCCTAGGGCGTTTACGACGTTTATATCGCGGTTGTGTCGGGCCAAGCAGTACACTCGAGCATTGGAGGTGTTTGACGCGCAAAAGGCGTGTGGCGTTGAACGCACGACGGTGACGTATAATGCGGCGATGATGGCGCACGTGAAGCGAGGAACGCCCGAGGGTGCGTTAAAGTTATTCGACGAGATGCGGAAAATAGGGCATGAACTCAGCGTGATATCGTACAACGTAGCCATGGGCGCGTGCGCGCGGTCGGGCGACGGCGCGCGCGCGCTCGAGCTGTTTGATGAGTTGAGCGCGAGGAACGATTTGAACGCTGATGCGGTGAGTGTAAATACCGCAATAGCAGCTGCAGAACTTGTGGATGACGATGTTCGTGTACAACAGTTACGATCGCATGAAATTTTCGTGAAAGACCAGGACGAAGACGCGCGCGAAGCGCGTCAGGCTTCGTCTTCATCTTCGTCCTCGTCTTCTTCGTCAGACGACGATGACGACGATGACGATGACGATGACGACGAGAGGCTTGATGTTTTGAAAGATTCGCGGCCGGATGATGTCGATGATAAGCATGCGTTGGATGACGACGAGGAAGCGAAACGCGTCGCCGCCAAGCGACGTAAACGCGAAGCCAAGGAGAGGGTGCTCGCTGAATACAAAGCGGCGGCGACTGCGGCAAAACAAACCAACGAACAGCCCGCGGAGGAGGACGAAGATATGGCGAAAAGACGTCGTGCTGACGCTCGTCGCGCTAAATTCGAAGAAAAGCGACGCGCCCGAGCCGAAGCTAAGCGAAAGTCGCGACCTTGGTCCAATGCAGCGGCGCACGCGACGACGCAGACGAAGAAGTCGTCCAAGGCTGCGAAACGAGCGGCGATGAAAGCCGACCCTAAAGTATGGATCGAAGAGCTCTCAGACGCTGGAGAAGATGACGAAGTCCAGTATGACGATGATGGCGAACGTGTGCTGCCGAAAATTAAAGGACCTTCATTCCTAGATGATCCAAACGCCGCGACGCTCATGAACGCCCGCGACGGATCCACAGATTTCTGGTCAACAAGTTTTCGATAGCGCGTCGTCCTTTGCGCCGAGCGCATCACCTAGCGCCAGGGCAAATCGTAAAATAAAGTTGTAAATATAAACAAACAAGCGACTGTGTCGCGACACGTCGCAAATCGTACGGCGTCACATCATCAGTCAACCTCGTACACGCGTGCGCCGCCCTGTGCTGACATGCACGTTTTTCATGCGCACGAACTCTCCAATCGGGGTCGCGTGACGTCAAAGAACCACGCGCGAGACGCACGCGAAGGTGATTGATAACGCAAACGTCACGCAAAGGCGCGGGAAGAACGACGGAACGAGCGCGTGAAGGGCGATATCCATGGCGCACGTCGTGGCGGCGGCGTCGAATGCGCGCGTGACCGTGCCGCCGCCGCCGCCGGGGCTGAGCGGTGCTGGGGATGACGCGCCTGCGACGACGACGACGACGACGACGACGCAATCGGCGGGAAAGCAGGGACGATATAGACGAGATAAACCATGGGACGTCGATGGCACCGATCGTTGGCGCATCGAACCGTTCACCAAGGAGGACAACCCCGGTGGTGTGGTCGAGGAGAGCTCGTTCGCGGTGCTCTTCCCGAAGTACAAAGAAAAGTACTTGAGAGAGACGTGGCCGTCGATCACGAAGGCTTTGAAAGAACACGGGGTGGCGTGTGAGTTGAATCTAGTCGAGGGTTCGATGACCGTGCTCACGACGAGGAAGACGTACGATCCATACATCATCATCAAGGCTCGAGACTTGATTAAGCTGCTCAGCCGCAGCGTTCCCGCGCCCCAAGCACTGAAAGTGTTAGAGGATGACACGAATTGCGACGTGATTAAGATTGGTGGCATGGTTAGAAACAAAGAGCGATTCGTCAAACGTCGTCAGCGATTAATCGGTCCGAATGGCTCGACTTTAAAGGCGATTGAGATGCTCACCGGTTGCTACATTCTCGTTCAAGGGAACACCGTCTCAGTCATGGGTGGATACAAAGGATTGAAAACGGCACGAAAGATTATCGAAGACGCCATGAAAAACACGCATCCAATCTATCACATTAAAGAACTCATGATTAAGCGTGAGCTGGAAAAGGATCCAGAGTTAGCGTCACAAAGCTGGGACAGATTTTTGCCAAAGTTCAAAAAGAAAAACGTGCAGACGAAGAAGCCAAAGAAAATTGGCAAGAAGGACCGCGCCGTGTTTCCTCCAGCGCCTACGATGTCCAAGGTGGACTTACAAATCGAATCTGGGGAATATTTCTTATCCAAAGACGCCAAAGAACGCAAGGCGGCGTATGACAAGCTGCAAAAGCAAAAGAACACGTCGTCGGCGAATCAAAAGAGACGAGAAGAGGCGTTCATCGCGCCCAAAGAGGAGACGAAGGAATCAAAAAAGTCAAGCACAAAAGCTAAGGATGAAGCATTAGACGACGTCACAGCGTCGCTCAAAGCTAAAAGCAAGGCGAAGAAAGAAGAAGACAAGCGTGCGAAGACGAAGGCGAGTTCATTTGTCATGGGTGGCGGCGACGCCGCCGACGACGTCGCGGAGAAAAAGTCGAAAAAGCGCGACCGCGGCGAAAAGAAAGAGTCAAAGGCGAAGAAATCGAAAAAGGATCGCAGTGACGACGATTAGTACTAGCTCCATGTAAATGTTACGATATTTGATATTCATTGAACGAAGCATAAACACTTGAACGAAGCATAAACACTCCACAACGCGCCACTATTCCGCCTTTTTTACACCCTTGATCATGCCGTATTGCATCAAACCGACGGCAAACGCGCGCTGCATGCGCTCCAAGCAGATGATGTCGCGCAAAGTTTTGTAATAGATTTTTGGGCGAGTGAACACTGGTAACGGATCGTACACACCAGCCCAAATCGAGTGCCTCCAGCTCACGATTGTTTGCTTAGTCCAATCATCCATGTCAATCTTAGTCATCGCGCCAGTGCCTTCGGCGAGAGCGCAGTAGTCTTTGATGGAAATGAAATATGGATGCGCCCACTCATCGTACAAAAATTGCAGCTTACCCTTCTCCTCAGCGGTCAGCTCTGGAGGCGCATGACGTTGACACCACGTCGCAATCACGAGCGTGCCACCAGGTTTTAAAACTCGCACCATTTCTTCGACGTACTTTTTCTTGTCTGGCATGTGCTCGCCGCTTTCGCACGCCCAAACCATGTCGAAAGAGTTGTCTGGAAACGTCATATTGAGCGCGTCCATGACTCTAAACTCTGCGTTCGGTATGCCTTGGGCTTTAGCGAGCGCGGTGGCGCGATCGGCTTGCTTTTGCGACAACGTAATGCCCGTCACGCGAGAGTCGCCGCCGACGCACTTGGACGCCAACCGCCGGGTCGCCCCGCCGATGCCGCAACCGACGTCTAAAATGTTCATTGGCTTTGCCCCGCCGTTGTTCGCCTCAACACCACTCCACTTGTACATTTCATCCACAAAATCCTCCTTGGCTTCGATGAAATCCTTAACTTTATGGCCAAGCAACGTGCCCGCGCCCTTGGCTAAATCCGCATCCGAGTAATAGCCCAGGTGAATGTGCTCGCCCCAATAGTACTCTAAAATCTCCTCCTCCGTCCACGCGTCGTACTCTGCACCGACGGTGTTTTCACCAGGGATATACGTCCGCGATGGTGTGTCTAAAATTTCCTTCACCTTTAATCCAGCGTACGCCAAACCGAGTCCCGCGACCGCCGCGCCCAGTCGCCCGCCGTAATCAATGTCCCGCCTCGTCAACACCGCGGGTGGCGCTGCGTCGACACCAATCACCGCCGTCCGTCGCACCACCGCGCGCGGCGCCTTGGCGCTTTGTGCGCTGATATCGCCCACCACCGCACGCGATTGTCGACGCAAATCATCCACAGTCAACGTCTCAGTCGCCGGTGTGACGCTTAAATTAGCATCACCATCACCGTGGTCGTTGACTGTCGATGACGCGTGCGCGCGTGCGTGCCGTCGCGTGCGCGTGCGCGTGGCGCGCGATGAAGCGCATCCCACGCCCGACATCGTCGTCGTCGTCGTCGTCGTCATCCTCATCGTCGTGCGTCGTGCGTCGGCGGTGAATGACATCGTCACGCCCTCGTGCTCGAGCGTCGTTGCTTTTTCACGCGTCATCAATCGGCACTGGCACCGACTGACCGACGACGCCAGGCGTCACACAACGCATCGCGGTGGCGGTGGCGGTGGCGATGGCGACATCCAGCGCGACGGGACCTCCATTCTTGGCGCTGTTTAAAGATAACCTCCGTCGCGATCCGTATTCGGCGTACATCACGCTCGCCACGATCGAGCATCATCGCGGCGCCGTGGTGCCGCGCGCGAGGACTGTGGTGCTTGAAGGCTTTGTGAACACCGACGACGGCGATGTTGGGATCGCCATCAAGTGCTCGAGCGAGAGTAACAAGTGTAAATGTCGCGCGAGCGACCAGGTGGAAATCGTGCATTGGTTTGAGCGCACGCGCACGCAGTTTCGCTTTCGTGGGGCGTTAAAATTCGATGTGGATGAGACGTCGGCGACGCGCTTGAAGATTTGGCGCGAATTATCCATGGGCGATCGTGCGCAGTTTTACTATCCGAGCGACATGCTTGCAACGTCGACGCGCAATGAGGCTTTCGTTCGACAGGGCGTCGATTTTGAAGCGTCGCAAGGCGGCGTGGCGACAAACTTTTGCGTCGGGTCGTTGACGCCGACGGAGGTGGACGTGCTCGACTTGAACACGTGCGAACGAACGCTTTGGAGCAGGGAGTCGCTGGACGATACGTGGACGGAAGTCAGAGGTTTCGCCCCACCCGTGGTTAGTATCGACGCTATTCACCGCGCGTAAAGAACTCGTGAAATAGATGTTGCGTGCTATAGAAAGTAAACGTAGAATTAATATCGATATCGACGCCGTAGTTCTCGTTGGCCGAGCATAGGCGCTCACGACGTCGCGTTTGAGCGGCTCGGGCTACATGCGTGACTTTTTTATTTTGTCGCTCGACATCTTGATCACGACGTACGTCCAGGCGAATAGTATACCGACGACAAATAAAATAATCCACGTCCAGCACGAACCGCGCCGGTTGACGCCGTACGCCGCCGTTTGACGTTTTACGGTTGACTTCACCCCTTGTACGTTGCGTTCTAACTTCGTCTCGACATCTTCCAGCACTTTTGTCGATCGCTCCAATCCTTTCTCCATGGCTAGTGCATTCGCCTTGAGCCCGCTCGCGAGCGACGCCATTTCATCTGTCAATCCTTCTTGAATCAGGCGCTGCTTTTCGAGCTCCTCTTCATCGCGTGCCGAGCGTTGCACCACGCGCCCGCTCGACGCCGGCCTATGTGTTATCATCGTCGTCGCTGTCGATACACCCGTGCTAGTTCTATTCGCGGCACTCGCCGCATTCGTCGCGAACGCTCGCCTCTGGCGAAGCAATGCGCTTCCGTCAGCGTCGTCGCTCTCGTTGCCACCACCGCCTCCACTCGTCGTGCTCGTCGTCGCTGCCGTCGCGTCAGCCGACGCCATGGCCACTTTCTCAACGCGCGCGATGCGCTCAGCATACAACGCGCGCGCAGCATCATCGCACGACGCCCCTAAACTATCCAACATCGCGCGCATCGCGTGAACGTGCTGCGTCACCTTGCGTGCGTCGTGCGTCACTCTCGTCGCCGTCGCCGCTCGAGGTGTTTCATACGCCGCAAGCATGCGCGCTAATGCGAATTCGTGCGCGCGAGACATGGCGTTCGACGCTCGCACGCCCGCCGGCTTGCGCGCCAGTTTGTGACGGTCGTTGCCCGTGTGTCCATCGTGGACAGGAGTCAAAACACGAGCACAACTCGTCAGTTCCACGCGCGCGCGCGCGGTCCGCGCGCGCTGGGAATTCAGCACACGACGTCGCACTGAATTGTGTTAGCTTTTCTTTCCGTGCGTGCATTCGTCGTCGTGTATTCGTAACCGTGTGAAGCGTCGTTCGAGTTCGAGTTTGCGCAAAACAAATTTAGAACTGGATTTGGTTTCGCGTTCGTGGGTCGAATGCACACCTTTGAGGTTACTGTCGACGCTTTTATCCTATCAATTTGCACTGTTTTCTTAGCCACGGTGATTTGCGTCACGTGGCTGATAGCGACTCGTCACACGAAGCGCGCGAGCGTCGCGCGGCAGAGTCGGCCAGCCGGCGCTGGGCAAACGCCGTTGTCGGTGCAAGAAACTGATGCGAATGGAGTATGTGATGGATCGACGAAGTCTTACGATACATCCCCATCGATTCGAGCGAGTGCGCCGGCTCGGATACTGCGGTCTGAATCGGTCGACGCTGCAAAGAAATCGTTTGCACGGCCGCCGCCATCCGAATGTTGGCTACAAAAGCCACTGCTTCTCGTGCCCGAAGATTACGCAAAGTGCACGGTGCGCGGGCAAGCACGATTCAACTCTGAGGAGCCTTTCGAATTTGAGACGCCATTATTTTCGGGTGTATGTTTGTGCAGGTTTCGGGATTTGGAACCTCCAGCAGACGCGCGAAGCGCTGAATGTGGCGAGCGACTGAAGGCTTACTTTCATAAGAGAAAGCGAACGTTTCAAGTGGTTATTCAAGGACAGTTTAAACGCGAAGTCCGCGTGGATGCTGTGATTACCGGACACGAGTTTTTCGCCCCGCTCGTGAACATTCCTGGTTCGTTCATCTTAAAGCCGATTCTTCGCGCTTTTCGAGCAATGTCAAGAACAATTGACGTGCGAATTTTTGGCCCGCGTCCGTGTGTCTACGCTTCTTTGGGTGGCACCGCGCAAGCGATATCTGTGGATGCGCAAGGTTCGGAGCCTGATGTCACCAGTATCGAAGGAATCGTGGAAAACTGCGCACGGCTTGGAGGCGCGTTCGCAAAGAGTCGCGGGGTGTCGGTTAAGAAGCGAAAAAAGATGCTTTCAAATGTGAAGATTGCGCGTAATTTCAGTTTCAATACCGGCGATGTGTATACATTTGATTGTTTTCAGCACGTGTTTGTGCCACATTCTTACAGACTCAACTTGGGCTTCCGGTCAGTCGAGCTAGCGCGTCATTTGAATCACCAACCCGCGCAAATAATGGCGAAGACGTTATGCGGCGAGTACGTGTACTGCTTTTCTCTATGGCATGAAAAGTTGCTAGAATCGACCACCACCGCTTAGTAGTGCGAGTTATTTTATGTACAATACAATCAATAGCTTTGTTTACATACATTCCTATCGCGCACTTCTACTTCAACTGTGCAACTCAACTCACACTCACTTGCGTGACTGCATTTCGGTCTTGTTAAGCTTTGCGCGCAGCCGTTGAACGAAATCAGAGTTCTCAATGCGTGCAACGCGCGCGGAAACTCCGTCGGATGTTGGATGTGAATCAGTCGTATGGACCCAGGCCTTATAAGACTCTCCCGTTTCGCGCGCGCGATCGACATACGGAGAAAACTGTGCTCTGAAGTGCCGCGCGAACGCCTCTGTCGAGTCGATTGAAAGATACGCACTCGCCGCAGCACTTCCGCATACGACACCTACGACGGCGAGTGCGGAACCGTACCCTAGTGCACGCAAGCCAGCCACGAGCGCGTGCTTTTGCGCTCGTTGCGATGTCTCGAGTGCGTGCAGCTCGACGCCCGTCAAGCTGCGTCGAGCTTCGGCGTGCTTTTGCAAATCTGCGCCAATGTCACGCAGCCAGTCCCGACGATTCAATCGCATCGTCTGCGCTGCAAATATAGACGATGACACCGCTGACATCGACGATGATGATGTAGCCAATGCACCATCGCGCGCGTCTTTCTTGCTGCTGAAATCACTAACTTCTCTTCGCAGCACGCGTGGCGTGTCGGTTTTTGCGCCGAACAGTCGCAGTTCTTCGGCGTACACCGCCGCGAGTTTGTCTACGCCACCTCGATGCGCGCTCCCTGTGCGCACGTAGTGCGCCGCCGAAGTCGACGTTTGTTCTTCGCTCGAACGCGCTTGGCTCTGTGCTTCTTCACCCTCTAAGACGTCAACAACCTCGAAACGCGCTCGCTCAGCGAGGCGTCTGATGTCCTCCTCGGCGCGTTGCTTGTGGTATGACCCTTCCGAGGCTCGAAGTCGACTTCCGAAGATGTCCATCGACTCACAGGCGACGGATGGCGCACGAAGTCACTTCGACGTCTGTGCAGACTTTTATACGCGCGGCGGCACGAAGTGATGCGTCAATGTGAGACTTGACAATGACGACGACTGCGTCTTCTATGACTGTATCGGCGCACCCGCGCATGCGTCGACGGTCTCGCTCGAGTTACCGCTCGCAAGCTGTTCTAGATGCTGCGTCGCCTTCGTTGTCGGAAGCGAAGCGCGCCACTCTACGAGCGGTGAGTGGAACGCGTAAGTTGCCTCCAGAATCCACGTCAAAAGATGTGATGTTGTGCGTGGAGGCTCTCGAGCGCGTTGCGTCTGCGGGACGTGCTGAGACATCTAAGTCCATTCTTGCGCCCATCGACGGAGACTGGACTCTCGTTTACTCGACGAAAACGTCTTCTGGCGTAACGCGTGATGATGATTCACTGCTTGCTGGTCTCGGGGAAATTGGCGAAAGCGCCATAGACGCCGTGACGAGCGCGTTGTACGCGACGTTTTTCAAGTTTGCGCCTTTTCTCGCTGGAAGCGCTGAGACAAATCAACGCGGCGTACGAAACACTCAGAAAGTGGATTCTCTCGCCGGTATAGTACGCAACGAAGTATTTGTCGACGCTCAGCTCCCATTACCATTTGTTAAAAATATGATTGTTCTTCGCATCGGCGTCGAGGGTGAAGTCAAACTTTTGGGAGATTTGAGCGGCAGTCGAGCCGAAGTAATTTTTACATCGTTTGATTTGGGCTTTACTTCGTCGAGTGTGAATGACGACGATCGGGTTGAACCAGCTCTTAAGGTTCCTCTTCCTCGACCGCGTGGGACTTTAGATACGACTTTTTGCGACAATACGATGCGCATCAGTCGGGGTGGACGAGGCGGTGTGTTTATTCTCACACGTGTGTGAAATCATCTGCGATAGCCCAGTAGGAAATAGAACACCATTCATTATTAGGGGCTTGTACTAGTTTCGCGTGGCGCGTTCGCGTGGCCCCAAATGGTCAAGCGTTGTTACCTCTGCCGCATGCGTTGTTACCCCGGCCTTTGATGATTTCTACCCGTAACTTTTGACAGGGAAGTGGAATTGTGACAGCGAACAATGGAGAGTGGCGAGTGGCGA
>Ga0181552_10003939_pt1 | contig 10467 bp, 6 predicted proteins | sample 011ome_18_FD_130583 | JGI IMG/M metagenome (GOLD analysis project Ga0181552, IMG submission 130583) | Coastal salt marsh microbial communities from the Groves Creek Marsh, Skidaway Island, Georgia - 011501BT metaG (megahit assembly) | ecosystem: Environmental > Aquatic > Marine > Intertidal zone...
TCAAGACGTGTTCGTCGTTTTGCATCTTTTCGCGGCGTACCGTTCTGGTTGCGAAGTTGCGTATTCCGTAGCTTTGAAACCAATGAAATCAAGGAATTCACACACATGAAACGGTTCACTCGAAGATTGCTGGGAGTTGGGGGGGCATGTGCGGCCCTGGTCGGTTGCCTGCCTGAGCCGAGTTTTCCGGACGAACCGGCCATCACCTTTCAGTCGTTTGAGTTGACTCCCGGCAATGGGCGTGAACTTGTGATTGGATTTTCGGACGGAGATGGCAATGTGGGGCTGGCCCAGGGCGATACGTTGCCCCCGTTTTGCGCCAGTTGCGCGTACCATCAAAACTTGAAATGTGAATACCAAGAATTGCGCAACGGGGAGTGGACCGAAATCACCTTGAATCCCGACGCCGGACAAATTCCGTTTTACTATCGGGTTCCGCCGGCTGCGCCCACCGGGCAAAATCAGGCCCAAAACGGAACGATTGCCATTGATATGAATTCATGGTACTTAACCAGTAATTACGACACCCTTCGGTTCCGAATTACGCTTTACGATCGGGACCTGAACGCATCGAATGAGGTGTATACCAACCCCGTGACCAAGCAATAAGCGAGGTTTGCAAACTTCATGAGCACAAAAAAAGGCGCCCCACATCGGGACGCCTTTCTTTATGCAATCAGTTCAAGATTATTCAGGGCAGTAATTGCCGAACTGTGACAAGAAGAAGAGCAAGTCAGGCGTACCCACTTGGCCGTCTCCATTGACATCCGCAGGACAATCGTTGGTGAAATCAAACACACATTGTCCATCGTCCATTGTAGCAGTCGCGTCGTAGTTCGTTGCATCCGCATAGGTGCATCCGTAACAATCGAACGTACAAGAACCGTCATCAAAGAAGGCCGCGGCGTTGTAGTCGCAAGCTGCAGCATCCGTGCAACCGAAAGCAGATGAGTTTGGAGCTCCTGGCGTTCCGTTGTCAACCCAGCTCGCTTGCCAGTTATCCGGATCATCGTTATTCAAATCTGTTTGGATCAACTCCAAGGTTGAGCACCCACCGTCAGGGCTTTGCACCAAAACGTTTCCGAGAACGGCTACGGTCTGCGCAGGCCATGGAGCCGCATCACCATAATCTACTGCATCAATCAGATTGCCGAATCCATCTTCAATGCTGACCGCTTCTCCACTGTTCGAGAAGTTGCCCAGTTCCAATTGGAACACTTGAACGCCCAAACCTGCGTAGTTCGCCGTACCTGCATCAGAAACAGTCATGAGGATGAATTCCCCTGGCAGCATGGAAGTGCCTTCTGGGAAGACCAATCCGAGTTGTGGTGCTCCACTGGCTGAGTTGTAGAATTCAAATCCACCCATATCCACCGTGATATCACCAGCGTTGTAAATCTCAACAAACTCGTAGTCAAAATCGTCGCCTTGGGCACTGCATGGGTTGTAGTGAATCTCGTTGATGATCAAGTTTGGCAGGGTGTAGTAACAAACCTCGTTGGTCGGATTGGTCACGCCTTCCTGGTAGTTGTACGCTGCCGGATCATCGCATCCGCTGATGACACACGAGCCGTCATCAATGGTCGCACCTGGATCGTAGTTATCCGCCGCTGGATCGGTACATCCTGGGGCATCCACGCATGATCCGTCGTCTTCTTGGGCATAAGGGTCATAATTGCTAAACGATGCCGTCGTGCAACCGAGGCGCACCACATCGGCTGCATCACGTGGCAACAATTTCCATGCGCCGTAGGCGTAGAAATTCGGTCCGACAACGCGGTAGCTGCGTCCTTGCTCGAGCAACGGTGCGTAGGTTGCACCGCCGTCCGCAGACAAAGAATCGCTGATGGCATCGTAGCCGATGTCATCAATCACTCCGATACCGGAACCATCATCCAAGTGCCATTCACCATAACCTGCGTCGGCGTTCACGCATTCGCCTGTCATGCTAATCAATACGCACTCCCATTGCTCGTCGTTGATCGCTGAAGGTGAAAGCACTTCTTCCGCTGGCAACGCATTGCCTGATGACAACACCTCTGGTGTGGCTGCTTGAATTTGTCGCAGCCCATACACTTCAGTAACGTTCCCCAAAATGCTGATCTCGTCACCGATGGCAACGCCAGAACCGATGACCCAGATTGCGGAATAAGGTCCCGTTCCGTCCTGAATAACGTACGAAGCCTGACCTGCAAGAGCACCGTCATTCGGATACAAAGCCGTTACGATTCCGGACGTTTGCATTTGGCCACTCAGTCCACCCGACTGAATTTCTTGAATGGTGTAATTCGAGATGTAGACGCAAGAGCCGTCATCGGATGTGGCATTCTCGTCGTAGTTGACCGCAAACGGATCGGTACACCCATCCGTGGATGCAGCGCATGAACCACTGAATGTATGCATTCCCAAATCAGAAAAGTCATCGATGTCCAATACGGTCCATTCAGAATCCAACGCATTCGTTCCAGCAGACATCACCCAATCTCCCGCATTACCGGCAAACACAAACTCATTTCGCACGAGTGTGTGGTTTTGTGTCGCATTGGCAACACCCGCTACTTCCCAACCGGTGCCGGGATCCGGACCAATCAAACCGATCAAATCCACCAAAAGCGTGTCTCCGCCGGCCAACTCGAACAAACCATACGCATCATCTCCGTTTGAGAGGTATTGGTATGTGATGTCGGCAACGTCTAAAATGGTCTGTGTCGCGGCAGGGTGCGCTACGATGTACGTGCCGCCCGGAGCGATTTCCGCATCAAAAGGAAAGTTGAACGTGAAGTAATCGAATTGATTGCTCACGTAAGGATCATCCGGGGTATCGCAACCGTTGCTGCAGTTGCCCAAAATGTATTGGCTCAAGAAAACCGTTGACGCCGTTGGGTTGTAAAGCTCCAGGTACTTGTTGTTGCTGCTGCCCTCCGAATATTCAGAGAAGAAAACACCGCAAGTCTCGCCAGAGAATTCGCAAGAACCGTCATCGATACCGGCTCCGGAATTGTAGTTCGCAGCACTGCTGTTGGTGCATCCGTACAACAAGGCGTCGGCCTCAGATCGTGGCTGAATTTTAAAGGCTCCGAAAGAATAATCCAACGGTCCTGTGACTTGCCAGGTGCTTCCGAGCGTCACATTGCCCGTACCAATCGCATCGTAACCGCGGTCATCGATCACACATTCGCCTGAAGCATCGTCCAACCCCCACTCACCAAATCCAAGGCTTTCCGTGCTGACATCACCCGTCACCTGAACCAAGACGCCTTCCCATTGCTCTTCCGAGGCCGCAGTTGCTGTGGTCAAAAGCTCAGGAGTCGGCAGATCCGCACCTTGCGCTGTGATTACAACTGAAACGCCCGTCAATTGCGTAAGACCATAATATTCTGAGACGGTTCCGGTCACTTCCACTTGGTCGCCTACGAGAACGGGAACATTGGGCCCGAACATCCAAATTCCGGTATACGGACCTTGACCGTCTTGAAGACTTACCAAACTTCCGAAAACACCTGTAACAACGCCGTTGGTCACGACAGTCGTTCCTGTGTACGCATCCGTTAATTGGCCTTCCTGAATGGCAGCGATGGCTGTTGTGGTGACTTCCATACACGTTCCATCGTCAAAATCAGCCGCCTCGTTGTAGTTCGGAGCTGCAGGGTTCGTGCAGCCGCCTTGACCTACTGTCACGGTACCTACCATCCCCAAAGCTGCGTGAGTTCCCACCGAACAATCGTACGAGTAGACCCCCGGAACGGTAAACGTAAAGCTCCCGATGCACGTACCATCTGGTGAGCCACTTACTGGTGAGAAATAAAAGTCTTCAGGGTTTCCAAATGACTCACCGGTGATGGTGTTGGTCACGCCGTTGGCGTTGTGCGACCCGCCCATGTTTTCCCAAACGACCGTAGTCCCGGGCTCAATGGCCAAATCTGCAGGGCTGAAATAATAAGAGCCCGCCGCAACGACAACTCCGTCGACGTTGCATGCATTGTCGAAAGTGCAAGACCCGTCATCTTCAGTCGCTGCCGGGTTGTAGTTTGTTGCATTGTCGTTGGTGCAACCCGGGACTGCAGGTCCGCAATTACCCGTAAAATCGTGAGACCCGACATTGGTCCAAGTATTCGCAGCGAGAACGATCCATTGGGAATCATCCGCATTGGTTCCAGCAGAAGCGGCCCAATCGTATCCGATTCCCGAATTGACATCCCCCTTGCGCACAAGGGTGTGGTTTGCTGTAGCTTCGGCCACACCGGCAACTTCCCATCCAGATCCTGGATCGCCCTCAAAATTTCCGATGATGTCTACAAACTCATAAGAAGCTTCGGTTCCGAATACCAATGCATAAGAATCATCTCCATTGAAGTACGCATTGCCCGTCTGGTCCGTTTCAACGAGAACAGATGGATCGCTTCCGGAGTTTGCCCAGACATACACATCTCCCGGTGCGATGACAGCCGTTTCGTCCAATACGTTCCAAAATTCGTGAACACCTGGAGTTGCCGGCGCATTTGCTGTGGCCGCAATGGCATAGCCCGCCAAGGACACTGCAGCATCCGTTGGATTGTAAATCTCAAGGTATTTTGTATTGCCCCCATCCGATTCTGAGTACTCGGAGAAAAACAGTCCGCATTGTGCGGAAGCGGTCATGCCGACTGCAAGCAGAACGGCGACCATCAACAGGTGAAGTGAACGCATGTTGTGAGTTTTGGTTTGAAAATGGTGACGCAAACTACTTAATTCTCGACAAATCAAGTGGTTTTGTGGATAAAAAGGCAAAATGTTAATCTGCACATAATGGGCCATTAGCGTGGAAATAACCAGTTCCAGCGACTGTAGGTTCATCCGAACAACGGCAATTGCTCTGGCAGCTGCCGGAATGATCTCCGGTGATGTTCGGTAACGCCCAGACGGCGAATGGCTTCCCGGTGGGCCTGGGTCGGATATCCGGCGTTGGATGCCCATCCGTAACCGGGAAATGTCGAACTCAGGCCTTGCATGTATTCATCCCGATGGGTTTTTGCCAAAACGCTTGCCGCAGCAATGGAAGCGTATTTTCCATCGCCCTTTACAACGCAGGCGAAAGCAGGTAAATGCTCATCGGTAACAAATCGATTGCCATCAATCAGGAGAAATGAAGGCGCTTTGGACAATGTATGTGCGGCTTGTCGCATGGCCTTGAATGAAGCTTGTAATATGTTAATTCGGTCAATTTCCGCCGGCTCAATGTGGGCGACACTCCAAGCCAAAGCACACTTTTCAATCCGTTGCCTGAGCCGATTGCGGGTGGTCCTATTCAATTTCTTGGAATCATCCAATTCCCCTTCCGCTATCAATTCCTTTGCAAAATCCGGTGACAAAATCACCGCCGCCGCAGTCACCGGACCCGCCAAACATCCCCGACCCGCTTCGTCGCATCCGGCTTCCATTCGGTCTCGTTCTAGCCACGGTTCCAAGCTCATGACGGCAAAATTGATTCCATGGCCGACCACAATTTGGAAGCGCTCGCATCCCAATTGAAATCCTGCGCCCTTTTGAGCCCTCGCTCCACGGCAGCAGCATGCAATTCCGGGTCGTGTTCCAATCGCCGCATCGCCTCGGATATCGCCTTCGGATCGCCTGGATCAACCAGTGCCGCTTCAGCGCCTCCACAAACTTCCGGCATGGACGTGGTGCAACTCGCAATCACCGGCACGCCCGACGCAAAAGCTTCAACGATGGGAACCCCAAACCCCTCAAACCATGGAACGAATACCAAAGCGTGGGCCCGCGCCATCACCGTTGGAAGAACGTCGCGATTCAACCGCCCCAGGAATCGAGTGGCTTCTAGGCGCCGATTCTCGCCTTTCCACATATGCTCTCCTACGATGACCAATTCGAGCGTTCCGCCGCGCTCACGATAATCCTGAAAAGCAGTCAGCAGTCCGTCTAGATTTTTCCGAGGGTGTAGACTCCCCACAAAGATGAAGTAGCCTCCCGGTGGCAAATCTGGCATCCCGTCCAATTCGGCATCTCTCGCCTCGGGACAATAGGTAGGAGAAGGCGCATTGGGTACCACCCGAATGTTGGCATCTTGAACGCCAAACTGCTCCACAATATCGCATTTCGAATACTCCGAAACCGTCACGACACTCGTCGCTCGTTGAGCAAATTCGGGGAAGCGAGAGCGGTAATAACGTGCCTCCCGCGCAGGCATCCATTCTGGGTGATGCATAAAATTTAAGTCGTGAAACACGGCCAATTGGCTTACACTCGTTCGCCGGCAGAGCATGCCATCGGTGGACACGAAAGCATCTGCTTTCCACCGTTTCAATTCTCGACCGACGCTGTAATCAAACCACCAATCGTACAAAAAAGGACGCCTCGCCGGCGGCCAAAGCCGAACGGCATCTGCATTTTTGCCGTATTCAAAATCCGCATGCGGCGGGCGATCGAAAATCAGTCGAAATTGATGCTCGGGATGAGCCGCAATGATGCGTTTGTAGCACTCGTGCGTGAACCAGCCAATCCCTTCCAATCGGTCGGCGATGAGCAAGCGGGCGTTGAGGGCAATTCGGGCCATGTTCCGCGAAGATAGGTGACAATCCTACGGCGCATATTGCGTTCTTTGCATGGCACCTCAAATGGTATCTGAATTCGCCGCTTTGAAAAAATTCTTCGCACACCTTTCGTGGCTTATGGTTTTGAACCTGTTGATCAAGCCAGCTTACTTGCTGGTGATCGATGCGAAAATCCAAGATGCGCTGGGGCCGGAAGTATGGGGCCAATTTTTTCCGTTGCTCAGCCTAAGCGTTCTGTTGAACATATTTCTCGATGCGGGTTTGGCCAACCACATGACCCGGATGGTCGCAGCGGATTCGTCAACTCTTCATCGGGAGCATCCGCAAGGGTGGCGCACCCGCCTGGTTCTGGTGCCCATTTATTTGGTGGTTTTGATGGGAATGGGATGGGTGCTCGGGTATCGAGACGGAGCGTTGATGTGGCTTTTGTGGATTGGTGGAAATCAAGCGTTATTAAGTGCAGTTCTTTATGTGCGTGCAGGGTTGCAAGGTGGAGGTGCCCACGAAGCCGATGCCTGGGTTTCCGTGGCGGACAGGGCCTTATTGCTCGCAGCGATGGGCACCCTGTTGTGGCAATCGGATACGTTTGCAATTGAATGGTTGCTCACGGGCACGACGGCAGCACTTAGCCTCACCTTGGGTTGGGGTTTGTGGAAATTGGAACGCTTAAAACAGGACACTCCAAAACCCACCACAAGTCACATATCTTCAGCTGTTTTTGCCCACCTGAAGGAAAGTTGGCCATACGCCCTGTTGTTTCTTTTGATGATGACCTATCATCGGGTGGATGCCATCATGCTGGAACGATTGGCTCCCGGAGGGGCTGTACAAGCGGGCTGGTATGCCATGGGATACCGATTATTTGAAGCCGCCAACATGATAGGGTTCTTATTCGCCACTTTACTCCTTCCCTACTTCACGCGAATGCTTCGAAAACAAGAAGACATTCGCCCCTTAGCTGCTGCTGTATCTCAGGTTCTCTGGGTGGGTGGTTTCAGCGTCGCATGGGTGGCCTTTGTATTTCCGCGAGACTTTTTGGATTGGTTTTATGCCGATCACCTGGATGCAGCATCCCCCATTTTGCCTTGGCTGATGTTGTCATTTGCCATTTTCGCCCAAGGGTACGTCTTCAGCACTTTGTTGACGGCTCGTGGTGATTTAAAACTGTTGAATGTTCTCGCTGCGGTCGGAGCGGTACTGAACATCGCATTGAACGGGTGGTGGATTTCTTCATCGGATGGGATGAACGCTGCCTGGGGGTGTGCGGTCATCAGCGCAGGAACTCAATTCCTCGTGGTCGGGCTTCAAACGGGCTTTGCCATTGCCGCACATCCCGGGAAAGTCTGGGTACAGATTATACGAACAGCGGCTTTGCATTCACTTGCCGCCGGGGCAATATGCGCGGCGTTTTGGCGTTGGGCTGATGGTTCCGTGGAAGCGGTTGCAGCATGTCTCGTGCTCTGCATCGCTGTGGGAGCTCTGCCGGGAATCACCAACTATCAAACCGCCCGAGCGCTCCTAACGGACAAGATGAATACCTTTGCCGATTCTTAGCCCTACGTGAATATGAATTCCAACGATTCCCAGCTCAACTCCTCACACCTCCTTCGCTTTATTTTTGACCGTCGTCGCACCTTCATTTTGATTGGAGCCGCGGCGGCCGTTTTGTCCTCCGTTGCGGCGCTGCTCATGGAAGAACAATTCAAGTCTACGGTCATCATGTTTGCCACACCCCAGCATTCCATCGGCGAGCAATTCTACGAAGAAGTCAAGCGAAATGATCTGCTGGAGTACGGGGAAACTGAGGATGCCGAGCGCCTGCTCCAAATCCTCAATTCAGACCGCATCCGCTCCCGCATTATTGAGAAATATGACCTGTGGAGCCATTACGACATCGACCGCTCTGAGGCCGGCGCTCAAGCCATGTTGGGCAAAGAATACAACTCGAATGTCGACGCCCGCCTGACCCGCTACGGATCCATTGAAGTGAGTGTGTTGGATCGAGAACCGCAACGCGCAGCTGATATGGCAAACGACATCGCTTTCTTGGCCGACTCGGTAGCGAATCGCCTGCGGAATGACCGGGCAGGTGATGCGCTCGGCTATGCCCGAAGTTCACTCGAACAAGTCCAACAGGAAATCACCTCCATGGAAGATGACTTGGGGAAATTGTATGAATTGGGGGTGTACGACTTTGCGACGCAGATTGAAGGTTTGAATGAACAATACGCCACTGCCATCGCGAAGGGAGCGAATGCCAATGCCGAGAAAATTCGTCGGCAAATGGCGGAAATTTCCCACTATGCGAACGAATTCAACAAGCTCTCCAACCTCATCGAAGCCGCCTACGAGCGCGAGGCCATCTTGAAAAAGCGGTTCGAGCTGATGAAACTGGATGCGGAAACGCAAATGCCATCGGCTTTTGTGGTGGACTATGCGGCTCCCGCGGATAAAAAGGCCAAGCCAATTCGGTGGTTGATCGTCGTGATGAGTGTCGCGAGCACGTTGGTGTTTGCCCTGCTCATTTTACTGGGCGCAGAAAACCTCAAAGGCTCAGCGAAGGCATAATGCTCCAAGCTGCCCAACGTTCTTCGAAACCTTTGCTCGCCATCGGACTGTACGCATTGGCGTTGGCAGCGGCGATGTACGCAGAGTTTCCATGGCTGGCTTTGTTGCCCGTGGTCATGCTGGGCGTTTGGTTGGCGATTGAACGGCTTGACGCGTTGATGTTGATTTTGGTGGCTGCCGTACCACTGAGTCTGAATTTGGAGGAGATGGAGATTGGCGGTCTGGGAGCCTATCTGCCTACCGAACCGATTTTGGCCGGATTGCTGCTTCTTTTCGTTTTTCGATTCGTGCGGGGGAATCCAGTAGATGAGCGGTTATTGAAGCACCCGTTTTCTGCTTGGATTGCCGGTTCACTGCTCTGGATTTTATTGACAGCTATAGTCAGTGTACTTCCTGTGGTCTCCTTGAAGTTTTTCGTCGCGCGACTGTGGTTCGTTGTGGGTTTCTTCTTCTTCCTGGGGCATTTTTTCCTGCACAAACCGGATTGGCGTCATCGTTATATCATCGCCTATGCGCTCCCATTGTGTGCAGTCGTCATTTACACGCTCATCCGGCACGCCGGGTTTGGTTTTGAGAAAGATGCCGGGCACTGGGTGATGAAGCCGTTTTACAAAGACCACACATCTTATGGGGCGGTCTTGGCGATGGTGATTCCACCCATGATCGCCCTGCTCACGTGGAAACGGTTTTCGACGTTTATGAAAGTCGTTCTGCTCGGGGCGCTGAGCATCTTGGTTGTGGGACTCATTTACTCGTACACACGAGCGGCTTGGGTTTCATTGGCAGCAGTGGGAGCGCTTTGGGGATTGATGAAAGTGGGCTTCAGGTTGCGGACGTTGCTGAGCGTGGGTGTGGTGCTTTTGGGATTTGTTTGGATTGCTCAAGATGCGCTGCTCATCCAACTCCAACGCAATGAGCAAGATTCATCGGACGATTTAAGCGAGCATGTGGAGTCGATTTCCAATGTCTCGAGTGACGCGTCCAATTTGGAGCGACTCAACCGTTGGAATGCTGCACTCGCCTTGTTTCAAGAGCGGCCGATGACGGGTTGGGGCGCAGGCACCTACCAATTCGTTTACGCTCCGTTCCAACGGGCGGAAGACCGCACCATCATCAGCACGAACAATGCAGATGGCGGAAACGCTCACAGCGAATATTTGGGGCCCCTCGCAGAGCAAGGTGTACTCGGATTGGTGTTCACTTTGGGAATGCTCGGGTTTTGTCTCCATCTGGGATTCAGAGCGCAATCCAGTTTACACGACCCCGACCAACGCGCCTTGGCCATGGGGGTTTTCCTCGGGCTGATGACCTATTTCGTGCACGGAGTCTTGAACAATTACCTCGACACGGA
>Ga0181552_10003961_pt1 | contig 10444 bp, 5 predicted proteins | sample 011ome_18_FD_130583 | JGI IMG/M metagenome (GOLD analysis project Ga0181552, IMG submission 130583) | Coastal salt marsh microbial communities from the Groves Creek Marsh, Skidaway Island, Georgia - 011501BT metaG (megahit assembly) | ecosystem: Environmental > Aquatic > Marine > Intertidal zone...
CACCGTTCGATATTCCACTCTCGGTTCGCACGTGAAATCTCTCGTCGCAAGAGAGGCTTGAAGTTGCACTTTGGCGAAATCAGAAGACAACAAAGAAGAAGAAGACATGTTGTTGTTGTTGTTATTCTTCTTCTTCTTCTTAATAGTGTTGTTCGACTATTCTATCGCAGCAGCAAAACGAAAACGTTTTAAAAGTAAGTGAGGCGCGAACGAATATAATAAGAACGTGTATTCGTGTTTTGTGTGTTCTCTGTGCGAAAGAGAGACAAATTTTTTTTTCGTGGAGACGATCCTCAGCAAAAAGAATCCTTAAAAAGAGCAGTCCTTTTCAACACAAAAGCTCTTGGCAAAAGAGCAGTCCTTTTTTTTTTCACCTTTTTTCTCTTCTTCTCTTCTTCGAAAAAAGAACGACCACATTTTTGAAACGAAAGTCCACTTAGTACTTACACAGTTGAGAGAGAGGAGTGTCGACGACACAAACACTACCTACTCAGAGTAGTACATATATATATATTAGTATTCCAATACGAATAACACACAAAACGAACACGCGGCGGTGCAGTTACACATCACGGAAGGAATCTTTCTGTTAAAAGTGTTCGTGTTCTCCCTCGACGAAAACGAGAACTCGACGATGAGGAGGAGAATATGGCCGTCCGCGTTGCGTTTGTTGAAAGAAAAAACATTAGTAAAGTCGTCGCCGTCTGAACAATCGTCGTCGTCGTCTGAGTCTTTGAATCTTTTGGTGGACGCAGTCGTGGCTTCGCTGAAGGACACCGGGGCTCCTTCCTCCGGAGGATCGAGAAGAGTGATCGCGAGAGAAGACGTGATGCGATTCCTCTCTTCTTCTTCTTCTTCTTCGAGTAACACGAACAACGATCGTCTGATTGAGAACTACGCCAGGATTGACGGGACGAAAGACGCGTCGACGTCTTCTTCTTCCGACGATATCGGTGGGAATGAAAGGAAGAAAAAAGTAGTCGTGGTGAACTCGGAATTTGAGGACGTGCCAAACAGCGCGATTCGAAAAGTGATCGCCTCGCGACTGTTAGCGTCGAAACGCGCGCAGCCGCACAGTTACGTGACTATGGACGTGGACGCATCCGGAGTGGATCGATTTAGGAAGAAAGCCATGCAAGAGCACGAGACGAAGGTATCCGTAAACGACTGCATTTTATACGCCGCGTCGAAAGCGTTGAGACGAGTAAGGAAGGTGAATTCGAGGTACGATGAAAAATTAGGGAAGAGGATGGAGTTTGACACGGTGGATATTTCGGTAGCCGTAGCAGCGCCTACGGGTTTAGTCACTCCAATCGTGTTCAACGCGGACAACAAAAGTGTCTCCGAAATTGGTCAAGACGTTCGTCGATTGGCTGGTAAAGCGAAAGATGGCAAGTTGAAACCGAGCGAAATGATTGGAGGGTCGTTTACGATTTCGAATTTAGGCATGTTCTCGGTGGACTCGTTTCAAGCCATACAAAATCCACCGCAAGGCGCTATATTAGCCGTAGGAAGAGGTACCGAGCGAGTCGTCATATCAAAAAGCGCGAGAAGTGATTCATCATCAAATGACGACGACGGCAATGTCGACAAACCCGCGACGGATGCGGTCTTTAGCGAGGACCAACTCTCGACTCAGCTGTCCATATCCGCCACGTTGAGCATCGACAACAGGTGCATGGATGAAGCGGACGCGAGCGAGTGGTTGGAGGCGTTCGCCGACGAGATGCGAAAAGCCGAAGACTTTGTGCTTTAAAATATACTTATGCGTATACTTCCGAACATTCTTCTCTCCTTCTCTCTTTTACCAATCCTATTCTCGTCTGTGTTCTTTTGCTTTTTCGTCGTCTCCCCAACTTCTTCGCCCCCCGCATATTAGTAATAATATCTTTATTGGATTTTAAATCCACACAACAGATTAGTACCCCGTCGCTTTTTAAAGCGCCGCTGGGAGAGAAGCGCTCTAAAGACATGGCGTTACGAACGGTCAAGCCATCGTCGCCGCCAATCAAAACGATCTCAATCCCAGCGGCGACAGAAAACGAAAACGGAAAGAAGCAAAAGCAGAAGGACGATGAAAATGACGACTTTGACGGTTCGTCGCATTTCGCACAACAACAACAACAACAACAACAACAACAGCGGCGGCGGCGAGTTAGTTTTTCCGATTTTGAGCTGTTGATCGACTGCGCGGACAGTCCACTTCCGCGCTCGAACGTCTCGTGCCTCTTTCACACGAAGAACAAAGTGGACACGATCGATAAGTTCGCGCACCGTTTATCTATTCCAGACGAGACGAGAGAAAATTTCATCAACGAAATATGGCTGGAAAAGACAAAGACAAACGCGAGCTTGTTCAACGGGACAAAGTTCCGGTTGAGTTCCTGGGAGGAGAAGCAGAAATCTTCGAGTAATGACGGAAAAGAACATAAAACGGTAGAGATTCACGTCGGAGAGACGGATTATAAGTCGTTCGTGGGGACGAACTTAGCGGAAGACTGGCAAGACTTGCCTGAGAAAAGTTTGGCGAATCCGCTCGGAACGGCGGTGTTTTGCGTGTGCGAAGACGGGAAAGTGTTGGCGTTGAGACGGTCGCAAAACGTCGGCGAGGCTGCGGGGATGATTGTACTCGCCGGTGGCCATCCTGAACCGGAAAACGTTCAGGTTCGCAAGGATGATGAGTTGTTAGACGTTACGTTTGAATTATTTGACAGCGCGAGTCTAGAGCTGCTAGAGGAGACGGGAGTGGAGGTATCGCAGTGCGAGAAATTGCTGTTCCTTGGGTTGTCGAGACGAAAAGTTAATAAAAGAGCTTGCGCCGTATTTGTGACGCGTACAAAGTTGACGTCGCAAGAATGCATTGAGAAGTATCGAAGTCAAAAGCCTTTGAGCGCTGACGAGAGCACAGAAATGTTGGGTTTGAGCATAGAAGAACTCGTAGAGGCGACGAGGAACGGGCAGTGTCCGGGTTGTCACTGCGGGGCCATAAACTTAGGTGAGAAATATTTAAACAGTCTTAGCGCGAATAGAAGAGAGAAAAAGGAAGGGGAGGAAGCTTCGAAGACGACGATGGCCACGATGAAAGGTGGGTTGGGCGATCTTAAAGTACTCAAAACGAAGAAGAAATCGAGCAAGAGTAGTAGCAATATTACTAGTAATAACGCAAAGAGTGATAAGGACGACGACGATAGTAACGTAAAACAAAAGCAACAGATGGAGCAAGATGAAATCGAGCGCGCGAGGGAGAGTTTACGAAAGCTCGCGCAAGCCTCGAAAGATGCGAAAATCGATGAAGCGATTGCCATCCACGAGCGCAATCAGCAGCAACAACAGTACATGGCACCTCCTCCGTATGCTGAATTTACTTTTGAAACGGTACGCAAGCGTTCGCTAGATTACATGGCATTGAATCCAAACCAAGGAGTATGCGGTCACATGCCGAAACATGACTTGCTCGCTCGGACGACTGGAGTCTTTCCGGTACTCGGTAAAATGATACTCGCGAAGCCTTCGCTTCAGAAAGTAATCTCGACTCCAGAGGGCATAGATAATTTATTAAAAGCGCTCCAATTAAGTACGGTTGGAAACGAACGAGGAGAGGATAATTTTGCCTTATTCGCGACGTACCAAGATTTAATCGGCGAGGGTGATGTTGGAAAACTCGCGGACGAGCTGGAAGAAATTGCCACCATGCAAAGTCAATTTCGAGAGTTTAAATACAACGATCCGTCCAACTCGAACGAACAACCGAGAGAATCGTCGGCCGCAGAAGAGGAAGTATACGCCAAAGAGCGCTCGTCAAGGGCTCTTGCGCAAAAACGCTCGAATAAAGCGTTAGTTATGACGTATTTCCGATCGTGGATACCAAACTTCGATTATTACGTTCCGTTTGTATTCATGTACTTGTGGTATACGATTTCCTTAGTTCCTGGAGCGAATCTGTTCGTTTTAATCATTAGTTTTGGTCTGTTACATCTTGCAAAAGGGAAGATTGACGGTCTAGCTGGAACGCAAAGTAACGCGTTCTCGTTGGTCAGCGCGGAAGCGGTGGAGAAATTTGGCCCAAAAGAGGCGCGGGACGCATCGGCATCTCGTCACGCCATGTGGTTTCATGGTTTGTTGGGAATCACGCTCGTGCACTATTGCATATTTCTGGTACCAAAATATTCCCAAGATTATTCAGCGGTGAATGTTGGATTAGCTATCGGTGTCTCCTGCCCTATATTTTTTCTATTGACGTATATTGTCGGACCGGGTTACGTTCCCCGAGTGACTGACACGAACGAGAAAGACGAATGGATGCGCAATATGGTGCGCGTTGCAAATACTTACGACGTTGAAAACGGAAGTATCGCCGTAAAAGCGTCTACGATGTCACAAAATGGACGGTTCTGCGCCTCGTGTCACGCAGCGAGACCATTGAGGTCGAAGCATTGTCCGTTCTGTCAAAGATGCGTGTACAAAATGGATCACCATTGCCCGATTGCGTTGACGTGCATCGGCGCGAAAAATCAAAAATGGTTCTTTTTCGCCTTGTTGACTTGTTTCATAGCGGCGTGCACGTTCGTTCGATTCGATTGGTGTTACATAAGCGAATCTTTCGTGGCGAATCGATTGGAAAACCCGGATGAACAACTTCTTTACACGTGGTTCCGAACGCTCAACAGTAATCCGATGTCAACCATCCTCTTTGCGCTTCAAGTTCTCGGAGGCGTCGGCTACGCCGGCATTTTGTTAATCCGACAAACCTTCTGCGCTGTTTCCAACTTGACCACAAACGAGATGTCAAATTCTCATCGATACGAGTATTTGAGAATGAGTAAAGAAAATTTAGCGTACTTGAACCCATTTGATCGCGGTTTAGCTCCCAACTGTCTCGCGTTTCTCACCGAAGAGGACCAAATACCGGACTGGGATGCTCTCAATATGGAAGCCAGAAAAAGCGGGGAGGAACGAATCGCCGAGCCGAAAAAGTATTCCTACCGATGGTTACATCAACGGTACCCTCTCTTTTGCACGTTTCATAACAAGGCGGCGAGACCTTCTCTTCAAGACTCGTCGCATGCGGAACACAACCATCATCATCATCATCATCATCATCATCATCATTCTCACGACGGAATCCCGTGCGATGGAAATCACGCCTAGCATATAGTTTTAAGTGCTCTTAGTAGAGGTGTATTCTTGAGGCAAAACGTCGCACTTTTTTCAAAAAAAAAAGAACCAAAAACTCATCACACCAAAACGAACTCTTGAGAGACGCGAAGCACTTTACACTTCCTTCCTCTTTAAGTATGGCGCCAAAGAGGCAGAAAATGAAGACGACTGCTAAGACTTTGAGAGGAGAAGATGATACGGTGGACGTGTACGATTTTGACGCGCAAATTACAAGCGCGACGATTCAGACGACGGAAAAAGAAGAAGAAGAAGAAGAAGAAACCGCAAAAATAGCAGCGCGGGGAACAAAGAAGAAGAAGAAATCAAACGCGACGACGACTTTAACGACGACGAAAGGAAAACCAAAAGCACAACAAACGAAAGCAAAAGCAAAAGCCATCACCACGACTAAAAGTTCCAGTCGTCTCCAAAATCAAGGCGCAGTTCCTCCGGGAGATCCACGAGAGAGACCGAAGGAGACGATCGCGCTCGAGTTCGTCAAAGGCCCATTCAAAGGCACGCGATTCGAAAATCCAAACAATCTTCCTTCGTTGAAAATCGGCCGAGTGAAACCAGGGAACCAGATTCACGTGAAGGACGACGCGGTGTCGCAAAAGCACGCGCACATTTTTTGGAACGCGAGTACCAATCGATGGGAAATTGTAGATCTGGGAAGCTCGAACGGGACGTACGTGGACGACGTGGAATTGGACGAACACTCGGAAGCGAGAGCGTTGAAAGATGGGAGCACGATAAAGATCGGGAACCAAACGACCGTGAGGGCGAGGATACGCCCGCGAGAAGGAGAAGAAGAAGTAGGAGAAGAAAAAGTCGGCGATGACGATGAAAGAGAAGGAGAGAGTGCAAAGAAAAAGAAAAAGAAAACGAAGCAAACTGGAGCGAGTAAGAAAAGTGTAGGAGTAGTAGCAATAGAGGTGACGAAGACGAAGAAGTCGCCGTTATCGGCTTCGGCGAAAGGGAATAAAAAAACCGACAACGATAACTTAGCAGATGTGCCCGCGAAGAGTCCTTTGCCTTCGGTTGGGCCAAAGAAAAGAGTCGCTCCCCCGATCATTTCCGAGAAGAAGAAGGCGAAGAAAACGGAAACGGCGGAAGAAAAAGAAGACAACAACGAGGACGAGGAGAATGGAAAGAGTAACGAGACTACCTTAGAGCGCCTCCAGCGATGGAGCAGCGAACTCGTCGATGACGTTCGAGCGAGTGCGGAACGCGCTGTAGAGAGACTATTTAGAGAAAAGAAGAAAATTGAAGCCGATTTGCGCCAAGAGTTTGCGGTTTGATTTTAATGCGCGGCGCGTAATGAAAATAACGCAACCTTTTATTCTCTACCTAAAACGTGCCCTTTCCTGTGCTTCGCTACTCCTAATCTGCTCGCTTTCTTCTCCACCGCTTCTATTCGTTTATCTGCGTTCGTTTTGCTCGTCAATTTCTCCTTCGACGCTTTCTCCCACTCCTCCTCTTGCTTTCGTCTCGCTCGTTCCAGCTGCTTTTCTCGGTCTTTTTCGCTTATGGAACTCTTCCCTTTCGTTGTTCTCTCGAGGAGTCTCCCCGCCGTTCGCGACCAGAGCGTGCGACAAAATCCTCTGATGTGTCGTTTGAACGTTACGTACACCAAAAGTGCGAACAAGAAATACCACCCGTACAGTTCAAACTGCCTCCAAACGACGCGCAAGACGAGGAAGATTTTCTCTCGTAAAAGTTTCGCAATTTTTCTCGACGGAAATAAATTTTGTTCTTCGCGTTCATCTTCAAAGTCGTTAAACTGTTCTTCTTGGTTTTGAGAAGAGGCTTTCACCACCGCGTCGCTGGTGGTTTCTTCTGAATACTCCACCATCTTTTCGTGCGTTTAATATATTCTTTTCTTCTTCTTCTTCCTGTGTTTACTACTGTGCGTTCTATCTGTAACGTCGTCGTAAAAATTCTTCTGAGGAGAGCATTTAGGGTTGCATTCTAAAACCCTAAATGCCGTGTTTCGTTCCCCTCTTTGGAAAATGGAATTTTCTCCCTCACAACACAAATAGTTAAAGGAAACGCGGAAACGCGCGCTCTTTTATTATAAAACACAATAATCATCTCATCTCATCTCAAGAAGAAGAAGAAGAAGAAGATGGATCGAGGCGTTACTTTCCAGACTCGGATACCGAAACTTCCAACAAATCAAACGTTTTTAAAGTCTCCTTCGTCGGGGAAGAAAATTTTATCGCAACGAACTGAAAACACGCAAAAGATATCATCATCCTCGAGGAGCGATGGTATCATCGTCAACGCGGAGAGAAGTGGCGGTTACGACGACGACGACGTAAACGACGACGGACGAGGTGGTCGGACGAAGATGAAGCAGAAGACGAGGAAGCAGAAGCAGAACGAGAGTCACAGAAAAAGTGGGGGGAGAAGAGAAGGAGGAGAAGACAACAAGGAGAATAACGACGCGGAGTGCTTTGACGACGACGACGACGACGAGGACGACGAGGAGGAAGGAAAAGAGTTACAATCGGAGAAGCAGCAACAGAGAATTGCGGGCGTCTGGTCGCCGCTGCCGCCGCCGGCGGCGAAGATGAACAAAACGAACAGGATGAAGAGGATCAAACGAGAAGAAGAAAAAGAACGAGCCGATACGAACAACAACAACAACAACAACAACAACACGGGAGAGAGGAAACGCCAGAAGACGACGACGACGACTCTCCCCGCGGAAGGCGAAAAGATTGACTCGAACGATTCCATCTCGGAGGCGCTCGTAGCAAAGTTGTTGCAATACAAACCGAAAGGAAAGACGCAGTTTGACCACATTGGCAAGATGAAGGCGATGACAGATTTCATTGAAACAAAGCTCAAACCAGCGGTGAAGTCCTTATCGAGGGAGATGATTGAATACAAAGTCATTTCGGAGCAAGCGACAACGAGTGCAAACGAACAAGTTGAGAAAGCAAAGGAAGCTCTTCAGCTGACAGAATCAAAATACGCCGCGGTAGTTTTGGAACGGGAGACACTAGTAAAGGAATGCGGTATACTGCTGGAAAAGCATAGCGCGAATGAGAAAGCAGTCGCTGATTTTCGAGCGACCCTTGAGGAGACGAATCGTATTTTAGAAAACACGAGGGCATCGACCGAAGAATTAGAATTGAAACTGAGCGAGAGCAGACACACTATCGGGCAAATGAAAGAAGAGCAAAATTTGACCCGGCAAAAGCTCGAGGACGCCTTGACGCAAAAAACAGAATCGGTAGAAAACGTTCAAAAGCTTCTCGCGGAAAAGGCTGGAATGATGATGGAACTTGGTGAATTGAAAGGAATACGTTCGCAAATTGAAACGCAAATTCAATCCGCGAATGCCCGAGCAGAAACGATAGCTAAAGAGTGTGAAACAGTCAAGGAAGAAGCGAACGATTTGAAGAGAGAAATCGCGCGTCTCACCATCGAGTGCGAAAAGAAACAAGAAAAGGCCAATAGCTTTCAATCGGAAACTGAAAGTATGAAGGCCAATATTGCCCGCGTTCTGGAAGAAAACAACGTTTATAGAATTCAGTTGGAAACGTCCAAATCCGATGGCGAGAAGTTGCTTGGAGAGTTTGAATCGCTTCGAAAAGAGAAGGAAAAGTTAGAGGAGCTCAAAGCACAACTATTAGAGGCAAACAGCGAAATCAAATGCAGTAAAGTTGAAGTAAATTATACAAAGTCAGAGTGTGAAATGCTCAAGAAGCAGTGCGAAGCTAGTAAGGAGGACAAAGCGTCCATGATGTGCGAATTTGAGCGAGTGAAAGGTGACTTGGAGCGCGCGGTTGAAACTTCGAAAAAAGACGCCGTCCTTCTCGACGAGAAGTTTAATGCAGAACGCGAAAAGTTTGCAAAGCTGGAGAGTTTGTACGAGCAAGTTTTGAGAGAGAAAGAACACTTGGAGGAAACTGTTCAACAAAAAGAGCGGCAAAACCGAGAGCAACAACAACTACGATTACAACATCAAAGCAAATCAAAGGATAAAGAAGGCGAGCAGCCAGGGAGTTGTGAAGCTATGCTGCGTATTGCGGCTCTGGAAGCCGAGTTACTAAAAGCTGAAGCGGTGCGCAGAGAGATGTTTAACCAAATTCAAGAATTGCGAGGGAACGTCCGCGTGTTTTGTCGAGTTCGTCCGCCGTCACCGCGTGAAACTTCGGAGGCTTCAGCGTCCATTTGCCTTGAAACTCTACCTGATGCAGCTACTGTTCATCTACGATTAGGTCCGGAGAAGTCATCTTCATATGCATTCAATCGCGTTTTCAGTCAGGAATCCACCCAGGAAGACGTCTTTGGCGAAGTTTCTGGTTTGGTTCAATCTGCTTTGGACGGGTATAACGTGTGCTTGTTTTCTTACGGTCAAACCGGAAGCGGAAAGACGCACACAATGCTCGGGGGATCCGACGCTACTTCACGAGGCATCATTCCGCGAGCAGTTGAGAAAGTTGTCGAAGCGTCAAAAATAAACGAAGTTAAAGGTTGGTCTTATACACTGAAAGCGTCGTACGTGGAGATTTACAACGAGACTATTCGGGATTTACTTTCTACAGTCGGTCACTCTGATACGACACACAAAATTATTCACGAGAATGGATCCACGACTATTTCTGGAGTCACGACGGCAATTGTAGAATCTGTTGAACAGGCGAACGTGTTGGTGCGCAAAGCTGCGGGTGCTCGTAAAGTCGAAGCGACTCAGATGAACGCTCACTCGTCTCGTTCGCACGCCGTTTTCATTTTGCACGTCTCCGGGGAACATGCCTCGAGTGGCACAAGAATGGAAGGTGTGCTGAACCTGGTAGATTTAGCTGGAAGTGAGCGAGTTTCTCGATCTGGAGCCAGCGGCGAGCGATTGAAAGAAGCGTGTTCGATCAACAAGAGTTTGTCGTCCCTGGGTGATGTCTTTGCCGCGCTTGCCAGCAAAGCAAAACACGTGCCGTATAGAAATTCGAAATTGACGTATCTTTTAGCACCATGTTTGGGAGGCGATGGAAAGACGTTGATGTTTGTAAACGTCAGTCCAGAGGAAGATTCGAGCGAAGAAACTTCCTGCTCTTTGCGTTTTGCAGAGAAAGTGAATGCGTGCGAACTCGGGCGGAGTTCCCAGAGGAAAATGACGACCCACAAGTGAATACAAATTCACATTCAACTAGAATTTTTCAACTGGAATGCCCCAAAAACGATGTTAATCTTCATCACCCTCTCTCTTTTATCCTTCGCTGAAATATTCTTCTTCTTCCCTTTGGCCTTTGTGTACTTTGCTTCGAATACTAAA
>Ga0181552_10003964_pt1 | contig 10442 bp, 9 predicted proteins | sample 011ome_18_FD_130583 | JGI IMG/M metagenome (GOLD analysis project Ga0181552, IMG submission 130583) | Coastal salt marsh microbial communities from the Groves Creek Marsh, Skidaway Island, Georgia - 011501BT metaG (megahit assembly) | ecosystem: Environmental > Aquatic > Marine > Intertidal zone...
GATGCCAGAGTATGGTCATCAGTTTGCCAACCTTTATGAAGAGGGGCTTACGGAACGGACGCTTAGTCTGGCGCTGGCGTCCTATCAGCGGTCTCTTGTTGCGGGCACGTCACCCTTTGATCTTTGGTACTTTGGAGCGGCATCGGGTGATGGAACAACTGGCCACAGTGGAAACCGTGACAGCTCTGAGCACCGAGGTAGATTAGCGCGGGCCGATTTTTCTCCAGAGGCAGAAAAGGGATTTGTCATTTTTTTACAGGCTGGCTGCGCTGCTTGTCACACGCTGGAATCGCATTCGGCGATGTTCGCTGACGGCAGGTTCCACAATACCGGTGTGGGATTTCGGCGAGAGAATGCCGATAAGCAACCCCACCGTCTCCAGCTTGCTCCGGGGATATACATAAAGCCCTCGGTTTCACTGGAGACCGAGGTGTTGTCGGATCAGGGGCGTTCCGAGGTAACGGGTAATAAATCGGACCGCTGGCGTTACCGAACACCAACGTTGCGCAATGTGAGCGCAACAGCGCCGTATATGCATGATGGCTCGATTCCGAATTTAAAGGAGGTAATCGCTTTCTACAACGAGGGTGGAGGAGGCGATCCGCAGCAGGATGCGCGTATTCGACCGCTGGGGCTAACCGCAAGTGAGCAGGACTCGCTCATAGCGTTTTTAGAGTCGCTTCGGGCGCCCAGTATCGATCTTCTCGCGCAGCAGGCAAGAGCCGGTGGTATAGGGGATCTTCGTTAATTCAGGGTGAAGAACGATTTAATGAGCCTGAGTTAGGATACAAGTATTGGTACTGTCAAAGGGTGCTAAGCCAGGTGCTTTGCCTGCACTTCAAGACGCAAATAAAAGGGTGGCGACTAGCCAAACCGAACGTAACCTAATCTCAGGAATTGTGCTTCTTTAAGCTCATTTCCGCGACGTCATCTCTATGATCAGTTTGAGAGGACCGACAAGGCCTGTGCCGGTTTTCGAGTGAACATTTATCACCCGAGGGCAATGTGCCTCGTTGACCAGAACAGTGATGGCCTCTTGTAATTGTGCTCTTACAAGCGGAGCCCCCAAACAATGGTGTGGACCGAACCCAAAAGCCAAATGCGAGCCGCGGTTGGCCGCTAGATCGAAGGAGTCGGGTTTTGCGAAACGGCGGCAATCCTGGTTAGCCGCTGCAATATTGACTAATAGCTGTGAGCCTTTTTTAAAATGGACGCCCTGTAGCGCCACGTCTTTGTCGATCGATCGCACTACGCCCTGATTGGTTGAGCGAAGGCGCAGCAATTCCTCCAGCACTGCTGGGACCAGATCGTTGTTGGCAGCCAGCATGTCCCATACCTCAGGCCGTTTGCTGAATTCTTCAACAATCAATCCCATCTGCAAGATGGTGGGCTCCAACCCGGCAGCAAGTAGGGTAACGATCAAGTTTGCGGCGAAGAGCTCATCGATTTCTGAAGTAGCGATAAGCTGAGCGAGATGTCCGAGTACGTCATCGGTAGGCCGGTCTCTGCGCTCAATCAGCGCCTGTATTGCATAGTCTAGTAATTCTGTACAGCCAGCATCGAAATCGGAGGCGCGGTTTGCTAAATCGCCAACGGCCTCATTGATTTGATCAATGGTCAATGTGAGCGAGTCAAGATCAGTGGCAGGGAAACCGATATATTCACCGGTTGTTCGTTCGGTATAAGGTTTGGCGAACAGCCCCATAAAATCAAAAAACTGTGATTCAGGTAATTCACGAAACAAGCTATGGGCCGTGTTGTGGGCAAAAGGGCGTATTCTATCGACTGATCTGGGACGGAACTCCGGCGCCACTTTAGATCGGAGTCTTTTGTGCTCCTCGCCATTGAGATTCAGTAAACTCCGCTTTCCTGCTTCCCCGGCCCGTCCCTGACTAGCCCCGACTGCGGCAAACAGACTGTGGTAATCCGCCTTGAGTCGCGGGTCATTCAGTAATTCACTCGCTTGAGCAAACCCAGTTATGGATGGCAGGTATGTGCTGAGGTCCAGCCATTCGTCTGTTGCTCGCGTTTTGTCATCGGTGTCTCTCATTGCTCTAGGCCATTAGTTGGAGTGACGCTTTAGGGGGCAAGGAGGAGGCCGTACAGTAGGCGATAAGGTGTCGGCTCACGGACAGGTTTGTTGTTTGGTACCCGTGTACGCTGGTCGTTGCCCATCAAAGATGATGTGTGGTCAATCTTGAATGTTATTTGATCGGAAGTTCACCTATAGCCGCTCACACAGTGGAAGGGCCTCTCCGTTAAGCTCCCCACCTGCTGCGGTCGTCAATTGTTGATGTCTCAGTCACACAAAAAGGCGCGATTGCCCCTTCCGTCGAATTGCTGAAAGCAGCAGCGTGTTGTGTGGCGGTGGGCGTAGGATTCGAACCTACGGAGGATCACTCCTCAACGGTTTTCAAGACCGCCGCTTTCGACCACTCAGCCAGCCCACCGGAGCGCGCATTATAGCGATGCATCCGATGGGTTCAAGTCTCGGCCAACTCTTTTCGGTGTCATATAAAAAACGGCCCGTTTGGGCCGTTTCAACGGGTTACTGATTTACCGCGTCAGGAACGTCATCGGGGTCAGAGTCGGCCAGCAGTGCTGATTCCACCTCCCCCGAGCGGGGGCCGCGAGGATCGTTGCTGGCCCGTGGGATATTTCGATCCACGACACTCACCGGCGGTGCCTCGTGCCCAGAAAAGAGAGTTGAGAGAGTGGTGTGCACCTCGACGGTAAGGATGGGTTTTGCTGCTACTCTCGGATCATTCACTGCGCGACCACTGCTGTCCAAGCCACCTTGATCAGCCACGGGTGCTGCTGGAGTGGTAAGGGAGTCAATGCTAGCTGCCTCCGAAGTCGCGTCGGTATTACTTGCATCGGCACCTGCCTGTGCCTCTGACGCCATGGTTGTAGCAGATGTCTCGCTCACGTCTGCAGTAGGCCCTTCATCATTTATTGCAGAGGCTTTTTGCAAGCTTTCATCTGCCGCTTGCTGAGCAGGAGCTGGCACGTCGATTTGTTGGGGGAGTTTCGCTGCATCAGCTAACCCGTCGCTTGGCTCGGCTAGCGCTTGAGCCGCTACAGGCTCATCCAGCGTCGTTTCCAAGCCTGCAGATGCTTGAACTGTAATGTCATCAGCTGCCGGCGCTTCAGCGGATGTGGATGAGGCTTCCGGCCTCGGTCCTCGCTGACGCCGCCGTCGCCCCTCGCTGCGCATCTCGGCGGGCCTGTGTCGAGGAGCCTCATCAAGCCCTTCGTCGTTGCTCTCAGTCGCTGCTTCACCAGCATCAGCCTCGGCCTCTTCAGAAGCTTGGGGTAGGCCCTCATCATCATCGCGTCGTCGCTGACCGCCACGTCGACCGCGTCGCCGCCGGCTACGCTTTGGTCGATCCTCGTCGTCACCGTCTTCTGGCTGTGAATTTGACTCCACAGGAGCATTGGCCGATTCTTCGTCGCTTGCGTCTTCTTCAGCGCGGCCGCGGTTTCGTGGCTCAGATCGGTTTCGATTTCGGTTACGATTGCCGCGATTTCCCTTACGTGACTCGTCCTCTGTTTCTCGATCCTGCTTGTTTGATTCCGCCTCGGGCGCTGGTTCTTGATCAGTAGCCTCATCCGCCACTGGAGCAAACAACGCGGACCAAACTTTACCCAAAATACCGGGCGATTTTCCTTTCTCGGGATTGGTCGCAACGGTTGCCGAGGCGACTACGTCAGCTGTCGTTTGCACAGGCTCCGGTGCGGGCTGCTGAGGTGTTACACCGCGGACAAGCGCCTGAGGAGCGGCCGGTGTGACGTCGGCGTCATCACGAATCGCGATTGGATCCGGGATATCCAGCTCAATCTCGTAGCTAGCGGCTGGATCTTCCTCAATTTCATCGTCCCGCAGTCGAATGACTTCGAAATGGGGGGTTTCCAGGTGTGGATTAGGGACAATGAGAACCCGGACATTTCCAGATGTTTCGATTTCGTTGACCGCACTGCGCTTTTCGTTCAGCAGGAACGCGGCGACATCCACAGGCACCAAGGCGCGAACTTCAGCAGTCCTCTCCTTGCCAGCTTCTTCTTGTAGAAGCCGCAAAATAGACAATGCTAATGACTTAGTATCTCTTATCGTGCCTTGGCCTGTGCATCGTGGGCAGACAATCGCACTGGTCTCCCCCAGTGAGGGCCGCAGCCGTTGGCGGGACATTTCAAGCAGACCGAAGCGAGAGATTCGTCCAACCTGTACCCGCGCGCGGTCGATTTCGAGGGCGTCGCGAATACGGTTTTCAACGGCGCGCTGATTTTTGTTGGCGCTCATGTCGATGAAATCAATCACGATTAAACCGCCCATGTCGCGCAGCCGCAGCTGACGAGCAATTTCATCCGCTGCCTCGAGATTGGTTTGCAACGCGGTTTGCTCAATATCCGAGCCTTTGGTCGCTCTCGCCGAGTTAATGTCGATGGAGATCAGAGCCTCGGTAGGGTCGATAACAATAGATCCACCCGATGGCAAGCGAACCTCTCGCTGGAACGCCGTTTCGATTTGGCCTTCTACCTGAAAGCGATTGAACAGCGGGGTAGCATCTTCGTAGAGTTTGATGCGCTGCTGATACTTAGGCATCACCATCGAGACAAAGTCATGAGCCTGCTGCCAAGCGACTTTATCATCCAGGAGAACCTGATCGATATCGTCGCGTAAATAGTCGCGAATTGCCCGAATAATGACATCGCTTTCTTGAAACAGAAGCACCGGGGCCTTATTTTCGTTGGCAGCCGTGTCAATGGAGCCCCAAAGCTGCAGCAGGTAGTCTAAATCCCACTGAAGCTCCTCGGCGGATCGTCCGACCCCCGCTGTGCGGATGATGACGCCCATACCATCGGGGATATTCAGCTGAGCCAGGGCATCCCTGAGCTCGCTTCGGTCATCGCCCTCGATGCGGCGAGAGATGCCGCCGGCCTTCGGGTTGTTCGGCATTAACACAATGTAGCGTCCGGCCAAACTGATGTAGGTGGTGAGCGCCGCGCCTTTGGTGCCGCGCTCTTCCTTATCCACCTGAACGATTACTTCTGTACCCTCTTTCAACACATCTTTGATTCGGGCACGTCCGTCTCCTGCTGGAGCCGAGCTGCGATAGTACTGATGCGCAATTTCTTTGAGGGGAAGGAAGCCGTGTCGATCTGCGCCAAAGTCGACGAAGGCGGCTTCAAGACTTGGCTCGACGCGGGTTACCTTGGCTTTGTAAACGTTGGCTTTGGTCGAAACGCGGGCGCGGTTTTCGATGTCTAAATCGTAAAGTCGCTGGCCATCAACGAGAGCGACACGCACTTCTTCGCGCTGTGTCGCGTTGATTAACATTTTTTTCATAACAACTGTCCAGTTGGCGGTGCCACTGAACACGGTGCGCGAGAACCAACGGTTCCCCTGCGTGCAGGCAGGTTACCTCCCCAACGATTGAGGGGTAGCGAACGAGGCTTACGCTCACGTTCGGCTTGCTTCACATTTTGGGCCGTCACTGCAACGACCCTTTAAGTTCGCACCGCGTCTGTGTCATCGCGGTTTTATTTGGCCTGGTCACGCCTGGATTCAAACGGGGATTAGTAGTCCTCAGTGACCCCGGAGTCGGCAGAAGTGACGGATCAGCCTCCAATTCATTTGCTGAGGACTTTACTGTCCAGAAGCAGCACGCTGCGTAAAAGAACTGGTCAGCAACGGCGCATCAAGCTACTGTCTGCTTGCGCTCGACCCACATCCGTTGCGCCATAATCGCGTCGGGTTGGCCACAACTTCTCTAAAAGGAAGTCCTCAGTGGCCGCGAAAGTATCACCAAACGGTAAGTTATTCAATTGGCAGAAAAAAAAGACCAAAATCCCAGAGGCAGCCCGTCGGTGCGGTATCTGAGCGTCTCCGAGCCGGAAGCTGGACAGAGGCTGGACAACTACCTGATGAGGTCGTTGCAGGGGGTCCCCAAGCCTCGCCTATATCGCGCTATCCGCAAAGGAGAGGTCCGGGTTAATAAAGGTCGCACAAAGCCCGAGAGCAAATTGAGCGCTGGTGATGTCATTCGAATTCCCCCATTCGTTGAGCAGGAGCGAGAGTTCCGAAGGCCCTCGCGCAAATGGGTGAGGACCTTGCGCGAACGGGTGGTGCTGGATGAGAAGTTATTGTTGGTTCTCGATAAGCCGGCAGGACTTGCGGTGCATGGAGGCAGCGGCATTGATGCCGGTTTGATCGAGACACTGCGGGTTATGTATCCCGAGGAGCGATACCTGGAGTTGGTTCATCGCCTGGATCGAGACACCTCTGGGCTGATTATGGTGGCGCGCCGTGCCAGTGCCTTGAGAGAACTCCATGGACTCTTGCGCCGTGATGGCGTTGATAAGCGCTATCAGTGTTTGGTCGCGGGGCGTTGGCCGGCTTCCCTGAGTCACGTTGAGGCGCCCCTCGAAAAATATGCGTTGCCTTCCGGCGAGCGGCTGGTCCGAGTTTCCCTCGAGGGCAAAAAAGCCCACACGCGTTTTCAGGTGTTGCGAAGATATCAAGGGGCGACCCTGATTGAAGCAAAGCCTATCACCGGGCGGACCCACCAAATCAGGGTGCACTGTCGTCAAGCGGGCTTTCCGATACTTGGTGACCCAAAGTATTCAAATCCTGCCGCCGAGTCTTTGGCGGCTTCTATCGGCCTATCCCGCCTATTTTTGCACGCGGCACACCTGTCCTTCGATTTGGATGGGGTATCTATTCGGCTTGAGAGCGATCTGCCGCCTGAACTCAGTCGGGTGCTTGAGGTGCTGCCCACAGGGAAATAAAGTGTCTTACGGGATGGCGTAGCCAACATCCCGCAGCATGGCCGAAACCGTGATCAGCGGCAGTCCTTCAAGCGCTGTGGGGTCTCGGGCTGTCACGGATCGAAACAGCGCAATGCCCAATGATTCAACCTTAAAACTGCCAGCACAATCGAGTGGCTTATCCTTGGCGACATAAGCTTCTATTTCTGCTAATTCTAGCGCTCTCATAGAGACTTCGACCGTTTCGGTAGCTTCAATGAGCTGATTTTGCGCAGGCCGCCACAGGGCTATGCTGCTGAAAAAGACAACATACCTACCCGCGCAGAATGAGAGCTGCTCTATTGCCCCCGCGGCGCTTCCCGGCTTGCCCAGCAGCCGATTTTCACACGCCGCCACCTGATCAGCACCAATGACAAGTGGATCACCTGACTTCGTCGAAATAACCTGAGCTTTCTCGCGACTCAAGCGCTTAGAGAGGGATTGCGCGGACTCGCCAGGCCGGGTGGTCTCATCGATGGAGGGCGTTGCCGTCGTGAAGGTCAGGCCTAGCCGCTCCAGCAGCCGCCGGCGGTAAACCGAGCTTGAGGCCAAAATCAGCTCCGAGGGCAGTCCTTTGTGTGTCATATTACTGTCTCAAACCCTTTGAATTACCTGTATTTAATTTTGACAGGGTTGGGGGCCATCCGTATGATCCGCGCCCATGACGACAGGGGCACTGCCAAAGACGGTTGAGGTGCGAACGCTGGCGGCGCGCGAAGTCACGATTTCGGGCTCGCTCCCAGTGGATCGGCTTCCACGTCTGTCAGGGCTGATTGTATCCGTTTCGCGACCATTTGATGTAGTGGCCCGCTGCTTTAAAGATGAAGAAGCACGCTACGTGTTAGAGCTACGAGTTTGTGGAGCGGTGGACGTGGCCTGTCAGCGTTGTTTGACACCGGTGACGGTGCCGGTCGATGCGCTCAGCTGTTTGGCGGTGGTATGGACGGACGATCAGGCGGCTCAGCTGCCAATTCGTTATGAGCCACTGGTGACTGAGGCCGAGCTTGATTTATGGCAGTTGGTGGAGGAGGAGCTGTTGTTGTTTCTTCCCTCATACAGCTACCACGGTGATACAGAATGCGGCCGGCAAGTTGGCCTCGCCGTGCAAGGTGATGATTTGTCGGTGGATCGAAGGATCGACGGGCCAGAGAAACAGAATCCCTTCGATATCTTGGCTTCTCTGAAGCCTGATGATCAAGGGCTCAATACAAAGTAACTGCAACTGGGATTGCCTTACGGGGCGTCAGTTGGCAACGGAGGCGATTATGGCAGTGCAGCAAAACAAAAAGACCCGGTCACGTCGCGGCATGCGTCGCGCTCACGACTCACTGGACGGATCGACGTTGACCGTCGACCAGACCTCGGGCGAGACTCGCCGGCGTCACCATGTCAGCGCCGATGGCTTCTATCGAGGCAAGAAAGTGCTGAATCTCGGCGAAGACGACTAACGTACGCTTTATCCACCCGCCCAAGCCCTGGCTGAGCAAGCTGTTGTAAGGGGCTGATTGCAGGGCAGACGGAGCGGGCATGAGGAACGTGGGCTATGTGTCCTTTGATGATGAACCTGGGAGGGGTTAGGTGACATCACTCGCGTTTGTATTCCCGGGTCAGGGTTCGCAGGCCGTCGGCATGTTGTCGGAAATGGGCGAATTGCACTCCGTTGTCAAGACAACCTTTGCCGAAGCATCCGATGAGCTGGGTTTGGATTTGTGGCAGATGGCACAGCAGGGACCTTCTGACCTTCTCGCGCTGACCGAAAACACCCAGCCGCTTATCCTGACCGCTAGCGTTGCTCTTTTCCGAGTGTGGCAACAGCAAGATGGCCCAATGCCGGTGGTGGCCGCGGGTCACAGCCTGGGGGAGTTCTCTGCGCTTGTGGCGGCAGGGGCTTTAGAGTTCGGCAATGCCGTTCGGCTGGTTCGCTTGCGCGGAGAAGCTATGCAGGCGGCGGTTCCCGTCGGGGAAGGCGCGATGGCGGCAGTCATAGGCCTCGAGGACGCATTGATCAATCAAGTGTGTGACGCTGTCTCCGAGCAGACGGGGCTGCCAGTGCTCGCGGTCAATTTTAATTCGCCGGGGCAAGTGGTGATCGCCGGAAAAGCGGGGGCCGTCAGCATGGCCGCGGAGTCGCTCAAGGCCGAGGGCGCAAAGCGAGTCCTACCGCTGCCCGTCAGTGCACCGTTTCACACGCCCATGATGCAGCACGCAGCGGAGGTTTTGCAGGCTGCCCTGACTGAGATGCCGGTACAAGATCCTGTTATTCCCGTGATCAGCAACGTTAACGGTGAGGCTCAGATTAATGCAGAGGCTATTAGGACGTTATTGGTCGATCAGGTTGTCTCTCCAGTGCGCTGGACAGGGTGCATGGCAACCATGATGGGAATGGGGTGCCGGCGCTTTATTGAATGCGGGCCGGGAAGAGTACTTACAGGTCTGACACGACGAATAGCGCCAGAGGCGGAGGGCTTTGTGATCGAGACTCCGGATCAATTGCAGGTGGCACTCAATACAGTCATTGGGGAACCAAGCCCATGAATAATGAAAGCGAGAAGGTGGCCCTGGTCACTGGTGCGAGTCGAGGTATCGGAAAGGCGATTGCCGAGGCATTAGCAGAGGCTGGGCATAGCGTTGTTGGAACCGCGACGTCAGCCGCGGGAGCGGATGCAATAGAAAGTTGGCTCGGACCGAAAGGTGGAGCCGGGCTCCTTCTCAATGTCACCAATCCCGAGAGCATTGCGTCGGTTCTGGCTGAAATTGAGCAGCGTTTTGGTGCGCCGCTCATTTTGGTCAACAATGCAGGTATCACAAGGGACAACCTTCTTATGAGGATGAAAGAAGAAGAGTGGACCGACGTTGTTGCGACCAACCTAAGTGCTGTTTACCGACTGAGTAAAGCCTGTTTACGGGGCATGACGAAAGCGCGATGGGGCCGAATTATAACGATCTCATCAGTTGTCGGCTCCATGGGAAATGCCGGTCAAACCAACTATGCAGCCACTAAGGCGGGGGTTGAAGGATTCACCCGGGCACTGGCTAAGGAAGTGGGATCTAGATCCATCACCGTTAACACGGTAGCGCCGGGCTTCATTGACACCGATATGACGCGGGATCTTCCCGAGGCTAATCGCGAGCTGATGCTCTCGCAGATCCCTCTTGGCAGGCTGGGCGACGCCTCAGAAATCGGGGCAACCGTTGGGTTTTTAGCGGGGGAGTCGGCGGGCTATATCACCGGAGAGACCCTGCACGTCAACGGCGGCATGTATATGGGGTAAAAAGCCCCAATCATTAGTTTTCCATTATTGGAGCATTTACGGGTAAAATCCCCCCCCGCGGGGGCGGGTGGCCCTTCATCAACTTGAAAGGAAGTGAGGAACCATGAGCAGCATTGAAGATCGCGTCAAGAAAATCGTTGCCGAACAGCTCGGCGTCAAAGAGGAAGAAGTGCGTAACGAGGCATCGTTTGTGGACGACCTTGGCGCCGATTCCCTCGATACGGTTGAATTGGTCATGGCTCTCGAAGAAGAGTTCGAGACCGAGATTCCGGATGAAGAGGCAGAGAAAATCACGACCGTACAGTTGGCGATCAACTACATCAACGAAAATCTCGCCTAGTTAGCCAAACGGCTTAGCATCGA
>Ga0181552_10003966_pt1 | contig 10441 bp, 9 predicted proteins | sample 011ome_18_FD_130583 | JGI IMG/M metagenome (GOLD analysis project Ga0181552, IMG submission 130583) | Coastal salt marsh microbial communities from the Groves Creek Marsh, Skidaway Island, Georgia - 011501BT metaG (megahit assembly) | ecosystem: Environmental > Aquatic > Marine > Intertidal zone...
AAATTCTTTCAGATTATATATTGCTTAATCAAAATACCTATTTGTCTCAAGCTGCATAAAATATGAAAATTGTATCCTTTAACATAAATAGTATTCGCGCTCGCTCTCATCAACTAATTCATCTTAGAGATACCTTTGATCCAGATGTAATCGGAATTCAAGAGACCAAAGTAGATGATCCAGAGTTTCCAATTGAAGAAATTAAAAAGATTGGATACCACCCAGAATTTTGGGGTCAAAAAGGTCACTATGGTGTAGCTATTCTAAGCAAAAAAAAACCATTAGATGTCCAAAAAGGCTTTATTAGCGATTCAAAGGATGATCAAAAAAGATTTATTCAAGCCACATTCAAATGGAAAAGAGAAAAAATTACCATCATGAATGGATACTTTCCTCAGGGAGAAAATAGATCACATGAGACTAAATTTCCAAAAAAAATAAAATTTTATGATGACTTAGAAAAACACATCAAAAAACTTAAAAAAGTTGAAAAGAATTTAATTGTAATGGGGGATTTTAATGTTGCTCCCACTGAATTAGATATTGGGATAGGGGAACAAAATGCAAAGAGGTGGTTACGTGATGGGAAAACAGCATTTCTTCCAGAAGAAATAGCAATGTGGAATAAAATTAAAAACTTGGGTTTTGTAGATTCATGGAGAAAACAAAACCCTGAAGAAGGATCAATATACTCATGGTTTGATTACCGATCAAGAATGTTCGATGATGATCCCAAAAGAGGATTACGAATTGATCACATACTATTATCAGATAATATAGAGGATGCAATTCTTAATACAGGAATAGATTACTCTGCTAGGGCGATGGAAAAACCATCGGACCATTGTCCAGTTTGGCTCGAATTAAAATAAAGTTTTTTAAGAAATTTTCTGTTCTCTTTTAGATTGAAAAAATTTTATAAGCAGATCAGAAGATTGCTCGTGCATATGTCCGCCACTAAAAAGCACTTTATGATTAAGATGATCTCTAATAAGAAATTGATCAATTGATGTAATTGCTCCTGTTTTTGGTTCATGCGCACCAAAATATAGGGAATCAATTCTGGCATCTATTATTGCTTTTGCGCACATATGACAGGGCTCAAGGGTTACATAAATATCACAACCAATTAACCTATAATTCTTTATATATTGACTGGCTTGATTAATTGCATTGATTTCTGCATGAGAGGAGACTGAGTTTTTTATTTTTACTTGATTAAAGCCTCGGCCGATAATTTTTCCCATTTTTACCACTATTGCACCAACTGGAACCTCATCATTATCAAATGCTAATTTAGCCATATTAATGGCTTCGAGCATGAAATGCTTGTTGTAATTGTTATCTAGGGACAAATTTTATAATTAGGTTTTTTATAGGAATTTGGCCCATTCTTTAAGCGGCCTTCTTTCAGATTTCAAGGAGTTAACTGCAGCACTTTCATCTCTGTACCCTATTGCCATACCGCAAAATAATATATCACTGTCTTCAGCTTTTACAAACTCAGAAACACTATCATGTTTCATTGACCAGGCCTCTTGAGCACAAGTATCTAATCCAGCTTCCGTTGCTAGCAACATAAAAGTTTGTAGAAACATTCCTAGATCAGACCATTGAGGGGGACCCATTTGCCTATCAACAAAGCAGAAAAAAGCACAAGGCGCTCCAAAGAATTTAAAGTTCTGCATAACTTGATTTAATCTTGCGTCTTTATCATCTCTTGCTATGCCTAATAGCTCATACATTTGTTCGCCTAGCTCATACCTAGATGTTCTGTAGGGTTCTTTGAGTTTTGGAGGATAGATATCGTATGCTGGAAGCTCAGGTTTTGTCCAATTCTCTTGAAATTCAAGAAAATTATTCATTGCAGAATTATTAATTACATATATTTTCCAAGGTTGAAGGTTTCCACCAGAAGCTGCCCTACTTGAAAGCGTCAGTAATTTTTCAATTAACTCATTTGATACTTCCTGATTTGCAAAAGATCGAATTGATTTTCGTTTAAGGACTGCCTCAGAAACTAACATATAACACCTTTAAAATATTAAAATAAACTGCAATTTAATTCTACTAGAAAAAGCTAATTCTTTTTCACCAACGTTTTGTTTTTTTTTTATGTAATAAGTAATATACTAGTATCCGTTTTTTTACCTTAATATTCGTATGATAGATTATATACTTTTAAATTTTGATAAAGTTGCCGCCATGTTAGTTTTGGTCTTCTTTTCACTCCTCACAAGATCATCAGTTGGAATCCATCAACAGAATTGGATTAAAACATTTTCTGGAACAATGACTCTTGTACTCCTTCCAATTATCACTTTTGCAATTACAAGTGTAATTTCTGGAAATATAGCACTCTCACTTGGCATGATTGGTGCTCTATCTATAGTTAGATTTAGAAACCCTGTCAGGTCATCTTTTGAGCTGGTAATCTTTTTTCTAATGCTATCTTTGGGTATCTGTGCTGCTGCAGATGTACGTTGGTTAGTGATGCTTGGATTAGCAAGTAATTTCCTTATAATTGGAGCATATTTTATAAATATAATTCTAGCTCAGGTCTTCAATAAAAAATTATTTGAAACATCGTTTTCAGAGGGCAATTCATCAAATATTATAGAGATTACTTCAATGAAAGTTCATAACGACCTATTAAATAGCGTTATTCTTGTTTCATATAATAAATCAGATAGTCAATATACATATCGTCTTGCCTCTAGTGATCCTGCAAGGCTCAAAGAAATATTAAAAGAGTATCAGGATAATTCTGAGGTGACTAATATCCATTACGCTGCTGGTTAGCCCACTCAAGCTTTCATGGAGTCGATCAATTGAAGAGCACTCTATTCATACTAGCAGCATTCTTTGTTCAGTTCGCAGAGGCAGATACTCTTGGAAACTGTGATTTTAACACTTCGCAATATCTTAAGGAGTTAAGAGATTTTAATGAGATCCAAGGCATTGAACTAAAAGTTGACGAATATAGGAAATGGACTCAAAATGTTTTAGAGGCATTCATCCAAAGAGAGCCGTCAATCACTCCAAAGTATAAAAAAAGATTTTTAGCTAATGTTCTGGTTCAATATTCTTTTGGAAAATGCACACATCGATCAAAAGTTCGTTTGCATGGGGACTGGAAAGATCATATTTCTTTCACTGAAAACGGCCAGATAAATCAAAGTATGGATGTATCACTTGAAGAAGGTTCGATAGCTAATATTGTTAAATTTAAGTTGCTACTTCCAGAAACTAGGAATGGGACAAATGAAATCGTACTTACAAAAATATTAAGACTTTTGGGCATGATAGCCCCAAGGACATCACTTGTTCCTGTAAAAATCAATGGTATTAATTCTGAAATGTTATTTCAGGAGAAAGCCTCCAAGGAGTTAATGGAGGGGATGAGTCGAAGAGAAGGTCCCTTATTTGAGGGAGATGAAAGATTTCTATGGGGAATGCATGACTTTGATCCGGAAAAACTTCTTAAAAAAAATTCTGTGGAAGAGGTGTCTTTTGCAAAAATTACCAATGATAATTGGGCATCTAGTAGTTATATATCTGCGTTAATTGCCCTTAATTCATTCTCGACATTGCAAAAAGCATACATAACTTATGAAAGAAAATACGAGCCTCTAAGCTTTGCAATAGACTGGGAATTGATATCTCAAAATAATGAGCAATTAATCGAAAAATGGGCAATGTTTGAGATGCTGCTTTTTGCAACCAATAGCACTCATGGTCTATTGCCTCAAAATCGAAAGTTTTACTATAATAGTTTTCAATCTGGCTTTGAGCCAGTTTATTTCGATGGGGATACTCTTGATATTGGGAACTCACTTATAAGGCGAATGCCTAGATTTGATGAATATCCTCATTTAAAAAGTGAGCACTTTGAGGCTTTGTATAAAAAAATTCAGTCGTTAGATCCAAAAATTCTTTCTAGCGAGATGCAAGGCAATCTTTTTAGCTTATCCAATCAACAAAGCGAACAAATTTTAAAAAATATTCTCTTCAAAATATCTAGAATACAGGAAGCATTTCATGATCACCGAGATCGAAATAAAATAAAAATTGAAGACCATAAGGATGATCTCTTAATTCAGCAAAAATTAATAAATAATATAAAAAATACTTGGACTGATGCCTACGTAATTAATGTTAATGCGTTACCGCTAGAGGAAACTCCAAATTTATTTGGTGCGTCTACTTGCAATGTATTTAACGAAAGTTGTAAAAATTATGCTCTTGATATATCAGAGATTGGTAGATTGCTTGAGAGAAAAAAATTAGCCAATCAAAATTTTAATGCTCCTCTATTTATCTCTCCACCACCAATTTTTTTAAGTGATAAAAGGGCTCTATCCTTTAATAATGGCGGTATAAAAGTGGAGGCTACTAAAGGTAGCATCTTAAGTTTTAATGAAAAAACCTTAACTCTTACAATTGAGCTATTTGGCATAGATGACTGGGTATTAATTAAAGAGAGTAACTTGCATAATATTACAGTGATATTGAAACCTATAATTAATTCATATAAACCAAAATTATCGCCATCTCGCTTCAATCACTTTGGCTTAACTGGGTGTCTTACATTCTATAAATCTTCATTTGAGAATACTAAAGTTTTTGCTAATGGTAAAAATAGCCAATGCGAAGATGTTGTAAATATAGTTAATAGCTCTGGCAGTATTCAAGACATAGAAATACGCATAGCAAGTGCTGATGGCCTAGATATAGACTTCTCAAATCTAACCATCGCGAATTTAAAGGTTTTTGATGCTCTAAATGATTGCGTTGATTTTAGCCAAGGTGACTATGATATTAGCGCTGGAATTCTACAAAACTGTGGAGATAAAGGAATTTCCATTGGCGAAAGATCAATGTTTATAGCTAAAGATATTGCAATCAATGAATCACACATTGGAATTGCCTCAAAAGATTCATCTGATAGTTCAATACATTCGATTGATATTACTAATGCTCAAATCTGCGCAGAAGCATTTCAAAAAAAACAGGAGTTTTTTGGCTCAAAATTAAAAATTACTAATCTTAAGTGCAATGTAAAAGAAATGACTAAAGATATCAATTCAACTATACAGATATTATGACCTTTAGAATTGAAGAAAAAATTCCAATGACTAAGCTTGATTCTGCTCAATTTATAGAGTCTTTAAAAAAGCAAGGTCTCCAAACCCTTTATCCGGCAAGGATTATTCACTCAAACTACTTTGATTCGGTCCAATATGATCTCTTTAGAGATTCAGAGGAAGGGTTACTACCAAGAAAAAAAGTAAGGATTAGGCACTATCCTCTCGTAAATCTAGACAAGCATACTTTAGAAATTAAAATTTCCTCAATTGAGGGAAGATATAAAAATACAACCAGTCTGTCGAGCTCTGATATGAAAAAAATTAATAGGTTGGGTTATTATGATTCAATGTATGGTCAACTTGAAAAGAAGGTTTCTGTAACTTATTCAAGGGAATATTATTCTTTTGAGGGAGTCAGAATCACTCGTGATACACAAATTTTATATCAAGACTTGCAATGTAAAAGTAATAATTTTCGTGAGACAGACTCAGTTGTTGAAATTAAAGCACCAAAAGATACTTCATTAGATTTTCTTTTAAGAATAATCCCATCTAAAAGAAGAAGATTTTCTAAATTTTGCAATGCAATTCAGTACCTAAAATTAACCTAACCAGATAAATTTAAAATTTTAATAAAGTCGTGGGGCTTATTTTTAAGTCATTCGTTCAAAATTTATCTGATAACGAAAAAATATTTGAGCTAGGATTTATATAGAAGAATTTTCTCATTTAAATGCTTTCATCAAAAGAAATTTAAAAGTGATAACAAACAGAATAATTTCAGTTACGCACATCATCCATGGAACTAGATTTAAAGACAAAATTGGATAAAGAGCTGCAATAGAAAAAAAGCTAATTTGTATCATAATTATTCCAATAAAAATTTTTGCATATGTTTGACTAAAGCTTTGCGTAAACATTGAATATGATATTGCAGTATTTAAATATCGAATAAATATATAGAAACTAAGTATCTTACTAATAGTAATTGAGCTATTGAAACTATCATCTAAGAAAAAAACTACCAAAGAGTCTGCTAAAAAATATAAGCTCAGGCTCATGATTAAACCTAACGTAGCAAGAGAGTATAAAAAATTAAGTACTAGCTTGTAGTGAGATTTTTTATCTTTATTCGCCTCTATATATAATAAAGGGCTAAAAGCCTTTGTAAAAACTGCGCTTGGCATTAAAAATACCGTAGCAAAAGTAAAGGAGATTGCAAATATGCCTGACTCCTCAATTGAAAAAGCATAAGCAACTGCAAGCAAGGGAAGCTGTGTATAAATCATAAACGAGCACTCAGCTAAACCTCTTGGGAGAACATTGTTAAAGTGTGCAAGGTATTTAGTCCAACTTATAGATAAAAAAAACATCCTAGTTGAAGTAGCCCATTTCCATAAAAACGCTATAAAAAGAAATAAATTTATTGCTGACAACAACAATATGACATGGTAGAAAGTAAAATTTTTGATCAAGTAGAATGTAACTAAAAGAGATAAAAGCCTTAGACCATTAGGTATAATAAAAATAATAGCTTGGGATTTGAAAAAATTTTTTATTTGACATCGAAGAATATGCATTTCTAGAGATATTTGAACAGCAACAAAAGAAATAAGGCAACATGCAAAATATGCAAATTGCATATGACCTAGATAGAAACTAACTATCAAAGCAGATGCGCAGATAAATATAAAATTTAGAATGATAAAGCTTGGACCTGATGCGTTATTGAGGAACTCATTTGATTGATCCTTGCCATATTTATTTAAATAGTGAGTACCTGAACCAAAGATAACTAATTGTGAAATAACCATTGAGGCAGCATAAATCCATGCAAAAATGCCAAATTCAGTTTGCGTTAGGGTATTAGCTAGAAAAACATTGATAAAAATTAATAATGCTCCTGAGAGAAAATGAGAAATTAAAAGATAAAGAAACTTTCGAGACTGAATAAAAGGCAATACTTTAAAACTGCTTATCATAAGGGCTGCTTGTCAAGAATGCTGAATTTAATATTAAAAAATAACATTCATAATCTTTAATAAATCTGCATTTACAGAGTGCACATCAAACTTTTGCTTGCATAAATTCCTAGAATTTAGACCATACTCTTTAGTGAGGTCATCCCGAACAATATTCAGCATTTTTTGAGAAGCTTTTACTGAATTTTTAATAGGGACTTGAAAACCATTAAAACCGTTAATAACTGTTTCTCTGCACCCCGGTGCATCTGTTGTGATTATCGGGCGCCCCATTGCCATAGCCTCAAGAACAACGCGAGGTGTGCCCTCTTGATATGACAGCAAAACAAATGTGCTACATTCAGAAATGGCATGAGCTGGATCATTGGTATAACCACGATACTCAATGCCATATTTTTTAAACCAGCTATCTCGAACCTCTAGCTCATCAATTGAGTCCTCATGTTGGTCAGCATACCCATAAAGAATGAATCTAGCATTAGGTATCTCCTTTCTTACCAATTTTGCAGACTCCGCATATTCAATCAGGCCCTTTGATTTTAATAACCTTGCGATGCATAAAAATACTGGGGTGTCAGGTAAAGGAGTTGGCTGAAAAAGATCTAAGTTCACTCCTGAGCCAGAGACCATGGCCGAGCGATGATTGGAAATAATCTTTTCATTTTCAAATAGCCTTTTATCATCAGGGTTTTGAAAGATAAAAGTCTCATTAAAATTCGCTGCAATCCTTAATGCTCTTACTGAAATAAATTTAATAACCTTTTTAAAACCAGTATCAGATTCAAAAATATGCCCCCTACCAGTGATAAATGAGAATAATTTTATTTTACGCAAAAAGAAAGATGCAAACGCTGCAACTAAAATTGCCTTAAAAGTATATACAAAAATAAGATTAGGTCGAATCTCTCGAATGATCAAAAAAATACTATAAATAGAATGCAGAAACCCTATTGGATTTAAACTTTTTCTGCTTAGATTTATATAAATGAAATGAGCGCCTAAGTCATCTAATCTTGGCTTAAGCTCTGAATTTATATCTGGAGCAAGTACATATACCTCATAAGATCGATTTAAAAATTCTTTAATTAACTCCAATCTAAACCAAACAACTGTGTTGCCACTTCCACTCATAATAATTATTTTTTTCTTTGTCATGAATAATCTTCAGATTTATTTGAAGGATACTCACTCTTGATCAAAGTTTTAAAATTCAAAGCCTTAAAAATAGACCCTAAGATATAACCAGGAGATTTAACAACATCTAAATATAATCCTACAAAGGCAACGTACAACCAATTTACCGGAAAGAGGTAGGTATGAGGAATCTTATTTTTTAATGGAAAATATAAACCCCTATAACCAAAAGAAAGAGCCAATACTGATAGCAGAAAAATTTTAGTTATATTTGGGATATACCAAACAGACTCCTCCACCCAACCAGCCATAACTGCATTCCAGCGAAAAAAAATATAAAACAATGCTATAAAAAAAATATACTGACTACTCTTAAATGCAAATGGTTTATGTATTAATTTTTTTAAAATGCCTTTATAGAAAATAAATGACGAAAGGAAAACCAGCGATAGTGATATTAAATAAATTTTTGTTATGTGAGGAATAAAGAGTGGGCTATTTTCCCATCCAACAAAAGCATTCCATTTTGGCACCAGAATTACTGAAAAAATTAATACTAAACTTAAATAAATATCCTTCACTTGATTTTGAATGTCTAGTCGCGCAGAGTGAAGTTGATAGAAAAAAAATTTGGGAGTACAGCTAGCTATATTTGTTGGAAGATAATCATAAACTAAGTATTTTTTTTTAGGCGTTAGGTATTTATATTTAGTTTTTAAGCGCTGCTTCCACTCGACATCACCGCCCGATCTAACGCCTTCTATAATTTTATCTTTTCTAAAATTCTCTGAAGACATTAAAGTTCCTGGCGCTGTTTCATGCCCGATTGCACCATATGTGCAAGCTCTAAGAATTTTTTGAAACTTTGTAGAGGCAAGGTACATAGTATTACCAAAAACTACATCAACTTTTTCAGTGTTAATGAAGCTCCAATAATCCTCAAGCCAGGATTGGATTGGTATAGTGCCAGCATCTAAGAACGCAACCCAACTACAAGAGGTATGATTAATAGCAAGATTAGTGGCCTCATAAGGATATGCTCTTCCAAAATAGCGACTGTCTGGGGACGATCTCCAACTCAAAAAATCTTTTATTTTTGATAACAACTTATCAAATTTATAAGCTCTTCCTGCTCTGACATATGAAATTTGTATCTCAGCACTCATGCTGTTAACAAACTCTTGAATCTCATTATTTGAACTAGAATCTGAGATAACTATCTCTTTAGGCAGCAGGCTCTGATCAAATAGCGCTGCAAGCACCCTCTTTAACATCTCTAGATTATTAAGTGTTGGAATAAGAACAGCAATATCCTGAGGTAATTCGATATTTTGTTGTAATTGAGTCACTTGTGGGAGAATAAAATTAAATGGTGAGCATATATTTAGAACTGAAAATATATAAACTGAGTGATAGGTCTCAAGTAAATTAAAACAAAAGGGATGATGATAATTAACAGAAAAAACTCTATAGGTAATGCGATAGATCTACCCCTTAAATATTTTTGACTAAATGTATAAATGCCCTTAGATGAGAATTGCATTATTACAAGTAAAAATGCTATTAAATATGCATTTTCTCTCATGCCAAGTGAGCTATAAGCAGATATATCAAACACCTTCATCCACATTAAAAAAGTAGTTTCAAGATCTGGCGCCCTAAAAGGAATCCATCCGAGCATCATAATAGGCAGAGTAATAACAATTCCAATAAATGCAGGGGTAGTGAAATTTAATTTATCTCTTTTTTTTGAAAAAATACGGTAAGCAAATATCCATATTGCGTGATACAGGCCCCAGATTACAAAAGTCCAATTTGCTCCATGCCATAAGCCCATAATTGCCCATGTAGCTATGAGAGCCTTGTCTTTGGTTGTTTGTGTAATGGCGCTAACAAGACCTCCTTCAGAGTTTCCACCCTGCTTCAATGATATTCCTGCTAAGGGGAGATACAGATAGTCTCTTATCCAGCTAGAGAGCGAAATATGCCATCTCTTCCAAAAATCTCTAGGCGAAGAAGAAGCATAAGGAAAGTTAAAATTCTCAGGAAATCTAATGCCCAGCATTCTTGCAGAACCAATAGCTATGTGAGAATAGGCGCTAAAATCAAAGTAAATTTGAAATCCAAATAAAAAACTTAACGTCCAGACATCTATAGCACTCATCTGCGAAATAGAAATTGCAAATCCTGAGTCGACTAATGGTGCAATATTATCTGCTAGAATCACCTTTAAAA
>Ga0181552_10003973_pt1 | contig 10433 bp, 13 predicted proteins | sample 011ome_18_FD_130583 | JGI IMG/M metagenome (GOLD analysis project Ga0181552, IMG submission 130583) | Coastal salt marsh microbial communities from the Groves Creek Marsh, Skidaway Island, Georgia - 011501BT metaG (megahit assembly) | ecosystem: Environmental > Aquatic > Marine > Intertidal...
AAAATTCAACACGAAATTCGCTGTTGGCTGGTTTGTTGTTGCTGCGGCTGTTGCCGTTGCCGTTACTTGACGCACTGGCGTTATGCTTGCTGTCGCGCTGACATTAGCTGTTGGCTGGCCGCCGACAAGCCTTATCAATATAGCTGAAGCGCTAACTGAACCGGCTGTCGCTATGGCTGCATCAAACTGACGAATGCGATCAGCGCTTGCCGAAGCGAGCGCAGATGTAACCCCAACCCCACTAGCTGACTTTAGCTTTGTCGGCTCAAGAGCGCTGGCGCTGGCAGACGCAGAAGCGCTGCCAGTAGCATTGTGGATTGTGACATTATCCAGATACTCCATGTTCCCGATAGAGTTTGCCCCATCAAGAACACCGACAGCATCCAGTTGGTCAAGCGGTGTTGCCATCTGGTTTAATTAGGCCGCTGTGATCGTTAAGGCGCCTGAAGCAACCTTCAGAATGTCACCAGTCGCAATGGCTTTGGCGGTTGCAAAAGAGCCATGAAAAAGCTGGTTGCCGCCGGTTGATGCGTCATAAATTGCCCAATGCGATACAGTACCCCATGAGCCTGTCGCCGAAGGAAACTCGACACCCGCATTGTTTGATATTGATGCCGATGCCGCCGCTGCGAATGTAATGGCCTGACGCGCATAGCCTAAACCTGATAGTTCTGTTCCGCTGTTGTCGTCGTTCATTGATCCGGTTGAAAGGCCAAGATAAACGGCCGCCGGTGCGGCTGTTGATGTTGTGCCGGTGAAGTGGTCAAGGAAAGAATTTTCCAGATAATCGCTCATAGCTGACATTTAATCAGGCTCCTGTATTTTGACGTTGATAGATAGATTGGATTTGCAACGAGCCACTGCCATATTGACTTCTCTGCTCGTCTTTCTGGATTTCAGAAATGGCACGGCTAAATTTTTGGTCGTAAAGCTGCGCGCGTTGTTCATCCATCAGATATGTGTAAAGTTCCGTCAACGCGCCCGCTAGATAGGCGTCTGAATGACGGATCAGAATATTGTTGGTTGTGTTTGTATTCGATAGAGGCTCAATAGAACCAATATAAACGATTTCGGCTGTGTAAGCCGTATCAGGAACAGGCCGCAGCTTCATTTCATCGCCGATAATACTGTAGGCTTGCGGTTTGCCTGTGCCTGTTGTCGAATAATCCGTATCAAGCGCAACAGGGCTTTTATATTCCAAAACTGTTAGTGGGCTGGTGTTCAGTTTTACTTCACGAACCTCACGCAAGTCAGTCGGCAGGCTGATATATTCGTTGTTCGCTGTCAACGGCGCTTGCGCGCGCTTTTCTTGGCTGCGGCTTTCTAACTCGCGTGACATCCGCGCTTCTGCAAGCTGGATGAATTCGGGGATTTGGGCTGTAAGGTCGCTACGCGCCGCAAAATTTGCGATAGCGGTTTGGAGCGAAGCATAGTCGGTGATTGCCATTATATATTCCCGCCGCTAGTTCTGAAAAAACGATTGTCATAATCATTGAGCCAGCGTTTCCACTCTGTCGGGTTATCTTTTGGATCGCCTAATCGGGCGCGTAATTCCAAATAGACTGTCGCTGGTATTTCGGCGATATGCTGCCAATGCCGTTGCGTATTGCCGATCATGCTGCCCGCACGATACTCAGCCGCCCGCGCTTTATTAGCGTCTAAAATGGCATCAACTTCTTGCCGCTTTTCGATGATAAAACCTTTATCAGCATCGTGCATCCAAGTTTCAGTGTCGCCGGATTTGCTCAATAATCTTTTGGTCATGTTTACCTCATTAAAAAGGGGCGCCGAAGCGCCCCTTTAGTCATTATGCTTTTGGCTTTAAGAACCGTTCAGATCGAAGATTGCACCATGTGCCTTCGGAGCCTTCACTTTCAAAGCCCACTCAGTCACGATTTGTGATTTTTCGGCATCGCCTGTGTTAGCAATGTCGTTTTCCACAAAGTTACGTCCTGTCAGGGTTGATAGTGATACGAAGTTTGGATCAATCACAAACACGCGGTCGTTGCCGATGAAGCGTGATGGGGTGATGTCCAAAGTTCCGAAATCGGTCATGTAGACGCTGACAGAACCCACAAAAGATGGGGCTTTGGCTGCGGTTGTATTGACCTGATTTGTCACAAGGTTTGTGCCAGCTTGAGCAAGATCGCTGATATTAGCGCGGTTGGTTGCAGAGCAAACCAGCATTGATGGTGAACCACCATCTTCCCACGCCTCTTGTACGGAATCGTCGATCAATGCAAGTGTCAACGCACGCGCGGTTCCCGCAGTAGGGACGTTCGTTCCGTCTCCTGTTGCAAAAGCGCCGCTCGCACCTACAGAGCCATTTGTGATCCAAGTTGACAAAGACGCTGACTGGCGGGTTGCACCAGCCGCGCGGGCTTGGTCTGTGTTGCCGATCATGTGTTCAATATCGCGACGAAGCTCAAGGCCTTTTAAAACCCGCTGGTATGCCACTTCACGTGCTCTTCCAGCTTTATCTACTGCATCTAAAGTTTTAGAAACAATATAGCCCTTCTGGCTGATAGTGTGGTAGTTGCCAAGCCGCGCTGTCGCAGTAACGCCAGTGTCGGCCATGTCGGCGCCTTCGGCAACGGCATTGGCTGCCGCTCCTGAAAGTTCCTGCACTTGCCATTCGGTGAAAACGCCAGTTGAGGTTTCTTTAGCAATTGAAGAAAAGATCGGAGTTTCGTCCGAATCCACTTTATAAATAATGTCGGCAAGGGTTTCCTTTTCACCAACGGCAGTCGAAGTTTGATGTAGTGCCATTTTTAGGCTCCTATTCTATCCAAGTAAAAGTTCCACAGCAGCGTTGACGCTGCGCTCGCTATCCAGACGGCTTGCTAATTGCTTGCGGCGTCTGGTTTGGCTTTCACCTTTCGGGCGGGGAGTGCCTGCTCTTGCCATTTTTGGGGCTTTGCGCACTTTCTTCTTGGCAGCGCCAGCGCTTTGCTGAAGCTGGCTTAATTTCCAAGAGTCATAGAGTGCTTTAACCGCGCGGTGATCGCTGGCCTGCGATATTTCTTGCGGGGTGTATCCCAAAGTCTGAGCATACTGGATCACTTGCTTTCGTTCAGTTTCGCGCACATTTTCGTCAGCCCAATGTGGGATGACCTCTAGCATACGCTGCCCCTCGTTTTTTAAGTGGCGTTGATAAAGCTGTCGATGTTCCGAATTCTGCTCTTGAGCAATGCGTTGCCTCTCTTGTTCAATCAAGCCGGCGTGTTCTTTCCGCTGGTTGTAAACTTGAACGAGGCGAGCGTATTCCTTCGCGTCGAGTTCCTCATAAGCCCTATCCCAATCAGGTTCATCGGTCTGAATGGATTGTAGTTGCTCTGATAAGTCGGCTAGACCTTGCGCATAGGCATCACGCATCTGTTTAGTTTGAGCAGCTTCGGCCTCAAAGGCTTTCCGCTCAGACGCGAGTTGCTGCATACGCTTTGTGAACGCGCTCTGACGCTGATAGCCTGCAACCGCTTCTTCGATGGTTATCTCAACTTCTTCGCCATCAATGATAGCGGTTACAGTTTGAGGCTCATCGTCATCGTCGTCAGGCTCATCCTCGTCAGAGGCATCTTCCTCATCATATTCAGCATCATCAGCATCAGCGTCATCCTGATCTTCATCAGTTTCATCGCCTGCCTCAAACGCCTCATCTTCAGAGGCTTCAGCTTCAGGCTCTAGGCCTTCCGCTGGCGCTGCTTCTTCCTTTGCTTGGTTATCCTCTTCGGGGTCTTGCAAAAGCGAAGTCATTGCATCGTTAATCGAAAAATTGCTGGTTTCCTTGCTGGAATTGTCAGCCATAATTTACACCTATTTTTTAAGTTGATCCAATTGCGCCTTCGCCATCTTGCCGGTTTCGATAACCGATTTTAGATGGCCTTTGACGGCCTCTAAGGCTTGGCACAAGTTATAAATGCGCTCGCGGGCTTGCGTATCCTCGACAGAGGATTGTTTCCACGCGCGCATAAATTCTGCGTCTAAATAATCAAAAGCCTCAATAATTAGAGGCTCGTTTAAAATGCGCTCCGCATTGACTGCGCGCTCGCGTTGTTCGCGAAGTTTGGCTTCATTCATGTTATTTGTTTAAATCCGTTCAAACTCATGGGATCGACAAAGTCATCAGGCCGGTAAGCATAGCTGTCAAGAAAAGCGCTATTTGCTGCGTCATAGTCGAAGCCCGCTGGCATAAACGCTGGCGCCTGCTCCAATCCTTGCGGGCGGTAATACGCGCCGACCGCTGGCGCTGTCACGCTAGGAATGTCTTCGCTAGTGGCCGGCGGCGAACCCAACCGGCATGACTGCAAATCCTCATCATAGAAATAGCCGTCAGGGCATTGCTGCTCGCCGGTTAATGGGTTTTCAATAGGATCGCTTTCGCTTGCGTAATCTTTTTCAAGCCATCCAGTTTCGGGCATCCCTTCGATTGGGTTTCCAGTATAAACCTCAAGGCCAAGCATATTTTTATTAAATGAACCCTGCACTTGACCAAGTTCATCGAAAACCGGCCGGCCTCCATTTTTGAGGTCGTCCATAATGGTTGAACCAAAATATGACCTGATAGGATTTATAGCCTTTTCAACGTAACTGTCCCTTGAATTGTATCCATCAAGACGATCCTGAAGCCTTTCCATTGCCAGATCGTTGACAGCCTTCCTTGTGTCAACATCATCAAACCAGCTTGAATAGCTAGAAACACCGAACAAATCACTAAGGCGTTTGTTCTGATATGCATCCTTAATAGAGCCACCAATAAGATTGTTTGAAAAAACCGATGGAGCGAAGATATTTCTTCCATTTGTGCCAAGCGAATTTAAATAGCTTTGTGCAACGCGCTGCGCATTTGGAGTGGTTTTAAATGCCCTATCTTGCGCGGTTAACCCTGAGTTCGCATATGGGTTCGCATAAGAGTTGACCATTGCGCGGCCTTCGCGCGCGGCTCTAGCCGCCTCGTCACTTAAACTGCGCTCTAAGTTTTCGCGCGCCTGCGCTTGCGCTGCTGCTTGGTCATTTTCACTTATTCCATAGCGTTCAACTCCGCTTCCATCACCGCGCGTCGTCCCTTTATTAGCCCCACGATCGGCATCTGTTGCATTTGGGCTGTCGTAATCATCACCCTCATCATAGAACGCCGGAACGCCATAAACCATTTCGCCGCTGCCGCCCCTAGCCCGCAAGAGGCCTTCTTCGACATCGTTAATGTAAGCTAGTTTATGTGGCTGGCCTTTGATTTTTAGCTTTTTAGGCGGGGATGATCTTTTTTCCATTTTTACACTCGCGGCAAATTAGTTGAAATTTCTGCGTCGGTGATCGCTTTGGCTGCGCGTAACTGGCTTTCAAGCGCCAATTCTTCGCGGCGCATTTCAAGTTCGGCTTCCATTTTTTCACGCTCTAGCTGTATTTCAGCCTCAATCTTCATTTTCTTGAGCTCAAAGTCTTGCTGGACTTTAATCATTTCAGGCGATGGCTGTTGGCCTTGCTGCGCCTGTTGCTGTTGCTGTTGCATTTGCTGTGCGATCATTTCAGGCGAGTTGAAGAACTTACTTGCATCTTTAAAGCCGCCGATTTCGGCGATCTCGCGCAAGGTTCCAGCGTATTGCGCCATCGTGACCATCGGGTTATTTGCGCCAAGCGTTGTCAAGATTTGCTCTTGCTTGGCCGCGATTTGCATTAAGAATGCGATCTTTTGCTCATCGTCAGCCGTACCAAGTCCGACATTCACAATCACATCAAACTCAGTATCAAACTCGCGTGGGTCAATTGGCACAAACTTATTTCGCAAGCGGATGATGCGGTCTTGCTGTTGGTATTTTGTAACCAGCGCCAAAATACCGCGAAACAAATCTTTAAATCCAGTTTCGGCAATGGTGCGCGCATAGCTTTCAAGCTTCTGGCCTGCGCCTTTAACTGTTGCAGCGACAGCGCTTGCCGTTGTGCTTTGCAGCGCATTGCTATCGAGGCCTTGACTGGCTTTGCTCATCCCTGTTCTTTGTTCTTTTACGGAATCCAGATATCCCATTAATGGCTGGATTTCGTTGCCAACGCCTGTTCCTGTTAGCATCTGGACGGCGCCAGCATTGCGAACCCGCACAATGCCGCCAGCGGTTCCATCTAGTAGGTCATCAAAATTAACTTGCCCCTCAACCGCAACGGTGCGCGGGTTGACAGTTAGGTAAGTCGCATCAAGATATTGGCGCATCAAGACAGATTTTATTTGCTGCAAATCCTTTGTCAGATCAAAGATGCTGCGGCCAACAAGTCGGTGCGGCATTAATATGGGGCTGATAACTGCGAACGGAATAATATCTGTTACTTCGTTCGCCAAAATATGCGAACCATCATCGCCAATGGACAGGACGCGGCGGCGTTCTGATATTCCATCGCCATCAGCGTCCATTAAAACAACGCTATCAAAAACAGGAACAAGCCGCTGGCTGTCATCGGCCGGATCGGTTTCAACGCCATTGCCAATGTCGCCAAAACGAACATCACGCTCAACCTCGTTTTCGACTTGCGATGAGCCAGCGTGTTCAATGATTTCATCTTCGTCGAAGCCCATGCTGACAAGATCGCTGACAGTCATGGTTGTGCGGTGTGCTATAAAGCGGGCATCTTCTAGGCTTTTTGCGCGGCGGTTAAAAATGAATTCTTCCGGCGGCACGTTTTCGATTTTTACTTTGCCTGATTTCTTGGAAATCTTGACTTTAATGTCATAGCTTTCCGCAACCGGCATGAGCATCCCCATTTCGTTGACAACCTCTGTAACTGTTTCAGATTGCGCAACGACATCAATGTCAGGGTTTTCTAGCAGCTTTGCCAGTTCGGCTTCGGTCAGGCCTTCATATTCGGCTTCTTCGATTGTTGTGGTTTCGTCATAATAAAACTTGACCACCCCTAATTTAAACAGAAGGGCATCGCGCAGCCATGCGTCGATAATGCGATAACCATCATTATCGTGGCTGATAATGTAGTTGACATAATCGCTGATTTGTTCAGCGGCTTCGGTATCCTCAGCGCTGCGGGGCGCAAAGCGGACATATTTATCTGAGCCGCAAAAAATGCGCATCAAGCTAGGCATAATTTGTTCGATGGTGTCTGCCGTTTCGGTTGAAACGACTTGGCTTTTGCCTTCGATTTCATTGCCAAACGGCTCGCCTAGATAATAGTCCAGCGCCTTAATGCGATCAGAAGCATACTCGCTATCATAATGATTAAGTGCGTCGGCAATCTCGCGCGCAACGATTTGACCAACTTCTTCATCGTTCATTTTCATTTGCTGGCCTTTGGTTTCTTACTAACTGCTTGTTTTTTAACGGCTTTTGTTTGGGACAACACCTCGACATCGCACTTCCCGCCTTCGCGGCAAAACTTAGGCGTCACGCATCCAGCGCATAGCGCGAATTTTGGAGCCATTTGTTCTGGCGATGGCTGCGGGCGAGGCCTGCGAAATGTGCGAATGGTATACATTTTTTTCGAGAAATTTCCTTTTTATGCGTTTTTTATGCTTTACTTTCGGTAAATATGCGCATATATTCTTCATATGAGTTAAACAAATGGAGAGCAATATGACTTACACTTTTAACGATGGCGGCAGAGCCGCAGCAGGCTTTAAAGGCACCGCAGGCGATTGCGGCGCTAGGGCGATGGCAATAGCGCTTGGCATCGACTACAAGGCCGCCTATCAAGAGTTGGCGCAGGCTAATAAGGACATGGGCTTTGCCAAGTCCGCCCGCAACGGCATTATGAAAAACGTCTATGACATGGTTTTACAACGTCATGGATGGGTTTGGCATAGCGCCCCAAAATTTGATGGCCGCAAAGCCAGATGTTCAGATATGCCAAGCGGCATTGTTATTGCGCGGCAAGCGCGCCACTTTGTTGCAGTTGTCGATGGCGAGGCCAACGACATCTGGAATTGCACAAACAAAATGGTTTATGGTTATTGGGCGGCGGCTTAACAGCCCCGCCGGAAGGGAGATTAAAATGATTATGAAATTTGAAATAACACTTGAAGTTGAAGATCAAAAAAATGCGCCAACAAAATCAGAGTGTAAAGAGGCGCTTGAACAATGGCTTGGACATCGCAACCCATATGATTTTCGCGACTGTATTATTGACGCTAAGATTATTGCGAAGCGTTAAATCACTGGCTGCAATATTTTCCAGAAACCATTTTGGCACCAGATTTTTTGGTGCCTTTTTTTGTGCCTTTTTTGGAACCGTATTTCATTTTTTTACCGCCTTTTTAAATTGCTTCTTTTTTACATTTTTAATGAAGCCGGTCATCCCAATGCCGTCGGTTGTCAGGACTGACATAGGCTTTGGCTGCGCCAGCGTTGTCGCCTCGCCGGTAATCTTGCCGGTTAGGCATTGACCCCTTGCGCCGCACTTTTGCGGATAAGGGCAAGTCGAACAATTTTCCATCATATCACCATTTGGTTTTGTCAGCCCAATAGGCCGCGCTCATTTTGCCTTTTGCTATATTCTTCGCATGGCGGGCTTTAAAGGATGCGCGCTTTGTTTTCATGGCCGCGCTTTCGCCTGCTTTGGGCTTGCCGGCCGTCTTGGCGCCCTGCTCGCCAAAGCGAATGGTCTTCACTTTGTCGCCTTCTTTGGCAACAACGACGTGCGATTTTTTCGGATGGTTTGGCGTCCGCTTTGGCTTATTGTAACCGGCCACGCCTGTTTTTGTGATGCGAGGGTCTTTGCTCTTAGCCATCGGTATCATCAACCCTTACACTTTGGAACACCGCCATTAGATCATCAGCGCTATAGCCTGCTTGTTTGGCGCTCCATGCGGCGGCCATTATGCAAGCATCAACGCATTCGCTATATGTGACCTCATCTTCGGCGGTCATGCCGCGCAACATAATCATCAGGCCGTAAAAAATATCATCGACAACATCAGGCTCATCAAAAGTGACTTCAATCTTTAAATCCTGCTTTTCAGGAAACTCGATTACATTGTCGCTCATACAACCCATCCCATATCGCGCTTTAAAGGCGCTCTGGTATTCCAGCGGGTTTGATGGCCTGCCGCTATGGCGCCGCTGCCAGCAAACGTCAAAACAAAGCTGTCAGCAACGTCAGGACTTCTTTGCCCGCGCCGCTTCATTTCATCTTTGCTTTCGATTTTTAGCTTGCCGTTGCTTTGGTACTTGTAACGGATGCTCGTTATTTCGCTAACTAAGGCTTCGTCGTTTTCAATGTGGCAGTCGCGCGCCTCAAACCATTCGCGGGCGTTCCAAAACAATTCATCGCGCAAACGCATAAACTTATCTTTTAGGCTAGGGCTTTCTGATACGGCGATGCCATAAGCGGGCAGATCAAGTTCTTTTAAGCGGTCAGCAAGGCCAGCACCAACGCCGATGCTGTCAATATATATATGAGTCGGCCGATCCTGATATCGGGTGTTGTCGTATTCACTTAGGATAATCCCTGCCAGCGTCATCAAATCTTTGTTTTGCCAAGTTTTGATTGGCTCTAGAAGAACTTGTCCTTGTCTCTTAGCGAGGGCAGATCGATCCGATCCATATCGCGCGACATCCAAGCCCCAAATAATCGGCGTGCTAGGCGCAGCCTCAATATCACGCTTAATTGCAGCCTCAACCAAATGTAGTGGAACCAGAACATCATCCGATTGGGTCGGAAATTCGCCAAGAACGCGGACGCGATAGATATTGCTGTCATCGCCGTATTTGGCCGACATATCGCTGATAAACTTTTCCGAAACTGTGTCAGCATCTTCGCAACTCACTGTTATGCAATGCCATTGCGCTCTATCGCTGTGGAAAGCATCGTAAAAATAACCATCAGCGCGGGTTGGGTTCCCGCACATTATAACTTTCGCGCCTTTGGTACTAAGCGAGCCTTCGCCAACTTGGAAAACCACATCGGGGATGCCAGATGCTTCCTCGCATATAAAAAGCATATTTTCGCTGTGGAAGCCTTGCAGCGCTTCAGGGTTTTCCCTTCGGCTGGTTCTAGCAACCGCAAAGCTGTCGCTAGCGCCCTTCAAACTAATCTTGTCGGTCTTAAACTCTAGCAAGTCCTTGAAGCCGTCAGGCAGCTTGCGCGCCCACTTATCAAGCGCTGTCCATAAAACATCGTTTAGCTGGTGCGCCGTGTTAGCCGTAACCGCCACTTTGCAGGGATAATGCGTTAGCAGCCACCAAAGCACTGTCCATGCCTCAAAAGCCGTTTTTCCAACGCCGTGACCGCTTTTAATCGCAACCTTGTCGTGCTTTGCAATCGCCTGCAACGCTTCGCGCTGCCATGCTTGCGGCTTTGCTTGTATAACTTGCTCGACAAACAAAACAGGGTCATTCCGCAGCCGCAGAATGGTGTCCTCAATATCAGCCAATTGCCCGCCCCAATCCCAACGCGCATAGTTGGACAAGCGCGTCTGCCAAAATTTTTTTCATCATGTGCCG
>Ga0181552_10003981_pt1 | contig 10421 bp, 8 predicted proteins | sample 011ome_18_FD_130583 | JGI IMG/M metagenome (GOLD analysis project Ga0181552, IMG submission 130583) | Coastal salt marsh microbial communities from the Groves Creek Marsh, Skidaway Island, Georgia - 011501BT metaG (megahit assembly) | ecosystem: Environmental > Aquatic > Marine > Intertidal zone...
ACATTTTTTTTACCTGATAAAAAACCCATTGCCAGAGGTGTCCTAGCAACTAAGGAAATATTTTTTTTTTCTGCTAATTTAAATAAATCTAAATCATATGCTCGCATATCCAATAAACTCAAGTTAAACTGTATTATTTTAAAATCATTAAAGTGTTCTAGAATAAATTTAGCATCTGCAGGGCTCTGAACTGATATTCCATAATAACGTATCTTACCATTTCTTTGTTTTTTTTTTAAAAAATCAATTACTTTTATAAATTTTTTTGATTTAATAAAATTAAAAGTTGGACTATGAAGTTGCATTATATCTATTCTATCTCTTCTAAGTCTTTTAAGACTATTATTTAGATGAGACTCTAGATTTTTTATTCCAAAATCAAACTGTGGTACAAATATATTTTTATTATTTTTGATCATGCCTATTTTTGTGGCAATAATAACATTGTTCATTTCTTTAAATTTTTTTCCCAAAATTTCCTCTACATAACCATCCCCATAAAGAGACGAGGTATCAAAAAAATTAATTTTTCTATCAATTGCATAATCTAGGAGATAATTACTTTCTTTTAATGAAATTTTACCATAAACATTACCTGCCAAACCCCAAGTTCCATAACCGATAAGCGAGGATCTTAAATCTGTTCCTTTGATATTTCTAAATTTCAATTTAATTAAAATTAGTTTTTTTTATAAATCAAATTTTTAATTTGAGTAGATTTATATAAATAATCCGCTTTTCTATGTCCATACCAGATTACCTCTTTTGCCCACTCAAGAAAATCTCTTTTCTTTTCTTTATCAACTTCTATTTGATAAACACACTTTTGAGGTGTAATTTCTACAAGCTCATCTAATAGAGCTTTTTGATAATCTGAAGGTATATCATAATCTAAATTAACTATTATATTTTTTTTCAAAAAGGGTTTCTTGAGACTTAAATAGTTATATTCAATTGATTGTTCAATATATTTTGATAAATAATTTTTATTTACATAGGAATTAATTAAAAATTTTGCCTCATTATAAAATTGTTCCAATTCCTTATTTTCAAATAATTTGATCATAGCATACTCTCCGGGAGGCCAGTAAATATTGTGCCACTTTTCTGAATAAATAAACTCTGTACCACCTTCGGTGATGCCTACTGAGTGATCCTCAAATATTTTATTTACTTTTGTAATTATAGGAAAGTTTTTATCGTCTCTAATTTTATATAAAAATTGAAAAATTTCCGAAAATTTTATTTTTGTCAGTTTATTTATTAAAATAATTGGTATTTGTAAAATTTTATTAAAGTAATAAAACTCAGCTAAAGTTGCAAAGGTTCTAGTTTTTATCCAGTCATCTTTTGGCATATCTTTGGTCGAAATAACCATTTCTTGAGTTTCTTTAATTCCATCCTCAGGTTCATCTTCTAGTGATCCATGCATATTAACAATGGGAATTTCTTTGGTCAAAATTTCATTTCTACTTATATAATCAGCTTTAGCCATTTCCGCATTAGGAAGGATTGATAAATTGTTAAACTGAACTCTGTAATGTTGACCTATGGATATTAGTTCATTTACACTGTTTTTAAAACTTTCAAAAGTATCTCCAGGTAAACCTATAATCAAATCAGAATAAGTAGGAATTCCATCGGAAATAAATCTTTTTTGTAGAATTTTATAATCCTCCAAAGATATGTTGTCTCTTTTAATCTCTTTTAATGCATTTAAATTCATTGACTGCATAGCCATATTCACACTTTTGTGCATTCCCCCTTCATAGAGCAGCTTTTGAATTTCATAAGATCTTTCTCTTGCATTTTTAGTTGTTTGAACAGACAAAACATGTGGGTAACCATATTTTTTTTTCATTTCTATTGCCATTTTTGCTATTTCCATGTCCCTAGGAAGCATTCCAAAATTAGCATCACATACATAAATAAATTCAACTTTATTTTTTGCAAACCATAATAATTCTTTACCCAATTTATCCATATCCATTCTGCTAACTTTGGATGCTGTTGCAGATCCCCAATCACAGTAAGTACATGAAAAAGGGCATCCTCTATTTGTTTCCCAGCTAGCAAGCCATCTTTCATTTGGGTTTTCTTTCATAAGTCTATCAAAACTTCCCTCTAAGTATGGTGAGGGCAAAATAGTAATATCTCTCATTTTTGGAAGACACTTGTTTGTTATAAACTCTCCTTTTAAGTTTATTGAACTCACACCTGGTACCAATCTCCAATTTTCATTTGGATAATTATCTAAAACTGACGTTATAGTTCTTTCACCCTCCTGATGAACTATACAATCTACAAAATCATTTTCTCTTAAAAAATTTTCTGCATTATCTGGAGCTGAAGGACCTCCAAATACAATGAACTTATCTTTATCTATTTTTTTTAGCTCTTTAGCTATTTCAATTGAAATATTTTTATTCCAAACATAGACACTAAATAAAATAATATTATTTTTGTATAGCTTATGTAAACAATCATTGAGTAAAAGTCTTTTATAAATAGTTGTTTGAAAATTATATTTCATAGGATTTTTAGAAAATTTTAAAAAATAAGCTTCCAGTGTTCCTATGGAGTATGGCAAATAATATTGTCCTGAAAACCCATTGTTTATCTGCACTGATCCTATATTATATTTCATTTTACTAGTTTTTTATGTTGCTTTTATATGTATTTACTTATTTTTAAACAGTTAAAAAATACCGATTTGTTTAATTATTGACAAACATAAAAATTTAAATTAACAAAAAATCTATCGAAATGCATGGTGGGAAATCAGTGTGAAATTCATTGGCTGTACCTGCAACCGTAAAGTCGGAGCGCCACCCGATAAAGACCTTTGTCGAATTCAGGCCAGGAAAAGTCTAATTCTACGATGAAAAATTAGCAGAGGCATTAAATTAATATAAGTGAGGGTTCTCACTTAAGGAGGTTTTTTGTGATCTGGAATAAGTTCCTATATTTTTATATTATAATATTTATTGTTTTCAAATTTACATCAACAAGTGCAAAACCAGATTTAGATAAATGTGATTGGGATAATCATGATGGTACAACATGCTTAATTATAAAAAAAAACACATCTAATTCCTCAAAGTTTTCATTAAAATCAATCAATAAAATTGTAATCTCAAAAAAAGAGATTAATGATATGAATGCAGTAGACTTAATTGATGTTTTAAAAATAGTTCCTAATTTAAATATAACTCAATCAGGCCCTAAAGGGCAACAAGCTTCATTATTTATGGGTGGAACAGGATCAAACCATACTCTTGTTTTAATAAATGGTATTCCTATAAATGATCAATCAACTACACAAGGTCTTCATGACTTTGGCGTAGATTTTATACAGACAATTCAGCAAATTGAAGTTTATCCTGGATCAAGTGCTGCTCATTTTGGAACAAATGCAATAGGAGGTGCCATAAATATTATTTTAACAGGTGATTTTAAAGATTCATTTTCATTATCGGGAAAAAATAGCTCAAACTATGAAATTAGTGGAAACAAAACTTACATATTAGAGAATAGCTCTGTCAATTTTAAAATTGGTTCAGTAAAAAATGAAAGTATAAGCGTTAGAGGCAATTCAAATGACGAAAAGGACAAATTAAAAAATAACACAGTAAACATAAATTTTGAAAAATATTTAAATGAAAATATTAAATTTTACTCCACAAATTATTTGAGGCAAACAATTGCAGATTATGACAATTCATCATCTAATCAATATGGGTATAAAGGTGATAACAAAATGGGGTCATTTCAATTTGGGTTAAAAAAGTCGAATATTCAAATGAATAATAACTATGTAATTTTTTACAATAATTACAATAGAGAATATGACGAAATAGGAACCTTAGATACCTACGAAAGTGAGGCGATAGGAATAAAGTATAACATGGATAAAACAATTAATGATAAAATTTCAATTGGTGGGGGGTCAGAATATATCTTTAACTGGGGTCACTTTGATAATCGGGGCTCCTATCAAGCATCCACAAAAGGCAATTCTAATAACTTTGCAATCTATGGAAACATAGGTTGGAATATTTTGGAAAATTCAACAATCTCTTTATTCACAAGAAATGACGAACATAAACAGACTGGTTCAAACATCACTTATAAATTTAATTTTGAAAATGTTTTTGAAAATAAAAAATTAGGTTTTTCTTACATGACAGGATTGAGAAATCCTACTCTTTATGAGCTTTTTGGCACTGATAATTATGGATATTCTGGAAATAAAAATTTGAGAGCAGAAAAAAGTAGCACTTTAGAGGTTTATACTGGACTAAATTTTAGCAAAGATTTTAAACTCTCAATAAGAGGCTTTAAATCAAATATAAAAGATAATATTGAATACATTAATAATCAGTATCAAAATGATACAGACAATGTAAATTTAAATCAATCTGGAATAAATAGCGAATTAGATTATAAATCTAACAATACAAATATAAAAATTTTTTCTTCTTTTTTATCCTCAAAAAAAAAAAATGGATCAAATCAATTAAGAAGACCTAAAAAAAGTTATGGTTTCAATTTAAATAAAAACTTCAATTTATCTATAATTAAAGATTTTAATCTAAATATTTTATACACCCATTATGGAAAACATTTTGATACTCACTCGGTAAATTTTAATAATATTGAAATAGATAGTATAGACACAGTTGATTTAAAATTAAGTAAAAAATTTAACAACTTTGATTTTTTTTTAAAAGTTTCCAATCTATTTAATAAAAGCTATGAAAGGCCACACGGTTATAACCAAGAAAATAGGTTGATAAAATTTGGTTTCAAATACTAAATTTATGTTTTATAAATTATAATGATTTCCATAAAAAACTTTATGTTTTTAAAAGTTGCAATAGGAACTCTTTTTATTTTATCGTTCAGCAGATTAATTCCCCATCCACCCAACTTTACAAGTGTGATAGCATTAAGTTTTTATATTCCAGCTATGTTTGGTTTAAGGTTTATTCCAGTTATAATTATTTCATTACTTTTTACAGATTTAATAATTGGTTTACATTCCACTTTGCTATTCACTCATGGCAGTATTTTGTTAATTGGATTTATATCTAGATATTTTAATAAATCTTTACTTTTTAGAGTTTTTGGAAACGCGACTGGTGCGGTTATTTTTTATTTAGTAACAAACTTTGGTGTCTGGCTAAATGGTTCTTATGGATATGATATTAATGGCCTTATAACTTGTTATACATTAGCATTACCATTTTTTGGCAATACTCTTTTATCTACATTCATTTATTCTAGTATAATTGAAACAATTTATAAGTTTTATAATATTAATTTTAAAATAACTAAAAAATTATAAAATAAATATTTAAATTAATTATTAACATTTTTTTTCCACCAATTTATAGTTTTAATTATACCTTCATCGATTGATGTTTTTGGCTTCCAATTAAGATGCTTTCTTGCTTTTTTTGAAGATATTAAAATATTTACTGGTATATTTGGTTTAGACTTATTGTAGATTATTTTAATTTTTTTTTTTGATAAACTAATTATCTTTTTTACAATATCATTAATTTTATAAGCTTTATCTGAACCACAATTATAAATTTTAAAAAAATTTTTTTGTGAACTTATTGATTTTTCAATAAAATTAACTAAGTCATCAATAAAAATAAAATCTCTACTTTCTTTACCTTCTCCCCAAACTTCAATATATTTTTTTGCAGTTAATACTTTGGTAATTGTGGCTCCCATAAAGTGACTCTTTTCAAGATCAAATTTATCATATGGCCCATAAACATTTGAGTGTCTTATTACTGTGTACTTTGTATTTCCAAGATTAGAATAGAACTTACTGATTTGCTCATTAAAAGTTTTTGTAGTAGCTGAGGCGAAATATTGTGGAATAAAGTTTTTGTGATGAATCAAGATATTTTCATTTTGAATTTTTTTAGAAGATTTGTACATGGTTGTACAACTCAAAAAAATAAAATGTTTTATTAAGTTAATTTGTGCAGCTTTAAATAAATAAGCATTCATAACTACATTATCAGTTATGTGCATATAGGGTTTATTTATAACATCTTTTGAGCCAGTAGTAGTTGCCGCAGCTTGTATCAATATATCAATGCCTTTTGTTATTTTAAGAACATTTGAAAAGTTTCTTAAATCTATTTTGATCCATTTTACATGTTTTGAATTTATTTTTGGACGACTCTTGAAGTAAGTTGCTATAACTTGAGTGTTCTTTTTTTTTTCAAATTTTTTTACCAAATTTGTTCCGATGAAACCTGAACCACCTAAAATAAGGACTTTGACTTTATTTTTCATTGTAATAGTCACCGTACTCAACAATTACACTTACTTTATTATCTTTTCTATTTAGCGCTTTTTTATACGCCGGTAAGATATCTTTGGGATTTTTCAATTTGATAAATTCAATATTTTTACACATTTTGCTAACTGACGATGTAAAATCACTAATATGTTGTGACTGTGGATGTAATGGTCTCTGAGATCCTATACCAGTTCTTATTATAATTTTATTTTGAAAATTCCCGTTCCCCATCTCGTTTACTTTATCAATATGATTTACAAGTTGATTTAAAGCTAAGATCAAAAAATTCCATCTTGGATATATACTAACAGGTATGTATCCTTCAAATGCTAGACCTAAGGTTATCCCCATTTGCATTTCTTCAGCTACAGGGAGTTCTAATTTTTGTTTTATATCTACCCCTTTTAGAGTATTTGTCATTGCAGTACCTGGATAAGTTACCGCTTGACCAATAAAAACTGTCTTTTTATTTTTACCTAAAATACTCATTGCCTTTGATAATTCAGAAAAATATTTCATCAGAATTGAACTCTAATTCCAGCCCCAGCATGTGGGTACTTATTTTTATATTTATATATTTTGATAAATTTAGATTTAACTCCAGAATAAGAAAGTTTATTCATCCCCCATGTTTTTCTGGTATTTGTGCAAACAGATAAATTATTATCTTCAATTATAAATGTGATAGGGAGATTATTTTTAATGCTATATTTAATGCTTTCGTGAGCTATTCCTGTTTCTGAAGTCATATCACCCATAAAACAATATACTTTATTTTTTGTCTTTTTTCTTTTAATGGCCAATGCAGTTCCTACAGCAATGGGAATATTACCACCAACAATTGCTGAAGAATAAATTTTATATTCTGGAAAACATAGAGAAATTGACTTACCTTTCATGATCTCATTTATTAACTTTTTTTCAGGAACGCCTTTTAACAAACATTGATAGTGTGATCTCCAAGAGCAAAACACCCAATCGTTTTTTTTTATATTTTTAAAAAGATTAATTATTTCAATTTCATTCCCATAATAAAGGTGGACTGGGGCTCTAATTTTACCCTCATTAAAAAGACCAGCTATTTTTTCCTCAAACAAAATTAATTTTTTTTTATTCCACATAATTTTGAGGTAGTAGTTGAAATATTTTAATTTGCAATAAAATTAAATATTAGTTTATAAGAAAGTATATGAATATTCTATTTGTGGTCGATAATAACAGTTTCGATATGTTGAGGTTTGTAAATCTTTTCAATACAAAAAATAATATTTCTGTGGATGTTCAAAAACTTCTAAAAAAAAAAGAAATTACTGAACTTCAAGAGTTTCTTTATAGATTAGTTAAAAAGAAAAAAATAACTCATTTAATTATTCAAACATTACAAAACTTTAATTGGGAAATTTTAATTTATCTTAAAAAAGAATTTAATTTAAAACTTATTCTGATTTCCCCAGATTGCCCTTATAATTATGATACTTTAAATAGGGGTATTCTAGAAATATTTGACTTATTATATACTTTTCATATTGATTATGTAAAAAAATATAGAAGAAAAGGTATAAATGCTAAATTTTTCACAGAACCAAAATTTATAAATTATAAAAATACAAAAAAAAAATTTGATATCTCGTTTGTTGGGAGAAGCAAGCATAGAGAGGAAAGAAAGAAAATTTTAAATGAGTTGAAAAGTTTAAAAAATATCAAGACACATTTTTTATTAGATCAAAAAATTAGTGATTATAAAATGCTAAAAATCATTAAACAAAGTAAAATTCATTTAAATTTTACAGATACATCCTCAAATATTTTTTTTGGAAGTGGTTGGGTAAACAAAAAAAAAATAAATTCTTTTAAAGGCAGAATATTAAATATTTTATGCGCTAACACTCTTTGCTTATCTCAAAATGAAAGTGTAACAAAAAAAATATTTCCAAATGGAAAAGGTGTTATTTACTTTAATAATACTGAGGATCTAAAAAAAAAAATTTTATTTTATATTAATAATGACAAAGAAAGATTAAAAATTTTATCAAAAATTGATAAAAAATATTTAAGTAATTTTTCACATAGAACGGTTAAAAAAAGAATTATAACAGAATTAAAGAATCTACGTTTTTCAAATAAAAAAAATCCTAAGGTTAATTACAACCTTGTAATAATTTTTTTTCAATTGAGAAATTTAGTAAGAGTTTTTTTATTATTTAGATCAAAGAAAGAGTTTTTTTTTATATTAAAAAGAATATTTTTTTTATTGAGATCATCTTTTAGAATTATTTTTAAATTTTAGCTTCTTCAATTATTCTTCTTTTAAGCTTTATCTCACACATTTTTTTTATATTGTTTGCTGCCTCTTGACCAAAATTTTTTGAGATTTTTTCAAGATATTTGGGATCAGTATGATATTCAAAAAAATGATCGTCTCTTAATTTTAAAATTTCAGCCGCCTCTAGCTCTTGAGTTGGTAAATTAATTGTCTCATATGAATGAAAGGAGAAACCTTCGTAAATATCAGGAAGCTTGATCTTTTTTTCTTTAGCATCTTTATATAATTTGCTACCGGGCAAAGCCATTGCAGCATAAGTATTCCATGCTAAAGTTCCTAATTCTTTACTTAATTCAAAAGTTTTATTGATTGTATCTAAATTATCACCTGGAAGTCCATAAATATAATTTGCCATTACATTTATTCCTGAATTGTGAATTTGAGACACTACTTTTTTGATATCAACTTCATCAAATTTTCCTTTAGATGTTTCAAGTCTTATACTTTTATCAGCATTTTCTATTCCAAGTGCTAACCATTTTAGTCCTGCTTTTCTTATTTTTTTTAAAATTTCAGGTCGTTTTACTGTATCAACTCTTGAGTAAGCCCACAAAATAAGTTCATCATTTTTATTTCTTTTTTCTAATAGTTCACATAATGGCAAATAATATTTTGAATTAAGAAGAAACATTTCATCTGTGATTCTGATAGTTTTAACACCAAGATTAATTAATTTATCAAATTCTTTTATTATAAAATCTCTGCTCCAATATCTCATTCCATTATAATTAGAAGATACTCCAATCGGTTCATTATCATTTCTGTTAATTACATTGATCATACAAAATTCACATTGGAACTGACAACCAATTGATGTTTGTATGGCTGCGTAAGGAGTTCTATTTTCCTCAATATAATTTGCATGCCACATAGGAGATCTATAAAGATCAAATGGTTTGTTTTTAAATGGTAAAAGATCCCAGGCATATCCCGGTAAATCAATATCCAACCTATCTTGTGGTACTATTTTTTCTACAGGATTCATTTGTGGGATTAAATTTTTTCTTAACGCAATCCCTTTTATATTTTCAATGTTTTCTAAATTAATTGTATCTAATTTAAGAATGTTATGGAGTGCGTAAACTCCCTCATTTGTAAATACAAAATCAATTGATGGCTCTTTCTCTAAGGTTTCTATAGGTAAAGCCTGAACATGAGATCCAATAACTGATAATACAATTGAAGTATTGTTTTTTTTTAAAAAATCAGAAAATTTTGAAACTGCACTCATTGAAGTTGTTCCTGCATTAACATTTTGCCCATAAACAACAAAACAAATTAATTTTGGATTGAGTAAATTGATTCTTTTTTGTGCCTCTTCATATGAGAGGCTTTCTGCTTGCATATCTAATATGCCTACCGAATATCCTTTAGACCTACACGACTCAGCCAGTAATAAAGCCCAAGTCGGTGGTTCTATTGCAGAGTATTTAGTTGAGAGATTCTGGTAAATTCCTTTTGCATTAGCTGGTGAAATAAAAAGTACATCCATAAGATAGATTGCTAAATAAAAAAATAATTAACTTTAAGTAAATATTCAAATCAATTTTATTTTTATTTCTATTAATATATGTAAATTTTATATCAAACGTTTTTTAAAAAAAAATATCAAATTTATTTCTGTTAATAGAATAAATAATAATTATATAAAAAATTTTTTTCAGTGCATAAATCAAGCCAATTGAGCTATTAGTACTGGTCAGCTGCACGCATTACTGCGCTTCCACATCCAGCCTATCAACGTGGTGGTCTACCACGGCTCTATAG
>Ga0181552_10003982_pt1 | contig 10421 bp, 17 predicted proteins | sample 011ome_18_FD_130583 | JGI IMG/M metagenome (GOLD analysis project Ga0181552, IMG submission 130583) | Coastal salt marsh microbial communities from the Groves Creek Marsh, Skidaway Island, Georgia - 011501BT metaG (megahit assembly) | ecosystem: Environmental > Aquatic > Marine > Intertidal...
ATTTGGGTTCGGGTTTCCACATCTCGATGGGTCGTTTACACGCCCATCTTCACCTAGGCCACTCGTCCACTCTGGACTGTCGTCGACGTAGTGTTGTTGCGTCAGACCACATTCCGAACACACAGGCATTCCCTCTTTTGTGAACACTTTTACTCCATTACATTCTGTACAAAGATGCGTATTGATTGACTTTCTTATAACGGGTTTATTCAATAAACGGTCGACATCCGACCAAATAGCAGCCAATCCTTCCATACCTCTTTGTCTTGTTTTTTTAGAACCTGAAAATGCGCACTTAGGTTTTTAAAAATTGAGATTATCTGCTTGCATTTTCGCAAATTCTTCGATGGAATCCACGACTTCTTTATACCTTCTAGAACCAGGACTCAATGGTTGCCAATCTTTCCATTCTTCATCTATGGCTTTATAGTCAGAAGGAGGAATAACCTCACCATCAATTTCGTCGTCTGGGACAATGAATCCTTCGAGATCACTTTCGTCATCCGATTCATCTATGAGTACACTTTCCATGTCTTCTTGTATCTCGTCTTCTATGCAATACAACATGTTATCTACATTCTTGAATACAGTTTCACCTTCTGGGTAGTGTTCACACAAGTTTTCTTGTTGTACAAGTTCTTCGTTTTCATCGATTTCATATACACGGGCACCTTTATACACCAAAGAGGTTTCAAGGTAATAATTCACGATGAGGTAGTCATCACAGTTTTCCTTTGTTACAGCGTACATCTCATCGTCAACATCGTCTATATTTAACAACACCTTCAAGAGATCACCAGGCTGGATCTCAGCAAAATTTATCATCCTTAAAGTTTTAGAACAAAAATATTTCCAAGTAATAACACGCAGATGGGGGTTGAAATTTTTTCCAAAGATGGATGCAAACTTTGTGACCAAGCCGAACAACTTTGTAAAGAACTTGGTTTGGATTACAAAAAAACAAAGATCGAGAAGGACGAACTCGCGAAGAAATGCGGGAAACCGGTACTCGTGTACCCACAGATCTTCATGGATGGGAAACACATAGGCACATTCTTTGACTTTCAAGATCACATAGAGGACATCGAACCAATGTTATTACCAACCCTCAACAGATTTACTGTATTTCCAATTCAGCACGAGAACCTTTGGGCTATGTATAAACAGGCTCAAATGTCTAATTGGACAGCAGAGGAGGTAGATTTATCGCGTGATATGGATGATTGGAACAAACTATCAGAAAATGAACAACATTTTATCAAAATGATTCTTGCATTCTTTGCTGGTTCAGACGGTATCGTATTTGAAAACATTAACAATAACTTTGCCGACGAGGTTCAATACCCAGAGGCTCGCTCATTTTACGCATACCAGAGCCACAACGAGATGGTACACGGCGAAACTTACAGTAAACTGATAGACAAGTACATCAAAAGTTCCAGTGAAAAGAAAGAACTCTTCGAGGCCATCCAGCGCATTCCATGCATCGAAAAGAAGGCGCGATGGGCCATGAAATGGTTTGATAATTCGAGACCCTTCGCCGAACGTCTCTTGGCGTTCGCGTGTGTGGAAGGTATCTTCTTCTCTGGAAGCTTCTGTGCCATATTCTGGCTCAAGAAGCGGGGTCTCTTACCTGGTTTGTGTTTTAGCAACGAATTGATTAGCAGAGACGAAGGTTTGCACCTTCAATTTGCAGTGGAATTGTTTAATATGCTCAAATTTAGACCAAACAAGGATGTCATCAGACAGATCGTAGAAGAAGCCGTGTCCATCGAAAAGGAATTCATCGTGGATGCGCTTCCATGTAGTCTTATCGGTATGAACTCTGAGAAGATGACACAGTACATTGAATACGTGTCTGATCGACTATTGAAACAAGTTGGTCAAGAGAAGATTTGGAACTCGTCTAATCCTTTTGAGTTCATGGAAAACATAAGTTTGGATGGTAAGACAAACTTCTTTGAAAAGCGTGTGGGTGATTATGGAAAAATGGATGAAGATTCGTGTGAAATTGAATTCGACGAAGACTTCTAAGCTAAGCAAGATAGGTGTTGGGAACACTCAACATAATATACGGAACACGTGTATTATGTTGATTTTATGTAATGAAATGTAAAATATTTAGCCTTCAATGGTCACAGTCTTGCCGTTTTCACATTGGCAAGAAACCTCCTTCTTCTCCATTACGATTGGTTGGTCCACTTCGGACATGAGATCGAGAGAGGCGAGATCGAGACCGCTGTCGAACATTTGAATTTGATCTTCAGAGAAACCCGGCAAAGGCACTGGAGCGTCGACCATCTTTGGTGGCGCAACCATCTGTTCTGGGGCTGGACCTGGTGCGATCTTAATGGTCACGTTTTCTTCGATGGCGTAACCTTCTTTCTTTATGTTCATCATACCCCACGTGACGAGCATGAATACGACGGTGTGAAGCGCGAGGCCGCGCATGGTTGGGCACCCGGTTGGTCCGGAGATCCAAGAACCGAAGATAGAGCGCGTGAGTCTGAAAGTGTCTGGATTCGCGATGATGAAAAACACGAGTGCGGACATGAGAGAAATCAAAAATTTCTGCTGGGCTTTTGCCCCTCCACATCCACAACCACAATCCTTAAAGAGTCCCATTATGTTGTTACAATTACTGAAGAAAAAAATAACGTGCTTAAAGTTTGTGTTCCATTATAGGATATACCAAAAGATGTCGTCCTCTAACATGATCCAACTCTCCAGCACTTTCGAACCGTCCTCTGTCGTCTTCAGCAAGATGAAGAAGAACAAGAACGGTGGCAAGACAGTATACATTAACACTGCCGACGGTAAGGGCAAGCTCTACTTGCAACTTCCATTCATGCGAAGCCCTTACGGTTTGAGCGCTTTCACTGATGAGACGACTAACAAGACGTCGTATTCGCTCGATTTGTCTATCGACACGGACAACGAGCAAGCCGTTGAACTCGCGACCAAGCTCAAGGAACTTGATGCACGAATCATCGAAACGGTCGCGGCAAACTCTAAGGAATGGCTTGGAAAGGCGTACAACGTCGAGGTCATGAAGGAAGCACTTTACAAGCCTCTCGTGCGACCTGGTAAGGAAGAATATCCGGACACGGTCAAGCTCAAGGTCATGACCAAGCCGACGGGTGAGTTCATGGCCGAAGCGTACAACTCTAAGCGCGAACTTGTTCAGGTCGACAGCATCGAAAAGGGACAGCGGTGCATGTGCATCGTCAACGTGACTCAAATCTGGTTCATCGACAATAAGTTTGGAGTCAGCTTGCGTCTTTCCCAAGTTCTTCTCGAACAATCCACCAAGCTTCCGTCCTTCGCTTTCCAAGGCATCGAGGCTCCGGGTGATGCGGTCGACGAAGGCGCCGAAGAGGAATACTACGAAGAAGAAGTCGAAGTTGATGAATAAAATCTAGCAATACATTAAATGCAGGTGGAACAGCATATGCGAAATCTCAGGGTCATCAGGGCTAAAGTTGGTAAGGCCAGAACCCCTAAAGATCATGAGGCCATAAGCAAAGAAATCACCGAAGCAATAAAAAAGATAGGTTGTAATCCAAATAAGATATTTTACACGATTAACAATAATAAGACCCCAAATTTTTCAGTGAAGAAAGCGATTCGGACAAAAGTTGGCACAAAGAAGATTGGAGAAGGTGAATACGGTGAGGTGTTCTTTGGATGTGTAGACAAAGAGTGTAAAAAGGACGTAGCCATAAAAGTGCAAAGTGAGCCACTTGGTAGAGAATACAAGATTGGTAAACTCGTGAGTAAACTCGGTGGCACCAAGATGTATGCACTCGAAAGCTGTAAAGGTAAACACATCATGTATAGTGAATATGCGAATGGTGGTGCACTCGAAGAATTTATTAATAAAAACAAAAATACTTTGAGACCCATCCATTATAGATTCATGATAACACAAGTGTTATATAACCTTTATAGAATACACAAAAAGTATCCATCTTTTAGACACAGCGATTTGCACGCGAAGAATGTTCTCGTGAACACGGATACACCCACACTCAAAGTGGAAACGTATAAAATTGGTAACACTACACTAAATGTAGAAGACGTGGGTCTTAGACTCATGCTCAGTGATTACGGTCTTTCGTCTACAAAGACTATCAAAAACCCATACACACGTGAACTCGAAAAGGATTGGGGTATATCACCAAAATCACATCCCATGTACGATGTTCACCTTTTCTTAAATGCCATATTTTTAGTGTGTGGTCGTATTGGTTCGGAGTCTGCGATTGAAACCGTCAAGTTCATAGACAGAATACTTCCATATGAATACAAAGGTTCCAATACGTCTAAAATTAAAAATTTTAGAATGCGAATAAATGTGGATCATTCTAAATTTCCCACGTTTGAACAAATATTTGCAGATGCGTATTTCTTACCTTACAGATCAAGCATTAAAACGAGACCAGGCCCACTCTCGTTCATACCGAAAGCAAAACCGGTCATAAAACCAAAATCAAAACCAGTTGAAAAGAAGATTGCGTCGGCGTCTGGAATTCAAAAGGCAAAGAATATTTTGGCGAGAAACACTCAAAAGAAGAGCGCACCAGTGAAGCGGCGAGTTGTCAAGAAATCACCGGATATCAGGGTGTCGGTGGCGCCAAAAGGATACACGAGAGTTGACGGTAAGAAATGCACTACGTACAAAAAGAGTGAACTCATAGAAAAAGCCAAAAAGGCTGGTGTAGACACACAGGGTAAAACGATTGAAAAAATATGCGAAGCGCTCAAAATAAAATATGTAAAATAATTAATAATGATTGCGCTTATTATACTCCTAGCCTTGGTTCTCCTTGTTTTGTTCTATACCGGTCGCGGTAAGAAGTGTGCTTGTGGATGTGGATGCATTGAAGGAAAGTGCACCTGCAAGGGGTGTGATTGCGCGTTTTGTAAAGGAAAATGGACCGTGTACGGCACCGAATGGTGTGGTTGGACCAACAAACAGTTGGATTACATGAAAAAGAACGGTAAAGTCTATGAATTCGTTGACTGTGAACAAAAACAGTGCAACGGAATCAAGTCGTTTCCAACTTTGGTAAGCCCCGAAGGCGAAAAGATTGATGGCTACAGAGAGGTTTAGATGCCTCGAACAACGGCGAGCGCGAGAGACAACATGAAGGCGTCGAGGAAGGTATCGAGCTTCTTGAGAACAGTGACGTGCTTCACGAGCGAACGGTTCCACAAGAATCGGAGCACGAAAGTGCTGATGAGGATCACGAGGATGAACGTGAGGAGTTCGGCAACAGCGTCTCTGGTCTTGCGAGCGTTAACAAGGCCTTGAATCATTTATCTATTAATAATATTTTTTTCTCAAATATTATTAATGGGACAGACACCAAAAAGACTTCCCCTGAGTGGAAGTGAACACAAATTTACACAGAGATTGTGGGGTCGGGCAGTAGGTATAAACAATAATAACTGCTATGCGTATGCTGTGGGTGATTATGAAAAAAAGCGTTCATATAAGAGTGTTCCCGGTGAGCGCGCGGGAATGCGTAACATGAACCACTCGTACGTGAGTTGTAAGAAATTACCACAGCGTGTAGTGGCGGATAACCCCAAAAAGGTATACATAGCCAAGGCCGAAGAAAAGTGTAAGCCTGGACACTACAAGGTGATGATGTTTGTTGCTCCCGGAAATCCAAGTAATTATTTTAGACAGGGTGATTTCCATTTCTACAAACAGGTGAACGAGGTGGAATACAAGGTCAAAAATGGAAACACGTATGAATCTATAGCCAAGTTTTTCAAAGTTCCAGTGGCCCGCGTTAAAAAAGCGGGTAAACTCGTACCGGGCAAGATTTTGAGATTCAAGGCGAACATATTCGCACACAAGCGTGGTTGGGCGACGGGCCCACTCGTGACCGATGCAAAGGGTAAGGTCATCATAGATCCAAGGAAGGCGAGTCGAAACTATCCTGGATTAAACTACAAAACATACTGTAGCTCATTCTGTGTTAAGAACAAGGGGATCAAAGTCGGACACACTCACCCCAAAGTCAGACAAAAGACTGGTTAAGTCCGACTGATTCTCGACATCGAAAAATATATCAAGTGCGTCAAATATGTACTCATTTTCGAGATTTACTGTGTTGGATGAAGATTCAAACATGTTGTGTATAGTGACCTGAACTCTAAAGTTGGCACCATCAAATATTTTTCTACACACGGGGCACGTTTGCTTACCTTTGTTTTTCCACTTTTCTAGACAGTGTGAATGAAATAGGTGCCCACATCTTATGGGTTTATTATGTCTCGTCTCTCTGACGTCACCGAGACATATGGCACACTGACACATTCTCTAGAAAGGTTACATATTATATTTAGTCTAATTTTGCGTATTTAATAGATGTCGGACATACCCAACAATGCCTTGTCGCAAGACGAGCACTTAGAAGTACCTTGAATATCTTGGACGGGCTTGAGAACCTCTGGACCCTTCGATTGAAGGAGTTTGCGGTACGAGTAGTTGTCTTCGTAGGTGATACCATTCTTGTTCATCAAGTAGTTGTTGAACAATTGGCTGGACGAGTTTATAGTGAAGCATCGGCCGTCGGCCATTCCAAGTCGCTGAGACATTTACTATTACATCAGAAATTAATTTGCCTATTGGTAATGGTACGTTTCCAAGATTTTACATTCATGGACTTCAACTTGTTTATGAAGTCTTTTATATTTCGCCCTGATAAAGTGTCTACATCAAACACATCCATTTTATCTGGGTCGACCTTAGACACTCTGATACCCGGTTCTGTGTTGATGTGTTGGTTTATGATGTTGTATGCGAAAGCGATTTCTTTGAACGTCTCCGCTCCGGTGATGATCACTTTGCCTGTACTGAAAATACTCGCCGTCACTTCTTTCATGTCTTCGGCGGGCTTGAACTTGACTTTGACTGCCGAGTAGCGATCTGGTTCGAAAGACACCTTAAACACACCCGAGTAGTTCTCAAAATGATTTGCCGTCTTCATGAGATTGATATTCCAATTGAGACTGAAATTCGAGTTTATCATCACGACACGAAATGTATCGAGTGGCACGATGTAGTCTTTTCCGAGACAAATCCCGAACAACAGGGACAACTGTTTGATGATATGCTTACAGTTAGTTAAGTGTGTACATCCAGCCACTTGAATGCTCCCATTTGGAAATATTTTGATGGACTTTGTGCTGTACTGATCGACGTAAGACAGTGTAATCTGGTTGTAAAACGTCGTAGGTTTGAGAGTCCATTCATATCCTTCAGCCATCTTGGACCCCGATTTGCGTATGCGTATCGGTGTAACCTTTTCAAACATCTGTCGTATCTTTTGGATATCGATGTCTTTCTTGAAACTCGAAACCATCGTGATCGTGGTGAGCTTTACCCAAGACGGTCGTATGTCTTCTGGCACCTCGTTTCTAAATTCATCGAGGGACACCAAGTAAGAAAATGTGTTATTTGCGATGGATGAGTACATGGCTTTAATTTTAAAGTCCACAAATAACGACTTAGGTATTTAAAGCACTTAGAGAATTAAAGAGATTTTGTGATATGACCTCTTTCGTAAAATCTGCCCTCGTCACCACTGATATTGAAACTGGAAAAACGCTAGTACAGATAGACTACGTCAAGTACACAAATGGAATTGGTTATGAAAATAAACAAGATCTAATCGAAACGACACCGATAGGAACTTGGACCGAAATAAAATCTATCTCTGATACTTTGCGTTACGAACAATTCTTGGATACGATGGTACACAAAACAACTGAAACCAGGCGTAAAATGGCATTAGTTGAATTGGAGAGTGTATTATGTGAAAACAATAATACTAGAAGCATAGTGAGAACTATGAATGCTATAAAAATTCTAGATCCTACGTTTTCTCCGCCAGTCATAAACATGCGTTGTTCGTGGCAAAAGAGGTTCATCAAGGATATGTGTACACAACATATGCCAGAAATAATAAACACGTGCACGAGTGATCTCAGATTAGAAAAACTATTCAGAGTATTGCAATTAATAGAAGCAGAGTCGCTACACCCGCAATATTATTCATAGTATTGTTCCTAGTTGGATTATTCGTTTCCTTGCCAACTTCATTCATATTAAGCAATGGTACATCCTCATCGTATTGAATATTTCTTCCTGGATACAAAGATCTAGATAAAGGACAGTTACCGGTCTTACCAATTCGACCTGCGACCATTACTCCATAGTCGCACATCGGACTCCGGTATTCTTCTTCTGGTTCGTGCTCGACAGGCTTCTTGTGTGGCGCAAAGTCCACGACTTGTCTAGACGTACCAGGCATAAAAAAATCATGCTGAACAAATGGGTTCACCCGATCGATAGATTCTTCGTCGCTCAAAGGCATCTTTATACTATCGCAGATTATATTTCTTGTGTTTCATTTTTTTACCGTGTTCAGTCCACATCTTGTCTAAGTCAACGTTCAGCATCGCGGCTATTTGAAATAAATAACTAAATACATCCCCCATTTCCATTAGGACGTCCGTTCCACGTTCCTTCTTGAGTCCTGTCTTCTTGTAGGTCTTGCGCACTTGCCGAATAGCCGACGCAAGTTCACCGATCTCTTCCGTCAATAGAAGCCAGACGGTATCGATGGACACAGAGTCCCAACCTTTCTGTTTGCATATTTTCTCCGTCTCGGTCTTGTAATAATTTAGACACATACGTCTATTTCGTGGTAAAACTTTATGTAGTATATTATATAATGAAGAAGCGTGGTGTTTTGTATACCGCCATAGTCCTCGCCATCTTGACCGCCATCGTCATTTACATGACCTCCAGTAAGCCAGTCACCGTGACCATAAAGCCGGAAGAAACTAAGGTCACGGCTGCCCCAGAGAAACAAATCGTGAAGCCAGATGATATCGTCGAAGAAGTCATCATCGGTGGAAGTGATGATGAAGTCATCGGTGATCAATCAGATGACTACGGTCCAGGTATGACCGAAATTAACAAGACGTTTGTTTAAAAAAAATGGGTACATATACTAAATGAAAGGGATATACATCGGTGTGGCGATAGCCTTGGTGTTGATTGTTCTGCTGTATGTTGTTTTTGGCAGAAAAGGTTCGTCTAAACCAGAATCAGTAGAAGATGAACTCATGAGAATAAAAGACAAAATAAGAAACGCCGAAGGGTATCGCGAATATTACAGATCCGACGACAACAATGGTCTCACAGTAGGGGGTACAATCTTAGAACAGGGGATAGACGTCTTGGTAGAAATACTTAAACAACCCCTCGTGAAAGAATTTACACAAAAGGTCATACAAAACAAAGAAGATGCTGTCTTCATAGCAGAGCAAATAGAAATAATGGGTAAAGAGTTCGTTTCTCTTTTAAAAGACAATCAAATACTTAAATGTGGTTCGCCTCTAGTTAAAAAGTGTGAACAATCCGAGTCAGTACAACAAGAAAACGCTTCGGAAAATGGTCCAAGTCCAAATAAAATTGTCGAGATATGTAGGTACGTACAAGATGAAAGTGAACCTCCATTAGACAACTGCAAGGTATACAGGACACACAAAGAAAACATAAAATACATAAGTGATACACTCCGTAAAAAGGCGTTAGATATAATCAATGATGACACGAAAAGACCAGAAATATATACCACATTTAAAAATATAACTATGAGTAATTATCAAATGTTACACTATGCGACCGGTAACGAAGAATTCGCGAAAAAATTAGAAGAGGGTTTCCCAACTGAAGAGGAATTTTTCACTCAATTTAATAATATGAATGGAAAAGTCAAGCTTCCAGCTGCTAAATCTGTTGTAGAAGAGGAGACTGCTTAAACACCAATCTTGTTATTCTTATCAATCTTATTCCCATATGTGGACGTGTTCACAGGTCTATCTATGGGTTCTAAGCCTCTGTCCATATCATGCACGTATCCCATGTATTGAGAGACGCCCGATTGAATTTGTGAGACCGCCGTTTTGATGACTTGCGTATTCATCATCTTTACCTGCTCGTTCACGCGAGTAAAGTGATCGCCGGAGTTGTTAATGAATACGACGCGCATGATACCGTAAAGATCGTCCTCGCTTTGATAATCAATAGAAATACCCGTCTTGTTCTTGAAATCTTGACGTATCGCACGTTGAAGCAAATTCACGTTAAAGGACGAAAAGTAAAGTGTGTTCAATGGAGTCTCGCACTGCTTGAGGGAGTTCAGGTGAAGATTATCACACATTTAATATAGGCCTGGAAAAAAACTATCAGTAATTATAAATGAGAATATCTGTCTCTGATTTCGACGAAGCCTATAGCACTCCAGCGTGCCAACAACAGCGCCCTGTCTGCAAGCCAGGTGAATGCTTCATCGCCAGCTACCCACCAGTGTCGAAGGCTGGTAGTGAAG
>Ga0181552_10003986_pt1 | contig 10413 bp, 12 predicted proteins | sample 011ome_18_FD_130583 | JGI IMG/M metagenome (GOLD analysis project Ga0181552, IMG submission 130583) | Coastal salt marsh microbial communities from the Groves Creek Marsh, Skidaway Island, Georgia - 011501BT metaG (megahit assembly) | ecosystem: Environmental > Aquatic > Marine > Intertidal...
GCCCAAGTCGGGTTCTGTTATATTCGCTTCAAACTGAACGAATCTAGAAGAAGTATACGTTTTTCTCATCTGAGCACGAATAGTATATCCTTCTAGACCATACGCTGCTCCAGTTCCGCCTTCTAAGTTAATAGTGGACATGAAGTCAGTGCCCTTATCTACAAATAAGTTAGCATAAACCGCCATTTAAGAAACACTCCAGTTTAATATAGTTCCATTAGTATTTATACAAAACATAATTTAAAGCGAGGAGCATTTAGACTATATAATGTATACTTTTATATTTATAGATATAAAGTTCATTATAATTTAATGAATAGCCTAAAGGGGTCAATATATGTTTTATAAAAAAACGAAACTCAAAACAGTCGACGGTAGCAATATTGTTCTATTTCAGGAAACGTTATCATCATATGATGATATGTCGAAATATCATGCAATATGTGAAGAATATATTAACAGTGCTATTAGTTATGATGTTAGTTATGATGGTAGTTCTGACTCAGATTCGATAAGCATCGAATCAGTATGGGCCGATAAATCCACATACGACGAAGCAGATATAAAATGTGAATCGAAACAATTGGAATTATTCAATAATTCTTACCAACAATATTACGAAGACGCTGATAAATTTATTTTAGATATAGAAACTATTGATAATTATGAACAAGAGTGAATTATACACCAATTCTGTAATCTGAAACTGATATTTTATCAATGGGTTTATCATCATTAATCCTTATGGATATGCCATAAGCTTTAATATTTGAAACATTTGAAACATTATGATATGAGTGTACATTTGTGATTATTGGTTTATTCACTATAACCTCATCAATCTTTTTAATATTAGATTGATCATGTATAATATCCATTACACTATCATAAAAATCAAATTTCGTAATTTTACTATCACGAATATCCCACCAATTAAATTTAATTGTATTCTCAATCAGAGGTATGAATAGACCTGTATGATGTAAATCGCCATCGTTATGCACAAGGGATGCATCACCAATATTCAAATTAGTATAAATTAAAGTTCTTACACTCGATTCATCAACACATAATAATTCGCATAATTCCTTAAAGTCTTCATTTTTTGTTTTAGATATAACACCAATTCTTTCTGTATTTTTATATTTCTCGTTAAGAAAAAGTAATATTTTGTCTTTATTCTTTATTTCAATATCTGTTTCAATATAATTCACATGAATCTCCTATTGAGGCATTGTGTGAGGACTTTTCAGTTTATAAACTTTCCAGGGATGTTTATCCGAATTACTTAATAATTTAGTTTGAATTTCGTTAAAATAATCCAATGATTGATAGTTATATATGTTTTTGAATTCACTTTTGACAATTTCTATATTTTTAAAAATATGATATTTTTCAGAAGATATTAAATATAGAAAATAATTTGAATCTTTTAGTGAATTTAAAACAATTTCATCTTGACTAAAAATATAACGCACTCTATTTAAAACATCTTGAAATAACGAATTTATAAATGGCATTTTATTCAAATTATCTAAAAACATATAATAATTAGCCTCTAGTAAATCGGACGATAATTTACTATCAAAAATGGGAAGTAATAATTTAGTTTCAATGAATAATTTATACCATAGTGTGACTTTATACATCTTCACCATTTCGTCTGAATTAAATGATTTACAATGAGATATGGTTTTAAATTTTTCAAAAATACCATCATCAACACTTAATGTTTCAGTGTCATATTTCTTTATTTCTAAATCTTCGACAGAATGATTTAAATATAATCTCGGTATTTTAACTGATAGACATTTAATATCATTTTCTCTTTGAAAGTCAACATCATTTAAAAGTATGTTGGGTGATAGAAATAGTCTATGAATTCTTAAACTACTAAACCCCATACCAACAGTTTGAAATATAGTATCTTCCCAACTTTTACCCGTTTCTCCTGGCAATCCTATAATCAATTCTGCAGTTTTTATTGGCACTGTAGAAGAATGTAATTGCTTTAATAATTTTTCTGTAGATATATTACTTCTTTTATTTAATTTTAGAACATCTTCATTTAACGTTTGTAATGATACCTTTGTTTCATTTAACACCAATGGGAAATTTTCGGTCACTACTGAATAAATTTCGTCAATGTGTTTTGATCCGTTTTTAGCTACACCGCTGAAAATAACAGATTTTAACTTATTTTTATTTTCTGCAATGTGTTTTATTATATCAACGTCTCTCTCGTATATACCATAATTAGCATCACATAATTCTATAAACTTAACCGAATCATATTTCAAAGCGATACTAATTTCATTTAGAACATCATCAGTATCAAATTTTACTATCTTGCCATTTGATTGGCCACCCCAATCACAGAAAGAACATGAATACGGACAACCTCGTGTACCTTCAAGAGGTACTCCAATATTATCATATTCTTTATTATTAAAAATATGATCGTATAGTTTTGATTGTATAGGTTTAGGATACTCTTCTGGCTTTAATTGTAATCCATTATAATCTATAGCAGTATGATCAAATGTATCGTATGTGTTATGACAATATGCCCCATTTTCATTTCTAATGAACCCTTCCATTAGAAATGATTCAAATGATTTTTCGCCAGGACCTGTAAAAAAATAATCAACATAAAATCGACTTTCGACAAATTCGACAATGTCATTAAAGAATTTAGGGACATTAGGGCCTCCATATACAACGATGCCGGCCACATTTCTTGTCTTAAACTTTTTTGCTATGATATCATTTAATTCTTGATTCCATGCATAATTTGTAATACACAATATATCTGTATTATCTAAATCCTCTAAAAATTCTTTTTTGTCTAGGCAATTGTTCTCACTTTCAATAGGCAAGAATGTAAAGTTATTTCTAATGTACTCGTTTTGTTGGAGATGATATATTATATTGCCCGCAGCTGCGGGTAGCCATTGACCTCCCATTAAATGATTAGATATTGTTACAAACTTTATACGTTTCATCTGGGAGTAAAATAATATTCGTAAGAATCATTAAGTTTTAAATTACGAAAATCATCAATTGTTATGTTAGATTTTTGAATGGTGATCAGTTGATAAAAATGATCTGCTATCAATTCCTGACATTCAATCGTAGAATGATTAATTACATTGCCAGTCTCAAAGGATTTTTGGAATAACTCGGTATAGAAATTGTAATTATCCTTTTTAAAATATCTACTAAAACAAGCGTCAGTCACATCTAGCATGGTAAAATATTCAGAAGGATATCTACTCATTTTAAAATTTGGATAAATTATACCGTTTCTATTTTTAAAATACTCTTCTAATTTCTGAAGTATCATGTCATGCACAAATTCGTCAAAGTTTGAGTTCACCAAGTTTTCATAATACATTTCGGCAGATTTATATTTTAAATATAATTTATGGTCATTCGCTTCTTCTGCCTTCGCTCTATAATGCTTTGCTGAATATTGATTAGAAACATATGGTGCTTCCAATGTGCTTAGACGGCCGGGGTTTGTGACTAAGGTAACTATATAATCATGGTTATCATCTAGGCGTATTAAGTTGTCATATGCATAGTATAGACTGGCACTTACAGCGCCTGCGAGCGTCAATTCTGCATTAAGTCTATCCGCCAATATGTTAGTCCAGCTTTTAGGATTCTTTGATGCACAATAGCTATCACCTGTAATTAATAATTTTTTCATATAACTTCTATAAGGCCCTTAGGGTTCCATTCAAATTTATCATTTAATTTATACGCATAGACATACTGGTCCATAGACTTAGACCCTGTTTTAAATGTCATATTTTCACATAATTTAAAATTTAAAAAAAGATCACTCGTGTAATAATGCTTCTCTCTAGTGCTTCTAATTCGTTTATGTTGATATAATTCATTTAATGCTCTGTTAGATTTATCATGAGTCCAATACAGTAAATCGAATTTTTGATTAATACCCCATTCAACTAGATAAGGTAATAACTTAAACCCAGAATTATTAAGCCTGTATTTTTTTAAAATATAAAATCTACACAATCTAGCTACATTAGACTCTCCAGTATATTTTATAGAACTTTCTATTGCAGCAATTGCGGCAACATTATTATCTATCAGGTGGAAAAATATAGCTCCATCAAAATTTAAAGGGTCGACCTTTTTTCTATCTAGTGCGATACTACCCTCTGATTCTACCTTGTCCCTAAAATTTAAAAATAAATCATAATGTTTATCTTTATCGTATTGTATAACAGTTTCATTCGTATTCATATATCAAATGTTCTATATCCTCGATACCATCTAAACTAAACATTAAAGCGATTCTGTCTTTGTCACTATTGTTAGCAACGCTGTGTTTAATCGCAGTGTTTAAAAAATATGAAGATCCATCAGGTTCGAACCATGTTTCTTCCAATATGTTTTTTCTCCAGAACTGATTTACACATTTCGGTTCAGAATATATAGGTATGATTATTCTTGTAGCATAAGAAGGATCGTAATCTATATGAGGGGTTAGACTTTTGCCAGCTGCTAATTTTGTTATTCTTACTCTAATAGCGGGCGATTTGAAAGAATTAACGATCTCTTCAAAATATGAGTTTTTATAAATCTCTGTGGGTATATTATATCCCTTTTCTGACATGCCTTGATCTGTCATATTATTTCGTATTCTATTTTTAACAGAATTTAAATTCAATAGCTCGAAACATTCTTCGCTTGTAGATTTTTCTATATTGCCATTCGTAGTTAGCGCTATTTGATCAAAGAATTTATAGGTGTCTGCCGCCAGATTGTGATGGGTTACGCAAAGTTTTCCATTTGCACTATAAACATCAGTAAATTGATCGTTTAAAATTAAAACCTCTTGTCGTAATCTGTCTATATCAAATTTTAATTTTAATTTAGAATAATTTGGTAATTTATATTTCAGTTTCATTTTTTTATCAGGTCAATTATTTTTGCAGATATATCATATTTTCCAAATCTATAGTCCTTTGGATTATTATGATGGTTGTCATGATAACCCTCACCCCACACTAATACTGCGAGCGGTATATCATTATGTGTTTTATTTTGTCTGTGGCTTAATGTTATTATGCAACTAGTCAACGACCACAGCAATGCTGCTGGAGCTAACCATGCATAAGCTATTGCATAAACATCTTGGAATAACAAGACCATAAAAATAGCCCAGACTATATTGATGATGAAATAATACTTATGTTGAAATCTATAGAAACTTTGTCTTATTAAATCCGGTGCATATTTTATATCAGTCGATTCAAACATGCTCATATAGTGCATTTTGAAAAACCCTTTGTGATTAGGAGAATGCGGATCTTTTATTGTATCCACATATCTGTGATGTTTTCTATGAGTGCTGACCCAAGAAATTGCACTACCCGACAGGCTTATTGTTGAGAACAATACTAATATTTTTTCTATTGTCTTATTACATTCCCAAGATCTGTGACTTAATAATCTGTGATATGTTATAGTACCGCCTAAACAACCAGTTAGAAAGTAGATAAACATTACTACGATTAATTCAAAATAGCTCCCATATATTAAAGTGCCTATTAGACAACAGTGTGCTACAATTTGCAATGTAAACAATTTTAGTGGGGTTAATGCTAATAGGTCGGCGAGTTTCATAATTTTATTTATAGTGACACTTGTCTAGTAACGGTAATATCTTTAATTCTATATGGTTGATCTAAAACCCATTGTATTAGATTTATAATATATTCTATTGTCATTTTCGGGCCGTTATATTCAGCCGATCTTTCGCTTTCAAAAAATCCTAAGTTTAATATCGTTGTATTAATTCCTTGCCAATACAATTGGTCATTAACATCTGAAAGAGTTTTCTTTTCAATACCGTAATTAAAAAAACCTTTATATCCTTTTGTCCAATCGCTTGCTGCGCTACCAATATTAATTATTTGTTTATTTAATTTAGCCGCCTTATATAAAAGTTCTACCTGTTGAAATCCGTCATGTTTGCAATTAATAAAAATATCGCATTCTTCGAGAGTATCTACGGTATTGTATTTTTCTGCTAAGGCCTTTCCTAACCCTCGTCGGATTCCGGTGATATAAAATTTCATTCTGGTTCCTTAAAAATATCTATAGTTTAATTTTTTAGGTAACTAATTAAAGTATTGCTGCAACTAAATGTAATCTAGGTTCAATACTACCATTTAGTGCTGTGTGGTACTTAGTTGTGTCTGTTAAACACCATTTATTAATAGGTAGGTGGAAAACTTCGTCTTCAATTATCATTAAGCACCCTTCCTGAGTTTTTAAAGGAAAGTGTAATCTAGGACTAGGATCAGAATGCCAAGAAAGACACTCTTTAGGATCTAAATTCATAATTCTGATCCTTCCTATCTTATAAGTTTGATTTAATATATTGTATAAATCTTCAAAAACGGTCCCAACAAATAGCGTACATAGTTCTGTAAAATCTTCTTCTTTTAAAACTTTATCTCTGTTAGGTATTGATAACGACCCGTCTTTTAATTTTTTAGATTTTTTCCAATCAAGAATTAAACTGCCTACTCCGTATTCAGTATCAGTTTCGTGCCCCGCAACACTGTTAATGCAGATTTGGTCTCTCCTATTCCACTGCAATTTACCGGATTCGATTAACTGATTAAATTCTTCGTATAACGGAAGTACTGGTAAATTATCGAGTATTTTAAAATTTTTCATTTTTGAAGTTCCGCAATTAATAGTTTCCAGATTATATTTAGACATGTGAAATTACATGGGTACTAATTTACCGACCAACATATAGCGTGTACCTCGTGTATCTTCTATCTCTTCTTGATATAAGACTCTTGCTCTCTCAGGCAGTTGGCTTTTAAATTCTTCTAAACTATTAACACAGTTTATATGCCCTTCTATACCAAACATGTTATTAGATTGAAATACAAAATAGCAATCACTAGAAATTTTAGGATCTTTTCCAGGAACACCGTCTTCTTTAATTGCACCAGGACCGAACCATTTCCATTCTTTCATAGGAAGCATATGTTCGCAAGATGTGTTAATGATTAAATTAGTCTCTACATAAGTCTTAAGACACCTATTAAACACATCGTCGCAAATATATTCAACGTTTACGTACTCTGAGAATAATCGATTCTTCGAAAGTTGTAGAGGTATTGGATCTAGATCTATGCATACAATTTTCTTAACTTTATCTGTCAACGACGGTATTAGAATACTCCCATACCAACTGCCCCAAATAACGACCGTTGATTCTTTATCTAAAATACATAATTCATCGACAACATTAATTAATGCACGCTTTGATGCGAATTGATTTTCGCTAAATGAATCGATAATATCATGTGATAATTCAGGATGTTCTTTTATTGCGGTTAACACATTTCTGAATAGGGTTTCAGTAATCATGGCGCTTCCTTACGATATAGTCGCCAATTACCAAGATGTCTAATCCACATTTTTTAAATGTGTTGACCGCATCTTCCGGAGTTTCCACAATCGGTTCTTGACAGTTGAAACTAGTATTCAACAACATGGGGATGCCGGTGATCTTATAGAATTCATTAATTAGATCATAATATCGTTCATTCATACTTCTCTCTACCGTTTGAATACGTGCAGTGTTATCCACATGAGTTACTCCAGGAATCTTATCCGAGATGACCGGCATAATCCTAGACATGTATGGGCTTGGTTGATTGGTGTCGAAATACTCTTTATAATGTTCAATCAGAACTGAAGGTGCGAATGGCCTAAAGTCTTCACGCAGTTTAATTTTACTATTGATGATATCTTTGATTTTTGGATTACGAGGGTCTGCAAGGATACTTCTATTACCTAATGCACGATTACCACTTTCAGATCTTCCCTGAAACCAACCAACAATAGCACCATTAGATATCGCTTCAGCGACCTCTTTCTGAATTGTTGTAATATCTTTCTTCTCATAATGCAGACCATCGAATAATTCCGGAGAAGGTTCTTGAGTATCAACTCCACTATACAAGTTAGGAATATGTACTTCATTTTCTTTGACGTACTTGTAATGCATGTAGCAACCAAGTGCCTGACCCTCATCTCCTGGAGCGGGAGGAACATGAACATTGGTCCAGTGTTTAGTGAATGCCTCATTCATATATCCATTGTATGAAACACCACCAGCGACACATAGATTATCAGAAGTCTTTAGTGGGTAGATGATATCTTTTATAATCTCCATCGTTGCATATTGTAAAGTGTACGCAATGTCTTCTTTCTTGATCTGAGAAATTAATTTATTATAACCCTTTGGAAGTCTATGTCTTGATGCAGGAGACATGTAATATTCTATCACACTATGGAAATTATCATTATGTTCACCGTAAGCAGCGAGGCCCATAATTTTACCTGCACCAAGATACTTAAATCCAATGTCTTGAGATATTTTATTCCACAAACCACCGATATAAACTTTATCGGTGAGGTCCGTTATCTGACCAGACTTATTTACGAATATACAACTGAACTGCCAGCCCCGACCGTCAATCGCAAGGATGTCTGATTCATGATAACCAGAACTTAAAAATGCATACGCCGCATGGCTCTGGTGATGGTCGATATAATAGTACTGATCAGTCTGACGGAATTCCCATAGGTTAGTTGGTTTAAACTTTAGAAACTCCATATCCGGCATCACATCTTCCATCAAATCTTGGGTGAATTTATATCCACGGTTAGAACAAGTGAATGCGAATACGTTATGCTTGCCGTAGTTGGGTAGGAAATGTTCTCTAAAGAATTCCCTACTAGGTTCTGGATTATCCGGATCATCAATGATCAGATTGTGCTTCCTTCTGGTATGGCGCTCTGCTAGGTAATGCACCTTTCCATCATAATAGTTGTGATCGTGAATATTGACTGCTATAGAAAATACACTCATTCCAACTCTTCTTCCATAATCTCAATAATCTTACTTCGCATTTCTGGTGGTCTTGGTGGTATATGATCTAAACAAGTTCTACAATAATCCTCGAACTGGAACAATTTGTAGTTCATCATTTTATCTATGTTGTCTTTGGTGATATCAAACTGGCGTGATCCATCAATAACCTTGTAACTACAATGGCGAATCTTTTTAATTTCAAAATCAAAGACAGGGACCTTTGGAAACTTAGCGCAGATCCTTCTGTCTAATTCAGGTGCTTGTCTCACCATAGGTTTATACTCAGAGAATTCTGGTGAGCGTGAATTATACTGCTTGAATTCTGTATTGCTGTGCATCAAGTTTCTTAGGTCGAACTTATCCTTGTATTTAAAATAGTTAGGGGTCTGAATGATCAGATTATAGTTATTATTATCATTCTCTTCAAGGAAATCGTAGTTACCCAATTTCTCAATACGATCTTCATAGAAATCCAATACCAGATGCTCGATGTAAATAATATCTGGATCTTCCAACACCCATGGATGAAACTTACGCACCAATGAATTTGAAAGCACTTGTGGTATAAGGTTCTCATGCTTCTTGATCTCATCAACCACTTCTTTGAGATTCTTCACCAAGCCAGGTTCTCCGCCCAACAAACATATACGAGTCTTATAAGGACTTAATCCATCAAGTATGATGCGTACGAGGTCCATGTCCACGTGAAGATTTCGCATCTCCAGTGTCCATGCGGTACAGTAATGGCAACTCTTGTTGCATGATTTTGTCAGATAGAAATCTACAGTTAAATAGTTTTCTTTTTTTATATCATTCAGACTTTTCATATAAAATTCACGATTCTTTCATTCATGAGACAATACCCATTTTATAATTTCATCAGGCTCTGGCTTAATATCCCAATCTTCCTGTCCTCTATCTATTAAATCTTCTCGTCTGTACCGTTGTGCATATCCGCAACTCATCATCAGTATAGACCTTTGCCTAACTTCGTGTAATCCGACATTATGCCATTCCTTTACATTTCTTTTGAAACAACCATTATAAGACATGTCCAAACCACTTTCAAGTAAGTAATTTGTTAGATTAGCCGCAAACATACCAACTTCGACAGCTACAGAATCTATGATATTGTCCGGATTATGGGATTGATCATAAAAATGTCCTTCCGTAATTTGTTTTTGATAAAATAAATTTGGGAATGCTATTCTGCTATGTATAGTAATCAAATAAGGATTGTTTTTAATATGCTCGTAATAAGGGTTGGCGACGCCACCTTGAGTTTTGTTTATTAGACCCAATCTCGCCGCTCTGTCTTCTGTCTCCTTGTGATTTTTAACACACAGACTATGTATTGCTTCTTTTTTTAATTTTTGTTCTGGGCCCCAAACTAATACTTCATATGCCATAGCATTATTTTTTGAGGGCGTAGTTTTCCATGCTTTCCACAGTGCATTGTCAATCAA
>Ga0181552_10003987_pt1 | contig 10411 bp, 10 predicted proteins | sample 011ome_18_FD_130583 | JGI IMG/M metagenome (GOLD analysis project Ga0181552, IMG submission 130583) | Coastal salt marsh microbial communities from the Groves Creek Marsh, Skidaway Island, Georgia - 011501BT metaG (megahit assembly) | ecosystem: Environmental > Aquatic > Marine > Intertidal...
AAATATAAGATCCTTCAACGATAGAGTTCATCAAAGGCGTTGATACATCAGTAATCTTATTCCATCCTATTTGGGGAACTTTAACCTGTTGGGCATCAAACTTAAGAACATCTACATCAAAAATACCGAGCCCTTGTGTATCATTTTCTTGAGAGTGTTTACACATGAGTTGCATGCCTAAACAAATACCCAATACCGGTTGTTTCAGCTGGGGAATTAATTGATCTAAGCCACTATCCTTAAGTTTCTTCATCGCTGCACCTGCTGCACCCACTCCAGGAAAAATAACCTTATCAGCTTCTTTTATCTCCTGAGGATTACTGCTTAAAACGGCATGTACCCCCAAGCGTTCAAAAGCAAATTCTATGCTTTTAATATTTCCAGCTCCGTAATCAATGATAACTAATTTCATTCGATAATTTTATAACATTCCTTTAGTAGAAGGCAATACCATCTTTTCTGCATCCTGCTTAACGGCCATTTTAATCGCCTTTGCAAAGGCTTTAAAGATAGCTTCGATTTTATGATGTTCGTTCACCCCTTCAGCTTTGATATTGAGATTCGCTTTGGCTCCATCACTAAATGATTTAAAAAAGTGAAAAAACATTTCTGTAGGCATTTTACCCACCATTTCTCGTTTAAATTCAGCTTGCCATTCCAACCAGTTTCTCCCTCCAAAATCAATCGCTACTTGAGCTAAACAATCATCCATAGGCAAACAAAATCCATAACGTTCGATACCCAATTTAGAACCTAGAGCTGTTGCAAAAGCTTCTCCAAGTGCAATGGCGGTATCTTCTATGGTATGATGTTCATCGACTTCCAAGTCTCCCTTGACGTTAATAGAAAGATCCACTTGTCCGTGTTTGGAGAGTTGATCCAACATATGATCAAAGAATGAAATTCCAGTAGAAATCTTAGAAGTACCGATACCATCAAGGTTTAATGCTATAGCGATATCCGTTTCCTTTGTTGTTCTTTTAATCGATGCCGTACGAGCACCAGCGGTTAAGAATGAGAATATCTTAGACCATGAAGTACATTCAAGGGCAATGGTGGAATTCAAATCTCCATAAGTAGTGACCTCATCAGCACCTAGTGCATTTCCAGAATTCAAAAATATTGCTTGACATCCTAAGTTTTTCGCTAAAGCCACATCAGTGATACGATCCCCTATAACATAGGAATTTTTCATATCGTACTGCTTAGCATCTAAATAATTGGTAAGTAATGCTGTTCCAGGTTTACGAGTAGGTGCATTATCAGCTGCAAAAGTTCTATCAATGACTACCTCATTAAATACAACACCTTCTTTTTTAAAGGCTTCAATGATAAAATTTTGTACCGGCCAAAACGTTTCTTCTGGAAAGGAATCCGTTCCTAAACCATCTTGATTCGATACCATCACTAGTTCAAAGGCATTCATCTTAGCAATCTTTGCCATATAACTAAAGACTTCTGGATAAAAGCTTAATTTTTCAAAGGCATCAATTTGTGGATCATCCTTGGGCTCAATTATCAAGGTTCCATCTCTATCAATAAAAAGTACTTTTTTCATGATTCTAATGATTTTAAACAGCTAATTAATTGATTGTTTTCCTGAGTAGTTCCCACAGTAAACCGTAAGGTGTTTTCACAATGTAGCTGTGTTGATCGGTTTCTAACTACGAAACCTGCTTCTAGTAATTGCTGATAGCGTATGGAAGCATCATCTACCTGAGCGAGTACAAAGTTAGCGTCAGAGGGATATATGGTTTTTACATACTCAATAGTTTGAAGTGCACTGATGAGTTGTGTTCTATTCTCAATAATGGTTTTGACTTCCTCTTGTACCTTTTGATAGTCTTTTACACGTTCAAGCGCTCTTTTTTGAGTCAATTCATTAACATTGTAAGGCGGTTTAATCTTGTTTAACACCTGAATAATTGCCCTTGATGCAAAGAGCATTCCAAGTCTAATACCCGCCATTCCATAAGCTTTAGATAGCGTTTGAGTGACTATTAAATTAGGGTATTGATCTAACCGTTCAATCCAAGAGGGAGCATCAGTGAAATCGATATAGGCCTCATCAACTACAACAATTCCTTTAAAATTCGTTAAGAGTTCCTCAATAGCCTCCTCTTGTAATAAATTACCAGATGGGTTGTTGGGAGAACAAACGAATACTAATTTTTGATTTTTTAATTGACTTTGAACCTTTTTAGTGTCGATTAAGAACTCTTTAGTAAGCGGAATCTGAAGCACATCTATAGCATTTAGATCTGCTAATACTTGATACATTCCATAAGTTGGAGGAAAGCAGATCACTTGATCTTTACCAGGCTCACAAAAGGCTCTAAAGATAAGATCCAACACCTCATCGGAACCATTACCTAAAAGGATTTGATCTGAATGGAGTTTCTTTATTTGAGATAGTTCTACTTTTAACGAGCGTTGTAACGGATCTGGATAACGATTAACCCCATTATTATAGGGGTTTTCATTGGCATCCAAAAAAACCATTTCACTTCCAGTTGAAACATACTCATCTCTAGCAGAGGAATACGCTTTAATACCTTTGATATTGTCCCTTAAAAGGGTGTCAAGTTGAAATTCACTCATCGTATTGATAATAGCTACTTATCTATTGATTTTAAACGAAGACTAACTGCATTTTTATGTGCTTGCAACCCTTCTTCATGTGCCATTAACTCAATGGCTGGACCTATGTTTTTGATGCCTTCTTTTGTTATTTTCTGAAAGGTCATTTGCTTTAAAAAACTATCTAAATTAACACCACTATATTGTTTGGTATATCCATTTGTTGGTAACGTATGATTGGTGCCTGAGGCATAATCACCTGCACTTTCTGGTGTATAATTACCAATAAATACCGAACCAGCATTATGTATGTGATCGATATAGAAAGCTTCATCTTCACTACAAATAATATAGTGTTCCGGTCCATATTGATCAATGCATTGAGCTGCTATTTCTTTGGAATCAAAATAGATCATCTTAGAATTAGCTATAGCCTTTTTGGCAATTTCTTTTCTAGGTAATTCCTCAATTTGAAGTTTAAGTTCACTTTCTACAGCATCAAGGAGCGCTTTGTCAGTACTCACTAGAATCACTTGACTATCCGGTCCATGTTCTGCTTGAGAGAGTAAATCAGAAGCTACAAATGCTGGATGAGCTGTATGATCTCCAACAATCAATAATTCACTAGGTCCTGCAGGCATATCAATAGCAACTCCTAACTTGGTTGCATATTGTTTGGCTAACGTCACGAATTGATTGCCAGGCCCAAATATTTTATAAACTTTAAAGATGGACTCCGTTCCATAAGTCATAGCTGCAATAGCTTGAATACCACCTACTTTAAAAAGTTGTTGAACACCACATCGCTTAGCAGCATAAAGAACAGCAGGATGAACCTTTGCTTCTTTATTTGGAGGTGTACATAACACTATCTCTTGGCATCCTGCAATTTGAGCTGGAATTGCTAACATCAGTATTGTTGAAAATAGAGGAGCTGATCCGCCTGGAATATATAAACCTATTTTTTGAATGGGTCTCTTTTCCTGCCAACATTCAACTCCCTTGGTAGTTTGTACTACTACCTTAGATGTTTGTTGCGCTAGGTGAAATTTATAAATATTATCATAAGCGACATCAATCGCCTTTTTTAATCCTTCATCAATTAGTGCCTCAGCCTCATTAAATTCTGCTGAACTAACAGCTAAATTATTAATTGTTACGCCATCATATTGAAGCGTGAAGTTCTTTAAAGCTTGATCACCTGTTAAGTTAACAGCATTAAACACCTCAATTACTGTCGATTCAATATCATCAAAAGTAACCGTAGGACGCTTTAAAATTGACTCCCATTGGTCAATTGGAGGATTAGAGTAGTTTTGCATTATAATACCATTTTTTCAATTGGACATACTAATATTCCCTCTGCACCATGAGCTTTAAGTTGATCAATTACATCCCAGAACGCATGCTTATCAACAACCGAGTGAACAGAACTCCAACCCGCTTGAGCGAGAGGAAGCACAGTCGGACTCTTCATTCCTGGAAGAATTTCTAAAATAGCATCTAAGTTTTCATTTGGAGCATTTAATAATACATATTTAGCTTTTCTACCACGAAGAACGGATTGAATTCTAAATTGTAATTGATCCAGTAATACTTTTGCTTGATCACTTATCTTAGGAGATACAGCCAATACGGCTTCAGAATCCATCAAATGCTCTACTTCCTTAAGGTTATTCTTAAAAAGTGTACTCCCTGAAGAAACGATATCACAAATAGCATCAGCTAATCCAATATTAGGAGCAATTTCAACAGACCCACTAATTATATGAAGATCTGGAGTAATTCCTTTATCTTCTAAGTATTTGATTACGGTGTTGGGATATGAAGTTGCTATTTTTTTTCCTTTAAAATCTTCAATACCAGTATAGGTCACATCCTTAGGAAGAGCCAATGATACTCTACATTTTGAAAACCCTAATCGTTCTACAATTTCGATATCACTTCCCTTTTCAACGAGAAGGTTGTCACCGATAATAGCGCAATCTACGACACCATCTCTAAGGTATTGAGGGATATCACCATTTCTGAGGTAGAATACCTCTAGATCAAAGTTACGAGCACTAGCCTTAAGTTGGTCTTTACCATTATCAATAGCAACTCCTGCATCTTTTAACAGTTTTAACGAATCTTCGTTTAACCGACCACTTTTTTGAACTGCAATTTTAATTTTTGTATTCATGTATATTAAATTAAAAAACCCGCTTGATGACTCAAACGGGTTTAATATGATTATATATAGCCATATGCTACCTCGTTTGAACGTAGTTTAGTATATGGTGATGTTTAGCTGTATTATTCATAACGCTGTAAAATTAACACTATTATTTATATTCTTAAAAGAATAAATTACTTTTTGTTTATAAATAACAATTTACCACGTCGACGTTACAATTAATTATTACCTAATATTAACGGTAATCCAGAATCTCCTGAACCGATAACAATTACCTTAGCATTTGGTGATTCAGAAAGTTTTATAGTTGCCTCAATTCCCTTGTCTTGAAGAATTTTATCCGTTAATGAAGCCGATAAAATACGGTTAGCATCGGCCTTACCTTGAGCTTCAATAATTTGTTTCTCCGCTTCTTTTGATGCAGTTACTAAACGAAACTCATATTCCAAAGACTCTTGTTCTTGTTTCAACTTACGTTCAATAGCCTCTTTAATTGTTGAAGGTAAGGTTACATCTCTAACGAGTATTTCGTTTAGCTGAATAAATTGACCATCAACAATTTTCTTAGTTTCTTCAAAAATCTCTGATTGTATTACATCTCTTTTAGAAGAATAGAGTTGCTCAGGAGTATAACGCCCTACAACGGAACGAGCAGCGGAACGAATAGCAGGCATTAACACACGTTGTATATACTTTTCACCCTTTTGTTGATGCAAAACACCTAATGACTCGTACTTTGGTTGAAACCAAGCTGAAGCATCAAGTTTAATTTCTAAACCATTAGAAGAAAGTACTTGCATTTTTTCAAAGATTTCTTGTTGTCTTACTTCGTAAATAAATACTCTATTCCAAGGCGCAATAATATGGAAACCTTCTCCCAATGGAGCTTGATCAGTTACCACTCCCCCTCCAAAAGTCTTGTATAAGACTCCTGCTTGACCAGAACCAATAGTAAGGGTCGATTTTGATAATACGATAACAACAATAATAATCAATACCACAATCGGCATTGCAATTTTTGGTAATTTTTCCATTTTAATGTTTTTGATTTAAATTTTATTAGGTTAACATTCCACCGTCCACGTTGAGTACCTGACCGGTTACATAGGCTGAAAGATCTGAAGCTAAATACACACATGCATTAGCAACATCTTCAGGAGTTCCTCCTCTTTTTAAAGGAATTCCATCCCTCCATCCTTGAACGACTTTCTCATCGAGTTTAGCCGTCATTTCTGTTTCAATAAAGCCTGGAGCTATTGCATTACACCGAATGTTTCTAGAACCTAGTTCTAAAGCAACCGACTTTGTAAATCCAATCATACCTGCCTTTGAAGCAGCATAATTAGCTTGACCAGCATTCCCTTTAACTCCAACCACAGAAGTCATATTTACAATAGATCCTGAGCGTTGCTTTAAAAAGGTACGTTGTACCGCTTTAGTCATATTAAATACTGACTTTAGATTAATTTTGATTACCGTATCAAAATCATCTTCACTCATGCGCATTAATAAATTATCTTTTGTGATTCCAGCATTATTGATCAAGATATCAATTGTTGAAAAATCTTCTAATACGTGATCGACTAACTGCTGAGCAGCTTCAAAATCTGAAGCATCGCTTTTATAAGCTTTTGCTTTAACTCCAAAAGCTGATAACTCCTCAGCTAAAGCTAGTGCTGGCGCTTCACTTGAACTGTAGGTAAAAGCTACATTAGCTCCATGAGCTGCAAAAACTTTTGCTATACCTGAACCAATTCCACGGCTAGCTCCCGTGATAATTGCAGTTTTATTTTCTAGTAGTTTCATTGTATAAATATTTTAGTAAAGATACATTATGTATTTGTAATAAAAAATCCCGCGAAAGCGGGATTCTTAAGTATACTGTAATTGGTTTTAACCCAATACTTCTTTTACTTTCTTTCCAATAGCAGCAGGTGAATCAACCACATGAATTCCACATGATCTCATAATACTTTTCTTAGCTTGGGCTGTATCATCAGATCCGCCAACAATGGCACCAGCATGCCCCATAGTTCTTCCAGCAGGAGCAGTCTCTCCAGCGATAAAACCAACAATAGGTTTTTTGGAACCACTTTCTTTATACCAATTAGCAGCATCAGCTTCTAGCTGACCACCAATTTCTCCAATCATCACAACACATGCTGTTGCAGGATCTTCAATCAATAATTGAATCGCTTCTTTTGTAGTAGTACCAATAATAGGATCACCACCAATTCCAATAGCAGTTGTAATACCTAATCCTTCTCTAACTACTTGATCAGCAGCTTCATAAGTTAAAGTACCAGATTTTGACACAATACCTACTGAACCTGATTTGAAAACAAAACCTGGCATAATTCCAACTTTTGCTTCGCTAGGAGTAATTATTCCAGGACAATTAGGACCTATGAGTCTACAATCTCTGCTTGAAATATAGTTATTTACTTTTACCATATCTGCAACAGGAATACCTTCTGTAATACAAACAATTACTTTAATACCAGCTTCAGCTGCTTCCATAATGGCATCTGCAGCAAAAGCAGGTGGAACAAAAATAATTGAAGTATCAGCTCCTAACTGATCAACAGTTTCTTTCACAGTATTAAACACTGGCTTACCCAAATGAGTTTGACCTCCTTTACCTGGAGTAACTCCTCCTACAACTTGAGTTCCATAATCAATCATTTGACCTGCGTGAAAGGTGCCTTCACTCCCAGTAAATCCTTGAACAATTATTTTTGAATCTTTGTTTACTAAAACACTCATTTAAACTAAATTTAATTTGAATCAAAAGTAAGGCTTTGTTTATAAATGCAAAGCCTTACAATCGAATATTTTTTCTAATATTACTCTTTGATACGTTCCATGTAGGAACCCTTTTCTGTATCAACTTTAATCTTATCTCCTTCATTGATAAATAAAGGCACATTAATCGACGCTCCTGTTTCAACAGTAGCAGGTTTAGTAGCATTTGTAGCTGTGTTTCCTTTAACACCTGGCTCTGTATAAGTTACCTCTAAAATAACAGATGCTGGCATTTCTACCGATAATGGGGCTTGATCTTCTGCATTAAACATCACTTTAACTACATCACCTTCTTTGATGAGATCTGGACGATCTAAGGTAGTTCCAGGAAGTTCAATTTGATTATAATCGTCAACGTTCATGAAATGATAAGTTTCACCCTCCGCGTATAAAAATTGGTATGATCTGGTCTCCACACGAACATCTTCGATCTTATGACCAGCTGAAAAAGTATTATCTAATACTTTTCCTGTTGAAATGCTTCTTAGTTTAGTTCTTACAAAAGCTGGACCTTTTCCAGGTTTAACATGTAAAAACTCAATAATCTTGTAAATATCGTTATTGTAACGAATACACAATCCTTTTCTAATATCTGATGTACTTGCCATAGTTATGAATTACTTATATATCCTTTCATAATACCTCGTTTGGAATCTTTTACAAACATAATGATTTCATCTCGCTCTGGAGTTGCTTCCATTTCTGCTTCAATAATTTTAATTGCTTGGGTATTGTTATAATTTTTTTGGTATAAAATTCTATAAATGTTTTGAATTTCCTTTATTTTTTCTGGATTATATCCATTTCTTCTTAGTCCAACAGAATTAATACCTGCAAATGATAAAGGTTCTCTTGCAGCTTTTACATACGGTGGAACGTCTTTTCTAACAAGTGAACCTCCAGTAACAAAGGAATAAGAACCAATAGTAACAAACTGATGAACCGCAACTAGACCTGCCATCACAACATAATCACCAACAGTTACATGTCCAGCAAGGGTAGAATTATTAGAAAAAATACAATTAGATCCGATGCTACAATCGTGAGCAATATGGCAATAGGCCATAATCAAACAATTATCACCGATCTGAGTTTTCATACGATCTGTTGTTCCTCTATTGATGGTTACACATTCTCTAATGGTCACATTATCTCCTATTTGAACAATAGTTTCTTCACCATTATACTTTAAGTCTTGAGGTGCTGCAGATATAACTGATCCAGGAAAAATATTACAATTTTTTCCAATACGAGCACCTTCCATAATGGTTACATTGGATCCAATCCAGGTTCCTTCACCTATGACTACATTATTACATATAGTGGTAAAAGGTTCAATTACTACATTTTTAGCGATTTTTGCACCTGGGTGCACATAGGCTAAGGGTTGATTCATAGTGTTATTTTTTAGCTATTTGAGCCATCATTTCAGCTTCACAAACAAGTTTCCCATTAGCAAATGCTTGAGCACTCATATGACAAATTCCTCTTCGTATAGGCGTTATTAAATCACATTTAAAGATCAAGGTATCCCCTGGGAGTACCTTTTGTTTAAACTTAACATTATCGATCTTCATAAAATAAGTCAAGTAATTTTCAGGGTCAGGCACTGTTGATAGTACTAAAATTCCTCCTGTTTGAGCCATTGCTTCAATTTGTAATACACCTGGCATTACTGGAGCTCCAGGAAAATGACCCACAAAGAACTGCTCGTTCATAGTGACATTTTTCATTCCAACTACATGGGAATCAGAAAGTTCAATAATACGATCAATGAATAAAAATGGAGGTCTATGAGGTAACATATCCATAATTTGATGAATATCCATTAACGGAGGCTGATTTAAATCAAAGGTCGGTACATTCTTTCGCTTTTCTTCTTTAATATGTTTAGCTAACTTCTTAGCAAAATCAGTATTGATTTTATGACCAGGTTTGGTAGCGATTACTTTCCCTCGTATTCTACATCCAACTAGCGCTAAATCACCAATAACATCGAGCAGCTTATGACGCGCTGCTTCATTGCTGTAGTGAAGTGTTAAGTTGTTTAAAATACCATTAGGAGTTACCGAGATATCCGTTTTATTGAATGCAGCTTGAAGCTTTTTCATGGTAGCTTCAGAAATTTCCTTATCGACGTAAACAATAGCATTATTAAGATCTCCACCTTTGATTAAACCATGATCTAGTAACATTTCTAGTTCATGTAAAAAACTAAAAGTCCTTGCTTGAGAAATTTCAGTTTTGAAATCAGAGAGTTGGTCTAATGAAGCATTTTGGGTTCCTAAAATTTTAGTACCAAAATCTACCATAGTAGTTACCTGATAACAATTTGAAGGAATTAAAGTAAGTTCAGATCCACTTTCTTCATCTTTTAAACTGATGATTTCTTTAACAATGTATTCATCACGTTGTGCATCTAATTGTTGTATACCTGCAGCTTCAAGTGCTTCGATAAAATATTTCGAAGAACCATCCATAATCGGAGGTTCTGCTGCATCGATTTCGATCAAAACATTATCGATTTCTAAACCTACAAGTGCTGCCAATACATGCTCGCTGGTATTGATTACCACCTCATCTTTTTCTAAGTTAGTTCCTCTTTGAGTACTTACAACATTTGAAGCTTCCGCCTTAATAATGGGTTGATTTTCTAAATCTACACGTTTAAAAGCATATCCAAAATCGGCTTCAGCTGGACAAAATTTGAGAGTCACCTCATTTCCCGTATGGAGCCCTACTCCTTTTAAGCTTACTTCCTTAGCAATAGTTGTTTGATGGTTTGAAATTGCTGTCATCTTAATTATTTTTTCTATTTAGATGTGTTGGTAAATTTTTAAAATACACGTA
>Ga0181552_10003991_pt1 | contig 10406 bp, 6 predicted proteins | sample 011ome_18_FD_130583 | JGI IMG/M metagenome (GOLD analysis project Ga0181552, IMG submission 130583) | Coastal salt marsh microbial communities from the Groves Creek Marsh, Skidaway Island, Georgia - 011501BT metaG (megahit assembly) | ecosystem: Environmental > Aquatic > Marine > Intertidal zone...
CAACACAAAAAACAGTTCTACAAAACACACATAAAAAACCCACGACAGACGGACGGAAACACACGCGTGAATGAAAGGTGCGATGGAATAAGAGACGCAGGAGAAAGATGACGTGCACTTCTCTCCGAACTTCTCTCCGAGCGATGATGATGACGACGTTGCACAGTAAATCGTCGTCGCTAAGAATTTCGGGAAAAGAAGAAGCAAAAGAGAAGAGCGCGAGTGGAAGAAGAGGAAGAAGAACGAAGTGTATCGCAGGAGCGCGTCGGCAGGGAAAGGAACGAGAGGAAGTAGTAGAGGAAGAAGAAGCCAACGAAGGAGATGATATTTTGCTCTCAACTCTGCAAAAATGTTTCGTGGACATCAACCGACCGCCGAAAGAAGCGGAGAAAGTGGTTGAAATATTGAGAGAAAACTGGTTCGACGATATCGACGCTTTGATATCGCTCGAGGACGGGACCGTTTTAGTGAAACCAGAAGAGTGGATTGCGATGAGATTACCGATGAAGTTGTACAATGCGGTGCTGGCGCGCTCGATGAACTCAACGGAAGCAGTTCATGATGATTATAATGAGGAAGAAGAAGAAGAAGAAAAAGATATAGATACCGTAGTTTCATACAAGAAATTCGAACACATCGAAGGATGGATTGGAGGTGATATTCCGCTCGATGCCCGCGTGCCTTTACAGTCGAGATTATACTTTGAAGAGCACAATACCGTCAGTGACGATAGTAAAGATTCTCACAGGAAATTATCGACAGAGTACAGAACGAACAGACGACCGGACGACGTACCTTTGAGCGAGCAACGCGTGACCTCGCGTCGACGTTTGCCGGATTACGCAATCAGCGAGAAAAGTCTACCTAAAACCCTCGAGAAAGAGCTCGATAAATTCGTTCGAGATTTGACGACGCGACGCGTCGGGCAAGAAGGCGTGCCAGTTCGCGCGCAGACGGTGAAGAATCATCGCGATGTCGCTCGAGCTTTTTGTGGGTATTTGGTGAATGTAAAAGGTTTGAATGAGAACGCTGAAAACTATAGCTTGAAGGACGCGTTCCCATCTTCAGATTCAGAAGGTGCGCAGTACGCTATCGAATACATGCAATGGATGGTTGAAACGCGCGGGATACTAAGCTCTACGGAAGATGCTTACGTTCGTTCGCTCATTGCCATTGCAAAATGGCTTTATCCGCCGTTGATGAAATTATCATCGGCATCGGCATCATCACTATCCTCGGGATCTGGTAAAAAGAAGAACTCTTCGGCGGCGTCTTCATCTTCTTTACTATCAAGTGCTGGTGAAGAAGTTAACACAGATGTCGTGAAGGAACTTATGCGATTGCAACGCGGTGCTAGAGCGCGCGCACGAGTGGCCCCGAGAGCGGCAGATGAAGCTAAGAAATGGTTAGATTGGCCAAAATATCTCATTCTCGTTGAGTGTTTGAAGCTCGAGTGCGCCGGCTTTGATAAGCGCGGTAAGCCTAGGAATAAAGCGGACATTGCGAGAAGCATACAGCTTTACCTCATGTTCGCAGTTTTGGCGTGCATACCCGATCGTCAACGAACGTTGCGCGAGTTGGAACTTAACCGAACGTTGTTTTACGATTCGGCCACGAAAACGTGGTTTATTAAGCATAACGCCGCCGATTATAAAACCGGGAACGTGTATGGCACGCGTCCGAATTTAGTGCTCGACTCGCGCGTATATCCAGCTTTGGAGCTTTGGTTGAACGAGTACCGCGCAGCGTTCAATCCAAGACACAATTTAGTCTTTACGAGACCAAACGGTGAACCGTACACGGCGTCGGAACTTTCCCGAGCATTCTCCAGATGCGCTTTGCGCGTGACTGGCCAAAAAGTCAACCCGCACTTGGTGCGAGATATGATCATTACCCACGTCAGAGGTCAAGGCGTGGCTTCTGATAACGAGTTAGAGGCGTTGGCTATGTACATGGGTCACTCATCTGCGATGCAAAAAGGCACTTACGACCGAAGAACAACCTCGCAAAAGGTAGCGCCAGCGGTGAACTTGATGTCCCTCGTTAACAACAACAACAACAAGAAGAAGAAAAGTAATGATGGAACGAAGGATGCGTAGCGTTTCTAGATTATGTAGTTAGAGCATTGATAGTCTTTAGTTTTCTAGATGTAGTAGTCAGATTTATAACAGAGTTCAAATAGTCCGACATTTTAGCGAAAAACCAAAAATGAAAAAAAGAGTCGTTCTTTCTCTGACGATGCTAAAACTAATTCTTTACAACTTCGCGGGGGAAGTCGAAACTCGCCCCGGCTGCTCGACTCCTCCTGGAAGAGCGCCGCGCGTGTGTGTGAGAGAGAGAGAGAGTTTTCGCGCTTATTCACGCTGCCTTACGAACTTGTCAAAACACCAACGCATCAAACACCTAAACTTCTTCTCCCCTATTAAAGGCAGAACGAGAAAGAAAGAAGGAATTTGGTAGAGGTGGCGTCTCCTCTGGTCTCGTGTGATCGAATTCGTCGTCCCCACGCGCTTGCATCTAATATTATATATTTACTCTGAGTCAGAGAAGACTATCCAAATATAAAATATGACCGTCACGGCGAAAGACCGATTGATCTTCACGCTGTCCGCCTTGAAAGGCTACTCGGTCGACGTGCAGCTCACGTCCGGAGTCTTACTCAACGGTGTCTTAGCCGACACCCGAGAGATTGAAAAACACATCGTTTTAGCGTACGCGTGGACTCGATTTCTTACACCTCGAGGACCGAATGGAGAAGAACCGAAGAAAGCGCCGAGAAAGAAACCGGAAAAGTTAAAGAAAGTTCCGTTGGAAGACATCGCGTGGATTCAAGCGTTCAACGTCGGCATGTCCGACTTGGCCTTGGGGCCGTCTCGAATGAACGACATGAACGACTTCACTGACGTGGGGATTTCCAAAGGCGCGACGGGGCAAAATCGAACGCTGGTCGCTTGGACGCCCGGTGACGACGACACCTCGGCTAACGTTGGAGGTTTGGAAGATGGGCAAGGAGGAGGACGGTCGAGTGGAAGATTTGATACCAAAGGCGGCGCGTGGGGAAGGAAGGCACCGCCCGGACAATGGGATCAGTTCGCCGCGAACAAACAACTGTTCGGGGTGGAAACCAAATTCGACGAGTCCGTGTACACGACACAAATCGACAAGTCCAAAATCCGCATCTCCGAACAAGAAGCCGCACGAATCGCGAGAGAAATTGAAGGTAAAGTGTCTTCGAATCCGCACGTCGCGGAGGAGAGAAACCAAAAACTCATCTCGGACTTTGACGACGACGAAGAGGCGAAGTATTCCTCCGTGTCCAGAGCGCCGGGTAGTGAAGGCTTCAAAGCAGCCCCACCACCGTCGAAGCCGGCGTGGGGATCAACAGCTGGTAAAGTTCCTGCTAGTGTGGCATCCATGGCGGACGCGAAGAAGACGGCGACGGAATCTACGGCAGCAGTAGCAGCTCAACAAGCTCCCGCCGCTCCGGCGGCGGAAGCGAAAAAAGCGGCGACTGGTTCGAAATTATCCGCAAACGCGCCTGCATTTTCTTTGTCGGCAAAAGCTTCTGCGTTCGTCCCGACAAAGAAGCCCGCTGCAGCCGTTGCTGCACCGCCAATGCAAGCGCAGGACGCCATTAGCGCCGCGCAACGAGCGGCGATTATGAACTACCAGGCGCAAATGGCGCAGATGAACATGATGATGGGGTATGGCATGGGCCCTGGTGCTCCGTACCAGAACCCGATGATGCAATACGCACCACAAATGCACAGAGGCGGGCAATTCGGAGGAATGCCACACATGGGTGGTGGAGGATACCAAAGAGGAGGTTTCCAACAACATCAACATCAACAACACTATCAACAGAGGCAAAATTTTCAACCGCCGCAGCAACAACAACAACAACAACAACAACAACAAATGAAACAAACGCCTCCTCCAGCAGCAGCAGCAGCGGCAGCAGCTGAGCAACAAGCTCCTTCCTCCGATTAGCGGACTTTTTTGGGAGCGTTATGCGAAAGAGAGAGAGAGAGAGAGAGAGAGAGATCAGAGTTGAGGTCATGAGGTCTTGAGGTGTAATAAAAAGAAGAAGAAGATTTTTCCTCGTCATAAAATTTGGCATGCGGTGCAGCGCCTTTAGGAAGGCGCTCGCTCCGTCCTCGCCGTATTCCGTTTTCGCTCGAACGCATTGCCGACGAATACTCTCCTCTTTACGTTCTCTTCCTTCTTTTTCTTTTTCTTCTTCTTCTTCACAAGAAGAAACAACTGTTCCTAGAGTGACTTTGAATCGAGTTCCAAAAGAAGAGACCGAACGAATCGCAGAGATATTGGAAGAACTTGGCTACACAGACTTTGCGCAAGTGAATGACGACGCGCTCAAAGGTACCGATGACGAAGAAGAGATTTTCTACTCCAGAGATTCGAAAGGGAACGATTGGATCCACAAAAAATGGTCGTTTAATAACGTACAGTTGTATTTTAGCAAAGAAGTTCTGGTGAGAGACGTGAGAAAAGCAGTTAAACAACTCGAAACCTATTTAGGACCGCTGAACGCTGTTTACGACAATGTTGACGCGAACAATTGGCAGAGTGTGATATTGGACTCCTACAAAGACATCGTCGTAGACGACGAATTTATCATACGATGCATGAAGTCTAGCGATGAAAATCAGAAACAGAAGAACAAAACATACAAAACGGAAATAGTACTGACGCCAGGCGTGGCCTTTGGCACAGGGGATCACCCGACGACGCTTTTGTGTTTGCAGTTTCTGAAAAGACACATCAAAGCAAGCGATGAGGTCGTTGATTTTGGTTGTGGAACGGGAATTCTCGCGATTGGTGCTCTTAAGTTAGGTGCCGCGAAAGCGTATGGAGTAGACATTGATGCTATAGCGGTTGAATCGGCCAAGTCCAACGCGCTCATCAACGGCGTCCAAGACAGATTCAAAGCTGTGCTCGGCGACGGGATGGAACCTGACGCCGAGGAACCAAAAGACGTGGACGTACTCGTAGCAAATATTCTGATAACGCCAAATCTAGAACTGTCGTCCAAGTTTGTTAAAATGACTCGAAAAGGAGGGAAAATAGGATTGTCTGGTATATTAGCCGGAAAACAAGCGGAGGAAGTAATTGAAAAATATTCTTCGGAAGGCTGCGCAGAGTTTGAAGTTTACGAGAAGGATGAATGGGTATGCATAGAATGCACCGTGCTGTGATGATCTAGAAGTCAATTAAATTATTTCTCAGTGCTATTTCGCAAAATGTAATTCTACTTATAGTTTATAGCCTTGTGTTGTGTTTTTATTTACCCCCGCAAACTTCTTCGCCTTCTTCGTCGCTCTCGTAGCTCTCAACGAGCGCATCCGTCGGACGATGGTCTTTCTGAATCGAGTAAGTGCCGCCTAACGCTCGCTGGGTCGAATTTGAAATTAATACAGCTTGCACTTCGTCGCTGTCTAGCGACATCCGAGGTCTGCGATTACCTCCACCTCCACCGACCGAACCTATTAACAGAGATCCTTGTATCCCGCCATCTTGCGAACGCAAAGGTTGTTCGTGCGTTGTCGTTTGTTGCGTTGGAAGGTGCGTTTTATTTAGTTGTGCGGTCGTATCCCCGACTTCTGTCGTTGCACCTGCTGTTCCGTTCGGATTACTCTTCTTCTCGACGTCTGCGTTTAACAACGTTTGACCGTGATCTCTATCGTAGCCTTCTGTAATTTTTTCTCGCACGATGCCTCCGAACGCGGCACCGGGTTCCGTATCCATCGTATTCCTACCGCCTTCGGATTCGCCTTCTACTTCAGCTTGCCAAGTTGTCGTTCGCACTGTCGTCGCGTTCATTCCAACGGGTGCCTCGTTACCTGCGGCATCATTCGCCGCAAACGCGTTTCGCACCACCGCAGCATTTTGGATGCCGTAATCAAACTCATGCTGTTGCTGTTTTCCGCGCATGGGCAATAATTGCTCGGAACGCGTTTCAATTTCTTTCCGTAAAAGTTCAAAATCAGCTTTCGTATCCGCTTGTTCCTCGATTTTTAAAGCCTCGTCGCAATCTGCGAGCGCGTTTTGGAAATCGCCTTCGGCTAAGCGAGCCTGCGCTCGCGCTTTTAGAGCCGAAGTATTATTTTTCGAGTTGTTTAACGCCCTCGAGGCTAAGTCACCCGCTCTTGAAGGATCTCCACGCTTCAAAGCACACACGGAAGCTTCAATCAAACACGCAACGGTAAGTTCACTCTTTGAAACGAGTTGCAGATCTGGATTACTTCCTTTCGCGTCTGTTATTTGTTTCTCTACGTTCTCATCAACCGGGTTCGAGGCGAAGAGAGACTCGTGCTCGATAAAACGCAACGCCATACCGTATGTTCTCTCGGCGTTATCAAATCGCCCTTCGTTTTGATACGCATCAGCGGTGAGTTTCAGACTTCTTGCCGCTGGAATCAACTCTGCCGAGGGAATATCCCATGGTTCTTTGTATTCGTACTCACTCGTCGGAGGGAGCGGAGCGGTTTCGTTTACAACCGCCGCAGCTTCCTCGGAGGTGTCCATTCCATCTTCGTTATTATTATTATTCGTGCTACCAACATGACGTTGCCGTCTTTGTTGTCTTACTGCTTTCTTCTCTTTAGATTCTACTTCAGGTCTACCGTCGGTGTTTGCATCTTCCGTTCCATTCAAGCTTCCCGCTTTAGGAGCGCCGCCTCCTTCTACTTCTTCGGAGTGCAAACTACCGCTACTTCTCGTTGTTCTCGCTTTGTTCTTCTTATTGTTATTATCATTTGCTTTGTCCTCGTTGTCTCCATCGCCGTCCTTGTCGTTATCTTCGTCGTCGTCTGTGTTCTCATCGTTCGTATTACCTCGGGTACCGTTGGAATCTGCCGCCGATATGGACGGTTTAGCTCTGTTGTTTTGCGTATTTTTGCCTCCTCCTTTCTCCGCGTTCTGCTGGTTTTGTTGTTGTTGTTGTTGTTGTTGATTTATCGTTGACGAGGAATCTGTTGCTCTTTGCGCAAACCTCCGCGTGGTATATACGGAGTTCTGCATCGATGCTCCCGGGGCGGCGACGTACTCATTATCATTACCACCACCACCAGTACCATCGACGAATGGATTCGACATCGCCGCGTGCATCGGTCTCGATGGGGGAATTATTGGATGAATCTCTTTTGCGTCGTTGTCGGTTGAAAGGGTGGTGTCGGCTCCTCCTCCTTTTCCGTTGTCGTTGTTGTTGTTGTTGTTCATGGAGAGCGGCGGTGAGAGCGATCCACCGCCTGACCCTTCCAAGTCCATTTCTATTCTAAATCTGTGTCTCTCTTTTACGTGTTTGTGTGTGTGTATTTGCGCGTGTCCCTGCCTTCCTTCTACTCGTAAAAGAAAGTGTGGGGTCGGTTGTTCAATCACTCAGAAAGAAAGGAGCTCTTCTCTTTTCCAAGAAAGACCAAACTGAGCGAAAAAGAATGCATGAATCCTTTCGCGCGCAAAAGAAAAAAAATCGGAAGACGAGTTGTTCGCCAGAAAGCGACGCGAATATATGGCGAATAACTGGGCTGACGATACCGAAGAGTTACCACCGTTGGGAACTTTGAGTAAAGATGAATCGACAAAAACAACGAGCACTCCTGCAGCGAGTGCAGGAAAAACGTCTTCGTACGTTCCACCGCACTTGAGAAATCGGCAAGGCGGAGGGAACACTGAAAGAGGAGGAGACCGACGAGATTATGGCGGTGGTGGCGGCAGACGAGATTATCGAGGTAGGTTCTTTTCAGAGAAATAAATCGTGATTTTTTTCGTTCGAAACGAATAAAGCGCATAGTTTTGCGTGGAATTCGCGCATCGCAATGGATGCATAACGATCGCGAGAGTCCGCCGTTTGAGCGCGCGCAGTTGTTGAAAAAATTTAAATCAATCGACACAACGTGTGCTCGTGACGGCGCTTCAACTTTTTTAATACCACCGCAGAATGTGAAAGAAAGAATGAAAGAAAGAGAGGCATTTTATTGCTCCGCAACGTTCGCGGGAGAAACGTTCCCACGCTATCGCATTCGCTCTTCTCTCTGCGAGCTCGATCGATCGATCGATCGATCAAATACAATGCTAAACGATATCAAAATATTTTATTGATTTATTGATTTCTTCCTTCATAAAAACAGATGACAGAGGTGGCGGTTCATTTCGCGGCGCAGGATGGGGTGGTTCATCCCGGGGAAATAGAGAGGATTTAGATTACTCGAACTCGTCGTTTGGGAGACGAGACGATGACAGAAGAAGAGATGATGGTGGAAGACGAGGCGGATGGGATACCGGGAGGTCCTCTCGCTTTCGCGAATCTGATCCATTCGCTCAAATGGAAGCTGAGGACAAAGCCAGAGCGGAAGGTGCGGATGCAGAAACAGAGATGTTCCAAACTGAGAACCACGGTTTAAATTTTGATGCGTATGAAGACATTCCAGTGGAAGTGTCTGGTAACGACCCGCCGAAACCGATCGAATTCTTCAAGGACGTGGACTTTGGGAAAGAAATCAACGCCAATATCGAAAGATGTAAATTCAAAAAGCCGACTCCGGTGCAGCGTTACGCAATTCCGATATCTCTCGCCGGTCGGGATTTAATGGCATGCGCGCAGACTGGTTCCGGTAAGACGGCGGCGTTTTGCTTTCCAATCATTTGCGGCATTCTCAATCGCGGCCTCTTGACTGGAGGCGGCGGACAGAGAGGCAGAAAAACGTTGCCATTAGCGCTCGTGTTATCACCAACGCGCGAGTTGGCTATTCAAATTCACGAAGAAGCGAGAAAGTTTGCGTACAAGACGGGATGCAGAGCGGTGGTTGTCTATGGTGGCGCTCCAGCTGCCGAACAGTTTCGAGAAATGGAGCGCGGATGCGACATTCTCATCGCGACACCAGGGAGATTGATTGATTTAATCGACCGAGCCAAAGTCGGATTGGCCAAGTGCGAATACTTGGCATTAGATGAGGCGGACAGGATGTTGGATATGGGTTTTGAACCGCAAATTCGACAGTTGGTGGAGCAAAGAGACATGCCTCGCACGGGCGAGCGTCAAACGATGCTCTTCTCTGCGACGTTTCCAAAGGAGATTCAAAGAATGGCATCTGATTTCTTACACGATTACGTTTTCTTAACCGTTGGTCGCGTTGGTTCTTCTACCGAACTCATCAATCAAACGGTCTGCTATGTCCCATCGTATTACGACAAGACTCAAATGCTTTTGGATTTGACGGAAGCTGTCCCGGGTTTGACGCTTGTGTTTGTTGAAACGAAGAGAGGCGCCGATCAATTGGAGGACTTTTTGTGCGAGCAAGGTAAACCGGCGACATCCATTCACGGTGACCGCACGCAACAAGAGAGAGAAGCTGCGTTGAAGTCGTTCAGAGCCGGGAGAACTCCAATCTTGGTTGCCACGGATGTCGCGGCGAGAGGCTTGGACATTCCTCACGTCACGCACGTCGTGAACTTTGATTTACCGACAGATATCGACGATTACGTCCACAGAATTGGTAGAACTGGACGCGCTGGTAAGAAAGGTCAAGCGACTGCTTTGTTTGGGGATAAGGATGCAGGCATTGCCAGAGCTCTCATGGACGTCATGTCCGAAGCTGGACAAGAAGTTCCATCCTTTCTCGGCGGTTTTGCGTCCAGATCTTCCTATGGCGGTCGATCTAAAGGTCGCTCGGGTGGTGGTAGCAAATATGGGGGGAGAGATTATCGTAACCATGGCGGCGGAGGCGGCGGTGGAGGCGGCGGTGGAGGCGGCTACGGTGGAGGCGGCTACGGTGGAGGCGGCGGGGGCGGACATGGAAGCCGTACGAGTTGGGATTAGAAAAATGAAAGAGACAAAGAGTCAATTAGCAGTGTTATTAGTTTTTTTTTGTGTGCGTTGTGAATTTAAATATTATACAAGAGAAATATACTACATTGTATACCTCTTCCGCAAATGCTGAAGTTATTTATCGCTGTTGTTGTTGTTGTTGTTGTTGTTTTCGAGCGTCGTTTGTGTCGTCGGTATGGTGAACACCGATTCTTCTTCCTGTCTCAATTCAAAAGTTGTTGTTTTTGTTGTTCTATTCTTGTTGCTATTCTTCTTCTTCCTCTTCCTCTCGGCTACCCAGCCTTTCAGTGGACTGGAGTCATCGGTTATGGATAAACCAAACGTCCCGGCTACCACACCACCGATAAAAAACGGCAAGTTCTCCGATATGACCTCGAATATGTCTTCTTTCTCGTTGTTGTTGTTGTTGTTGTTGTTGTTGATGTTTGCAGACGAGGATGACGACGACGACGACGACGACGCGATTCTCTTTGAAATCGAACTCCGTCTCGCAGCTGTCGTCGCTGAGCGATGCAATCTTCTTTCTTCTCCTCCTATTCCTCTTTCTCCTCCTCTAAAAGAC
>Ga0181552_10003999_pt1 | contig 10396 bp, 15 predicted proteins | sample 011ome_18_FD_130583 | JGI IMG/M metagenome (GOLD analysis project Ga0181552, IMG submission 130583) | Coastal salt marsh microbial communities from the Groves Creek Marsh, Skidaway Island, Georgia - 011501BT metaG (megahit assembly) | ecosystem: Environmental > Aquatic > Marine > Intertidal...
ACGACCTTGAACTTAAAGTATTATATCAATGGGCAAGGGAACTCTGTAAAAAGTATGCACCAGTTATTGCCGTCTCACAAGCAAGTGGTGAGGCAGAGGGTGTGCCATGGCTAACAATGGACATGGTAGACTCATCCAAGACAGCTAAACAAGGTGAAGCTGATTGGATTCTAGGTATAGGTAAGGATAAAGATAATACTTCTCGTATCAGGTATTTAAATATCACTAAAAATAAGCTCCTTGGTGATAGTGATTCCTTACCTGCACTTAGACACGGCAGTGCTAGAGTGCTAATCAAACCTGAGGTAGCTCAGTATGAAGACATCATTTAAAAAACGTCTATGTAATAAATGTAAAGAGCAAAGTTTGATTTGGTATCAAAACAAATGGTGGTGTGCTCAATACTCTGAATTGGGTAGCTTTAATATGAAAGGATATTGTAAAAATGAGAAAACTAATGATAACGATGCAGAATGATTATGATGCAACTAACGATATAACAAATCCTACAATGAAACTAATATACTCACACATGAAGAAAGGTAAAACTTATACACGTAAACAGATAGTAAAAGAACTAGGCTTACCTTCACCTACAGTAACAGCTAGAGTTTCTGATTTACTTATGAAACATTTTATTACAGAAGCTCCTGTTGTATGGGATAAAGATGCTAAAAGATATATAGGAGGTTTTCAAAGAATATGAGTGTTCTTACATTAGATGTAGAAACAACTATATCAAACAAAGGTAATCCATTTGATACTACTAACAAGTTAATATATGTTGGTGTTAAATATAATGATGAACCTACTAAACTATTTGATATTGAATACAGTGATAATGGCTACTTACCTAATCTACAAAAAATACAAGAGATGATTGATAATAGTGACTGGATCATTGGCTTCAATATAAAGTTTGATTTACATTGGTTACGCAGATATGGTATTAATTTTAGTAATGCAAGAGTATGGGATTGTCAACTAGCACACTTTATTATGACTGGACAAGATAAACCATATCCTAGTTTAAATGGAGTCTGTGAATATCATGGATTAGAACAAAAGATAGATGTAATTAAAGAAGAGTATTGGTCTAATGGTATAGATACACCTGACATACCTGAAGATTTACTCTGTGACTACTTAACAAAAGACGTAGAGTTAACAAAACAAGTGTACGATATACAAAAACCTAAGGTAAATGGCATGGGTAATTTGTTACAATTACACTTTAGAGACCTTGTTGTTCTTCAAGAGATGGAGTTCAATGGGATGTTTTACAATCAAGAAAGGAGCAAGGTATTAGGTGATGAATTGGATGAGCAAATTGGGAGACTTGATAGACGACTGTACGATCTTCATGGATTGGATTCTTTTAACCCTTCTAGCGTGGATCACCTTAACGCTTTCCTTTATGGTGGGACTCTTAGCTTCCGTCGTAAAGTTCCTGATGGGGTTTACAAGACAGGGACTCGTAAAGGTCAACCGAAGGAGAAATGGGAAACGTATGAAGTCACACTCCCACAAAGATGTAAACCAATAAAAGGAACAGAACTAAAAAAAGAAGGACTGTATTCAGTAGATGATAGTACAATTAAACGACTGAAAGGAGCTAAAGATATACGTGATCTAATACTAACACGAGCTGTATTACAGAAAAGATTAACAGCATATTACAGAGGTTTAGATGAACTTATTACAGAACACAACTGGAAGAAAGATAAACTACATGGAGTTCTTAACCAATGTGTTGCACGGACTGGTAGATTATCCAGTAGTAAACCAAACTTACAGAACTTTGATGGAGAAATTAAATCATTACTCTATAGTAGATATGAGTCATAGTAAAAAAATAAAGATAGCTATAACAGGTATAGATGATTACTTTCGTAATAACTGTCCTCGTAGTGATAGATTAGATGATCTATATAAACATATAGAATCTAAAGGACTTAATATTGCCTGGGCAGAGTATGTCAGTAAAGACATCGAAGATCTTATTATGATAGAAGGTCCTGAGTTTTTACTTAAACATATGTCTGTTAGTGCTAAAGATAAACTAATAAAATATATGAAAAAAAGGTATTTATAATGTTGCTACAAGCAGATGCTAAACAACTAGAGTGGGTAGGTGCTGCTTATCTATCACAAGATCCTGTAGCTATACAAGAGATATGGGGATCAGTAGATATGCACAGTGATAACCAACAACGTTTTGGACTACCTAGTAGACTGATAGCAAAGACATTTGTATTCAGATTAATCTATGGTGGTAGTGCATACAGTTATGCACATGATCCTAACTTTATGTCAATAGGTGGTGAGAAGTATTGGCAGAATGTTATAGATAACTTCTATGACAAATATAAAAGACTAGGTGAATGGCATAAAGAAATCTACGATGAGGCAGTTCGTGAACGTAAATTAGTAATGCCAACTGGTAGAGTATATAACTTTGAATCTGAAGTTAGAGGTAACAAAGTATATTATCCACGCACTAAGATTTTAAACTATCCTGTTCAGGGATTAGGTGCAGATCTTATGGCTATTGCTCGTGTATCGTTAATGACTCAACTACGTAAGATGGTAGACATAGTTATGGTTAATACAGTACATGATTCAATAATACTTGATTTTAATTCAAAAGTATGGGATAATATAGATATAGTCAATTTAGTTGACAGATGTTTTAATAATGTTCCAGATAACTTTCACAAATTATTTGGGAAAGAGTTTAACTTACCCATGAGAGTCGAGTGTCAAGTAGGACCAACATGGGGATCAATGGAGGTAATAGATGCAGATAAGTGTAATTGATGTAGGACAACCAACCACTCACGCAGGTAACAATGGTAGATCATATCAAATGATTGAAGTTGCTTACAAGAATGAGAATGGTCAAATTCAACAGAAGAAATTATTTTCTTTCAGAAATCCTGATGTATTCAAATCAGCTCAAACATGGGAAAAAGGTCAAGCCGTCCATGTCCAAGCAGAGAAGAATGAGAAAGGATATTGGGAATGGATAGGTTTAGGTGAAGCTGCCGCCAATTCATCTCCTACTCCAACAGCTAGTAAGCCTAGTGGTAACACTAGAGTTACTGGTTCTAACTACGAAACCAAAGAAGAACGTGCTGCACGACAAGTAATGATTGTTCGTCAATCGTCTATCTCGTCAGCAGTATCAGCTCTTACAGCAAGTAACAATGTACCTTCGAGCGAAGACATACTCTCCCTTGCCAAGCAGTTCGAAGACTTTGTTATGGGTAATGAAACACCAACACCCAATAAAGCTGATGGTAACGTAGATAACTTTGAGGATGATGTTCCTTTCTAGGAGCATCACCCCCTTATGTTAGCCTTAATAGACATGGACATAGTATGTTATCGTTGTGCTGCTTCAGCAGAGAACGATGACGTAGGTATTGCTATCTATAGACAGAACGAACTACTCGATCAAATCCTAGAGATGACAGGAGCTACAGAGTATAAAGCGTTCCTATCAGGAAAGAAAAACTTTAGAAAACAAATCTACCCTGAATACAAAGCTAATAGAAAGCAACCAAAACCTATACACCTCGATGAGTGTAGAGACTATGCTATGCAGGAACAATCAGCAGAGCTAGCACCTATAAACCTAGAAGCAGATGATGCTCTAGGTATAAACCAAACTAAAAACACAATCATCTGTAGTTTAGATAAAGACCTACTACAGATACCAGGACACCACTACTCGTGGGAAATCAGTGGTAAAGGATGGAAAAAACCACATACATTCAGAGAAATAACTGAACTAGAAGGACTACGTTTATTCTATGAACAATGCCTTAAAGGTGACAGAACAGATAATATTAAAGGCATAGAAAAGATTGGAGATAAAAAAGCTAAAGTAATATTAGAACCATACACAACAGAACAAGAAATGTTTAACAAAGTAAGAGAGATGTATGGTAATGATGAAGAGTTCTTGATGAACGCTAATTGTTTATGGATACTACGAGATGAAAAAGAAACGTTTACAGAACGCTTTGCCCAACTTCAAAAGTAAGTTTGAACGTAAAATATGGGAAGAACTAACTAAAGAATACAGAAATTGTAAGTACGAATGTGACTCGTACAAATACGAACAACCAGTAATATATCGAACATACACACCTGATTTTAAAACAGGTAGAGCTAAAGTATACCTAGAAACAAAAGGTAAATTAGATTTAGAGACTCGTAAGAAAATGATATGGTTTAAAGACTGTAATCCAAACATACGAGTTATATTCCTATTTCAAAATGCAGATGTTAAACTACGTAAAGGTAGTAAAACATCTTATGGAGAATGGGCAACGAAAAGTGGTTTTGAATGGCTAGATGCAAGAAAGGATTGGCTAAGTGCATATAAAGAAATGCTCAAAGCGTAAAGACGGAACATTTAAATTCGAAGTAGAAGTAAACAGAGATGAGGCTGAATACTTATTTAATTATGCTCTTAATGATCTTGTTAAAGCAGGGTTTATGCACGTTGATTTAATTAGCGAAGCAGAGCATGAACTAGATTTATTTAAAGAAGATGGGGGAGACCTACAATGAAACATCTTGTAATACCTGATTGTCAAGTTAAACCTAAAGTAGATATGAGTTATTTACATAGTATTGGTAAATACATTGTAGCTAAACAGCCTGATGTTATTGTATGTATAGGCGACTTTGCAGATATGCCTAGTCTTAGTAGTTACGATACTAACAAAAAGTCATTTGAAGGACGTACATACAAAGCAGATATAAAAGCAGTACATCAAGGTATGGAGTTACTACTTGGACCACTATGGGAATATCAAGACTGGCAACGTACTCAAAAGAAAAAGATGTATAGACCTCGTATGATATTGACGTTAGGTAATCATGAAGATAGAATAGATAGAGCAGTAAATACAGATCGTAAGTTAGAAGACTTGATTAGTATAGGAGATTTAAACTATGAGCAATATGGTTGGGAAGTGTATCCTTTTCTTGACGTGGTTGTGGTCGATGGTGTTGCTTACTCTCATTATTTTGCAAGTGGTGTTATGGGAAGACCAGTTACATCAGCACAAGCTCTTATCAACAAAAAGCATATGTCATGCTTTGCAGGACACCAACAAGGACGACAGATTGCGTATGCAAGAAAAGCCTCAGGTGAAGAGATTACTTGTATTATAGCAGGTAGTTGTTACCTACATAACGAAGACTATTTATCCTCTCAAGGTAATAATCACTGGAGAGGAATCTATGTATTACATGATGTAGACAATGGTAGTTTTGATGAGATGGCTGTAAGCCTTAAGTATTTAACAAAGGAGTATAAGTAATGCACCCATTAGAAGTAATCTTTAAGAAAGCAGTAGAACAAGTAGCTAGTGGTAAAGGTAATGAACGACATGGTGATGGTGGTGATTTCATGATTCAACCTTGGGTTAATATTACTAGACTACATGGACGTGGTTTCCTTACTGGTCAGGCACAGAAAAAACTAGAAGAGGCTGTTCGTAATCGAGTCGGTCATAACTACGAATGGTATGAGCGTGAGTTATTAGGTGCTATTAATTACTTGGCTATGGCATTACTGGCTGAATATGAGATTGGTAAAGATACTACGGAGGAACTACATTGATTACTATTGAAGAATTAGCAGAGCAGCTAGAAACATTTAGTGAGGTAGACTTGCTAGAGATACTAGAGATTGACTCGAAAGAGTTAGTCGCTAGGTTTATGGATAAGATAGAAGATAACTACGATGATCTTGTATCTGAATTTACGATTGATTTAAACGAGGAGAATGAGGATGAGTAACTTACCTAGTGTGTATCAAGACACCATAGCTATGTCAAGATATGCTAGATATTTACCTGAAAAGAAACGAAGAGAAACTTGGACTGAGACTGTAGATAGACTTATAGAATATCTTAGATCTAAACATCCAGGCTTTGAAAAGAGTTATAGTGAACTACGACAAGCTATACTTAAACTAGAAGTAATGCCTTCTATGAGATTATTAATGACAGCAGGAGAAGCGTGTGATCGTGATAACATATCTGCTTACAACTGTTCTTATTTAGCAGTTAACAACAAACGAGCTTTTAGTGAAGCACTCTATATTCTTATGAATGGTACTGGTGTAGGATTCTCTTGTGAACGACAAGACATTAACAAACTACCAGAGATCCCAGAAGACATTGGTAATTGTGATGACATAATAGTCGTTGAAGATAGTAAACTAGGATGGGCGAAAGCCTTTAAGAAACTAATCTCACACCTATACGAAGGAGATATTCCTACGTTTGACTACAATAAAGTAAGACCTGCAGGAGCTAGACTTAAGACGTTTGGTGGTCGAGCTAGTGGACCTGAACCACTAAAGAAGTTATTTGAATTCGTAATTAATACATTTAAAGAAGCTAAAGGACGTAAACTATCTTCTATCGAAGTACACGATATTATGTGTATGGTAGGTGAAATTGTAGTTGTTGGTGGAGTAAGACGTTCAGCTTTAATTTCTCTCAGTAATCTAACAGATAGACGTATGAGGGATGCTAAAACAGGAGCATGGTACAATGATCATCCACATCGAGGACTCGCAAACAACTCAGTTGCCTACACCGAAAAACCTGATAATGAAACTTTCATGGAAGAGTGGCTCAGCTTGGTTAAGTCAAAGTCTGGTGAACGAGGAATATTTAACAGGGTTGCTGCTCAAACACAAGCTGCGAAATGGGGAAGACGTGATAAAAATCTCTCTTATGGAACAAACCCATGCAGCGAAATTATACTGCGTGATAAGCAATTCTGTAATCTTACAGAGGTTGTTGTTCGAAATGGAGACACCGAAACAGATCTTACAAGAAAAGTTAAACTCGCTACTATATTGGGAACACTCCAGTCTACTTTAACAGACTTTAAATTCTTATCTCACGAGTGGAAACAAAATACTGAAGAAGAAAGACTACTTGGTGTATCGTTAACTGGTATCATGGATGCTAAAATTACATCTAATCCTGATCCTAAAATGTTAGAAAGGTTACGTGATGTCGCAAGAGAAACAAACGAAAAATGGGCTAAAACATTGGATATACCTGTTTCTGCATCAATTACTTGTGTTAAGCCTAGCGGCACTGTTTCTCAGCTTGTGGATAGTGCTAGTGGTATTCATACACGACACAATGACTATTACTATAGACGAATCAGAATGGACAAGAAAGATCCAATCTATACGTTCTTAAAAGATAAAGGTGTAGAAGTAGAAGATGAGGCTTTTAGACCTGACTCTACTGCTGTATTTACATTTCCTATGAAAGCTCCTAAAGGTGCTATATTGAGAGACGGCATGACAGCTATTGAGCAATTAGAAAACTGGATTATCTATCAACGACACTGGTGTGAACACAAACCTTCAGTCACTATCTCAGTTAAAGATGATGAGTGGGTTGAAGTAGGTGCATGGGTATGGAAACACTTTGATGAGATTTCAGGTGTATCTTTCTTACCCCATAGTGATCATACCTATCAACAAGCTCCCTATGAAGACTGTAATAAAGAACAGTATGAAGAGTTGTTAAGTCGTACTCCTAAAACTATAGACTGGACAGAGTTTGTAGAAGAAGACGACAATACAATAGGTCAACAAACATTAGCCTGTACGGCAGGAAGCTGTGAAATATAATGAGAGTTTGTATAATAGGTAGTCGTAGTTTAGATAAGGCAGAAGTAGTAGTGCCTATTATGGATAAGTTTTTTAAAGAACATACTGTAAAACCACAAGTAATTATATCAGGTGGTGCTAAAGGAGTAGATCACTTTAGTCAGTGGTATGCTGAACATAATGGACTTGACTTTATACAAATATTGCCTTATCATTTACTGGATACCACCACTGAGTTTAATAGTAAATACTTTTTTATCCGTACCAAACAAATGATAAGTAATGCAGATAAGGTACTAGCTATATGGGATACTAAAAGTAAAGGTACTGAGTATGGTATTAAACTTGCTCAGAAATTAAATATACCAGTGATGGTTGTTAAAGTACCATAGGTTTCCCTTCCTTTTTGTCCTATGGTATGCTATGGTGCTGTAGTAGTTAGGTTGCCTCGCCTAGCTATTACAGCATTATTTTATATGGAGGTAATATGCTTGAATATGTATTAGTATTATATCTAAATGATGAACCTAACTATATAGGTAACTTTAAGTCATGTGCTCATGCAAATCGATATATACAGAACTGTTACTTTAGTACAGTTATGCCTAGTGACTATTATGTTTCATGTCAACATCAAGACTATTTGTTTTTACCTGAGGGTTTTGTAGCCACTTACCCTGAGGACTGTTCCACAGATTAATAGGAGGAAAATCTATACCCTTCCATTCAATCATAGAAGACTTTGTAAGTAGTCTTTAGTCTCTGCAGGTAATTTAGTTTTCCAATCACCACCATTAGCTTCTATTAATTTATCTACGTTTTTATAACCATAGTTGTATGCAGCTAACGCTTTTTCTTTATCTCCACGATAGTAACTTACTAACTTATCAAGATAGTTTTGTACCCATTGAGCCTGTTCCATAATAGTAGATGTTTCAAGGTCTATAGATGGTAGCCCAAACCCTGGATCTTCTGCTGTGCTAGGAAGTATTTGGAACTGTCCTAATGCACCTTGAGGTGACTTAATTAGTTTACCTGCTTTATCTCGATGTCCTTGAGCAGATTCTTTAGGACCTAATTCATTAATAACAAAGTCTAAATCAAGCTTTTTAGCAGTAGTTTCTTGAACAAGAGTTTCTGGTTCTACAGGAGCAGTAGTTACTTCTTCTGTAGATGTAGTTTCTACTGGTTGTTCTGTTTGAGTAGGTACTACTTCAGGAGTAACTTCTTTTTGAACTTGCTCTTGTTGAGTTGTTTTAAGACTATCTAAAATACCTTTATTTGACTCAGCAGCCATTAACTTACCATATGTTTTAATACTGTTGTTTAATGGTACTACATACTTATTATTAAAGTTATTTTTAGCACCAGGTACAATAACTAACCCTTGACCATCTATTTTAACAGTTAAACCTAAAGTATTAGCTTCTGCTTCCATTTGGTTATAAATTTGTGGTACAGTAGTTTCAATACTTTGAGTTAATGTACTTTGACGAGTTGCATCTAATGATCTAACATCATCACTTGTTACTACATTAGAAGCTATACCTGCCATAGTTTCAGTATATAATTTATATTTATCAGCAGCACTATCATTTTGATTATTAAATGCTTCATCAATACGATCAAATAAAGCATTAGCTACTTCAGTACCTTTAGTATCTCCTGATAGTTTAGTTAAAGATATTTGAATACCCTCTTGTACCATTGATTTATTTTTATTAAGAGGACTTATATTTAACATTTCATCTAATGATGATATAGCTTTATTTCCTTCTTGTTCAAACACTTTATTAAGATTACCAACAAATTCAAGATATTCTTGAGTATTAAGAGGAATCCCTAAAGTATTTGCAACTACAGCAAGTTTTTCCATTAATGTTGCAGTTTCTGGTAAAGCTCCAAATCTTTCTCTTATATCTAATGTAATTTTATTTTCAACAATAGATTTTTGATTATCAACAAATGTTTTAATATCACTAAGATTTTTATAATTTTCTATTGTAGTTAAAGAATCATTTAAGTTATCTTTATAACGAGTAAGTCGATCTTTAATTTCAGGCTCGTTTAAACCATAAGAAGAAAATGCTAATTCAGCATCTATAATACGATCTTTAATATATTTTTGGGCATTAGCTTTTGCTGTTGCTAACTCACTAGGAGATAGTTCTTCTCGTGTAACTATTTGCCCAGTTTGTTGATCAACATTAGTAATAGTAAAGATTTTTTCAATTTCATTTATATCTGTAAATTGTCTATTTAATGTTATTTTATCAAATGTACGATCTTTAATAGCTCTACGAAGTTGTAATTTATCAATATTTTCACCTCGTTTTGCTGCTTTATCAAGAGCATCATCACCAAATTTAGCAGATCTTAACCACTGATTCATAGCATCCATAGCTTGAGCATCTAATTGACCATTAGGCAATCTATACAAAGCAGTATTTAAATTAAGATTATTATCTTTAGCTTCTTTATAAATCTCTTTAAACATCCATTCATCCATACCTGCTTTAGAAGTAGCCATTTTGTCGTCAAGTTTAATACGATTTTCAATACCATTTATATCAAGAATAGTTTTACCATGAGAAAGAATCTCTGATTTTAAATAAGGATATTGTGTTATTTTTTCTTTTAAGATTTGTTTTACTCGTTGATCAAATTCAAAACCACTAACACGATCTTGAGATTTTGCTTTATCTAAGAATTGTTTTTGTGTATCTA
>Ga0181552_10004006_pt1 | contig 10390 bp, 8 predicted proteins | sample 011ome_18_FD_130583 | JGI IMG/M metagenome (GOLD analysis project Ga0181552, IMG submission 130583) | Coastal salt marsh microbial communities from the Groves Creek Marsh, Skidaway Island, Georgia - 011501BT metaG (megahit assembly) | ecosystem: Environmental > Aquatic > Marine > Intertidal zone...
GAAATAATTTTTTTAGTACAGTTTGCCGCTTAGCAAAAACATCAAGCCCACTTTCAATTATTGGAGATCAATTTGGTAGTCCAACCTATGTGTTTGATTTGGCGGATGCAGTCATTGCTTCAGCAAGTAGTCTAGTTACTGATAAGGAATCTAAGCTTGAATCTATATATGGAATTTATCATTATGCTGGTTCTCCGGAGTGTTCTTGGTATGATTTTGCTGAATACATCTTAAATCAAGGAGCGATTGCAAAAAAATTACCTCACAACTTTAAACTTCAAAAGATAAAATCATCTGAATTCAAAACAGCAGCCAAAAGACCTCAATATTCAGCATTAGACTCTTCAAGTTTTTGTAATGCATTTTCATGCAAGCCATCGAATTGGAAACAAGGAGTCGATGAACTATTTTTTAGTGAAATCCTTTAAATTTGTTAAAATAATCAACGAGGTACAAATTTTGAAAAAATATATAAAAAATCTTGTCTCTAATTCACATTTCAAAGCTAGTTTTTTTGCTCTGAGATGGGATTTTCTAAGATTCTTTGCAAGACGAAGAACAAATAGGATGCATAGGAGCTATTTAAAAAGATTTCATAATTTACCTTCTAAACTTCATTTTGGTTGTGGAGCAAGGAAAATAAATGGTTGGTTAAATTGTGACGTTCAAAACAGCGACCTTGATATAGATCTTGCATCAGGCTTTTTACCATTCAATGATAATGTATTTGACTTCATAGTTTCTCAGCATTGCATTGAACATCTTTGGTTGATTGATGAATTGCAGCCACTCATAAACAATATGTTTAAATGTCTTAAACCTGGAGGAGAGATCTGGCTTTCTTGTCCGGACATGAAGAAAGTTTTGAAAGATTACGAGGAAACAGATGGTAACGGTTTAATAAAAGACAGAAAAACGCGCTTCCCAGATTATTCGACTCACGGATATCCGTCATCATATGTGATAAATGATTTCTTCCACCAAGGTGGAGGTCATAAGAATCTTTTTGATTTCAATTTGCTACAATCTGTCCTATATATAGCTGGTTTTTATGAATGTACACAAGTTGACGAAAACATTTTTTTAAATAGATTTCCAGATTTTTTAAAACGTGGTGATGATTTCCAATCTTTATACGTTATGGCAACTAAAAAATGATGTTCTTGCTTGTGAATCATTGCAAGGGAAATATTTTTAAGTGATCGCAGATATCTATGCAAGCCAGTAGTCTCTCCATAGCTTTGATAATTCCCCATGCAGACGAATATGGTGACCTGCAAAGTTTACTTGGTTCGATGCAATCATGGGCTAAGCAGGCAGATGAAATAATAGTTATTGATTCTTCTAAAAAACCAGAAACTCTTCCAGTTGATTTTGAAAAATTTTGTTCATCGAATCAAATTCATTTAATACATCATCAACACGACAACTTAATTTATCCTGGACATGCAAGAAATATTGGAATTAATATTTCTAAATCAAACTTAATAGCTTTCTTAGATGTTAAAACCGTTCCGACCAAAAATTGGCTTAGCAATAATTTTGAAATAATAAAAAATTCTTCCAATGATGGTGTATGGGGTAAGACTATTTATGAATGCTCAGGAAATAAGCAGAAAATTATAAGGGCTGCAACTTATGGCAAACTACCATTAAGAACTCTTCCTGGCTCATTGATACAAAGACATTGTTTTGCAAAGGCAGGTTTATTTATTGAATCAGTTAGAGCTGGTGAAGATGGGGATTGGTTTAATAGAGCTAATTTACATCGGATGAACTTTGAAGATCATGATAATGTGGAGCACTTAACATATAAATTATCAAATGAGGTGACTTATAAAAATATTTTACTCAAGTGGTACCGAAATAACTCATATGCCTCTCCCTTGCCATATTTAAAACCACATAAAGATATTTATTTTTACTTGGCATCAATTTTGGCAGTTCTAATTGCTTATAACTGGAATAATCTATTTGCAGCATGGGATTTAAATAGCGTTTTATATATTCCTAATATAACTAAGATTACAGCTAGTATAATATTTGCAAGTTATTATTTAGCAAGAAGTATAATTATTCCTCTACAAAAAGGATCGGTAATTAAAGATCTTTTGCCATTTAGCCATTTCCAAATTTTTATTTTATCATTTACATTAGACCTAGTTAAAATAATTGCCTTCTTTAGCTCCACCTTTCAAATTTATTTTCAAAGACTCAAAAATTAGATAATTGTAATGAGTAAAAAACAAAAAATAATACAATTTTTAACATCATAATATGAGTATTTTAGTAACTGGGGCCGCTGGATTTATTGGTTCGCATGTTTGCAAAGCATTGATTGAAAAGGGAAATAATGTTCTTGGATTTGACAATTTAAATGATTATTACGACGTTAATTTGAAAAAAGACAGGTTAAAAAATATTGAAAATGATAACTTTACTTTTATATGTGGAGATATTTCAAATCATAAAGAAATTTCAAAAGTATTCAATGAAAATAAAATCTTAAGTGTTGTTAACTTAGCGGCACAAGCAGGCGTAAGATATTCATTGGAAAATCCCCAAGCATATATATCCAGTAATATAGTTGGTTTCGTGAATATTTTAGAACTTTGTAAAGAGCACAAAATAAATCACCTAGTATATGCCTCTAGTAGCTCTGTATACGGAATGAATACTGATTTGCCTTTTTCAGTATCCAATAATGTTGACCATCCAGTTTCACTATATGCAGCATCAAAGAAATCAAACGAACTTCTTGCGCATACTTATTCCCATTTATTTGGTTTGCCAACTAGTGGATTAAGATTTTTTACAGTTTATGGTCCCTGGGGCAGACCAGATATGGCAGCATTTCTTTTTACCAAAGCAATTATAGAAAATAAACCGATAAAAGTGTTCAATAATGGAGAAATGAGCAGAGATTTTACTTATATTGATGATATTGTAAACGGTGTTATTAAAGTTCTAGAAAAACCTCCTTTGGCTGATTCTACATGGTCTGGATTTAATCCAGATCCATCTTTCTCTTCTGCTCCATATAAAATTTTTAATATTGGAAATAATCAACCTGTTAAATTAATTGATTTCATATGTGAAATAGAATCAGCCTTAAATATGACTGCAAAAAAGAACTTTTTACCAATTCAACCAGGAGATGTCCCAGCAACATATGCTAATATTGACGCTCTCAAAGATTACGTAAATTTTCGTCCATCTACCAGTATCCATGATGGGATTAAGCGCTTTGTCAGATGGTATAAGGACTATTACAAAATACAAATATGAATACTAAGCAGAATATTACAATTTTTGGAGCCGGATATGTTGGAATGTCGCTCGCCGTCCTTTTAGCTGAAAATAATACCGTGCGTATTTTTGATATCGATAAGAAAAAAATTGACCTGATTAATGGAGGGGCTTCAACCATAAAAGACTCAAAGATAGATGAAGTTCTTGCTAATAAAAATATTATCATTCACGCATCAGATAACTCAAAGGATGTAATTAATCATTCTGGCTATTACATTATTGCTACTCCAACTGATTATGACCCTAATACAGGAAACTTTGATACATCGTCTGTAGAAAGTTCTATAAAGCTGATCATAGATGCTGACCTAGATCCAGTTATTATAATTAAATCAACCATCCCAATTGGATTTACAGATCGTATGAAAATAAAATTTAACTATGAAAAAATTATATTTTCTCCTGAGTTTCTTAGAGAGGGTTCAGCTTTGGAAGATAATTTAAATCCAAGTAGATTAATTATTGGAGGTATGTGTGAATACTCTGAAGTATTTGCTAATTTATTAGTGAGCTCAGCCAATAAAGAAGAGGTTCCAATTTTATATATGGATTCAAAGTCTGCCGAAAGCGTTAAACTATTTGCAAATGCCTACTTGGCAATGAGAGTTGCTTTCTTTAATGAATTAGACTCATTTGCACTTTCAAATAACATTGAATCTCGTAATCTTATCGACGGAATATGTTTGGATGATAGAATAGGAGATAATTACAATAATCCCTCATTTGGATATGGGGGTTACTGCCTTCCAAAGGATACAAAGCAGCTTTTATCAAGCTTTGAAGGAATTCCTCAAAACTTAATTTCTGCAATAATTAAGTCAAATGACACTCGTAAAAAATATATCGCAAGTGAAATACTGAAATTTAATCCATACGTAGTAGGAATTTATAGATTAAATATGAAATTTGGATCAGATAACTTTAGATTATCTGCAATCATCGATATCATTCAAATATTGCTTGATAATAAGAAAAATATAATTATTTATGAGCCTTGTTTAGATGATTTATCTTTTATGAATGTGCCCTTAGAAAAATCATTAGAAGCCTTTAAGGATAAGTCATCTATTATATTGGCAAATAGAATTACTGATGATCTTTTAGATGTTGAAGAAAAAATTTTTTCGAGAGACTTATTTAATGAAAACTAATTGACTCTCCTCATCACTTGGTTTGCGAAACTTTTTCTGAGTGCATCTTATTTGATTATTGCGATATAATTACACAAAAGAATTATAACCCTGAGAAAATTATATATGAAAAAATTTTTTGTAATCTTATCTATTTTTATCTTTTCATCTGAAATATTTCCTCAGGGCGCCCTAGATCAGTCATTCCTAAATCAAGAGTTCTTAGAGGGGCTCCCGCCTGCGATCCGAGATCAAATTGAGGGCCAGAATCAGCTTAATGAGGAGGAAGAGTTAGAAAAACTTTTTCGATCAGAGACCACTTTAGAAAAAAATAAAGTTTTGCTTCGAAAAATGGAAGAACAATTATCTAATTTAAAAAAATCAATGGATCTTGATTTAGGTAAGAATGATCAGGCTCTTCCTCGCTTTGGTGAAAGCTTTTTCAGAACTCTCCAATCCTCATTTATGCCTATAAATATTGGAAATCTTGGGTCCTCTTACATTATTGATGTTGGAGATTCCTTTAATTTTTTTATGACGGGCAAAGTTGAGTTAAATGAAGTCTTAATAGTAGAAAGAGACGGGTCGCTAATGATTCCAACTTATGGAAAGATTTATGTTGCAGGTCTTTCGCTAATGAAAGCTGAGGAACTTGTGCAGAGTTTTGTTGATTCCAAATCAATTGGTGTTAATGCATTTTTGAGTTTAAAATCAATTAGAGATGTTCAGGTCTTAATTACAGGTGGAGTTGAAAACCCTGGAATCTATACATTAAGTGGAGGCTCAAATATTTTGGGCGCTCTTAACGTATCAGGTGGAATCTCAAGCTCAGGCTCATTTAGAAATATTGAATTAAGGCGCGGTGGAAAACTCATCAAGGCATATGATTTATATGATATTTTTGTTTACGGCAATTTTGATGAAAAAATTACGCTAAGATCAGGAGATACACTCTTTGTTCATCCTTCTTCATCTCAAATTCCAATTTCTGGAGCAGTTAGTTATCAAGCTATTTACGAGATTCGACAGAGTGAAACTTTAAAAGATCTTGTAGAGTTTGCCGGGGGATTTTCTGAGGGCTTCTCAGATTTTGATTTTCTTCAATTACAGAGAGTGACTAATAGCATGAACTTTATCAAAGATATCAAACTAGATTCTTTAGATAAATATACTCTTAAACCAAGAGATTCTGTTTTTGTACCTATGTTTCAAAGTGAAGATCGACAAATCAAAGTAGTGAATTTATCTGGAATGGTTAATCGTCCAGGAGAATATTTTATAGATGAGGGCGAGACTCTCAAGGAATTAATTGATCGCGCGGGAGGATTGAAGCATAATGCATATGTTTATGGCGCGGCTCTTTTTAGAAAAAAAGCCCAAAAACAAGAGCAGCTATTCGCGCAACTGAATTATTCTGATTCAGTCAATTTCATTATTTCCAATGCAGGTAAGGCAAATAATTTAAGCAAATCAATAATAGATCTACTGTCAGAAGAATTAAGATCTAGAAATCTACCCGGAAGAGTTATTTTAGATTTTAATGAAGCTCTTTCAGGTCGTATAAAAAACTTTACTCTTGAAGACGGCGATAGAATTGTGATTCCTTCTATGCAAAGGGTAGTTTATTTATTTGGCGACTTCCGCAATCCTTCAAATTTGTCTTATGACCCAAGCTTAAAAGTTAGTGATTATATAAAACTAGTTGGTGGTGTTAAGGATTCTGCTTTTGACGAGCTAGTAGTTATTGATCCCGATGGAAAGGCCAACGTTTACAAAAAATCTTTTTTTAGAGCCTCTGACATTGAAATATATCCTGGTTCAATAATATATGCTCCAAGAAATATTGGTAAATTAACAGGCGTTCAATACGCATCTTCTATATCGCCAATATTAAGCAGTCTGGCAATCTCATTAGCTTCTTTGAATAGTATCTCAGACTAGGGACAATTTGAATGCCTAAAAAAAATAAAAATTTTTTTATTTTTTTGTTCATTCTTTTTCCAATGTTTTTAGAAGCGTCTGTAAATGATTATATATATAAGTTCAATGATGTTCCTTCCTATAGCAATTATGGAACAATAGGATTAATTCAGATGCCATCTGCAAGGATGATGCCAGCTGGATCACTAGCAATCTCTTGGTCACACTCTGATCCATATCTTACAGGATCTGTATTAGCCTATCCATTTAACTGGTTTGAAGCATCTTATCAGTATACAGATATTAATAATGCATTTTATAGTGACGTCGCTGTTTACAGTGGTAAACAGTCATATAAAGATAAAGGCTTTGATGTTAAGTTTAATGTTTTTAAAGAATCAAGTTTTATTCCTGAGACATCGGTTGGAATCAGAGATATTGCAGGTACAGCTGTATTTGGATCTGAATATATTGTTTTTTCAAAGAAAATTTTTTCTAATCTAGATCTCACATTTGGTCTAGGTTGGGGAAATTTGAATGGAAATCCAATAAAAAACCCACTTAAATACTTAGATAAAAGATTTGAAGCTAGAGCCATGCGAGATGGTGATACCGAAGGTGGAGAACTGTCTCCAAAAAGGTACTTTACTGGCAGTGCTGGAACTTTTGGAGGCATTGAATATATTTTTAAAAATCTAAATGGCTTGAGGTTTAAATTAGAATATGACGGAACAAACTATAAGACTGAGGGTTTTCCCTATGGAAAAGAATCTTTTAGTTTTGCCTATGAGCCTCTTAAACAACCCAAGAAAGATATTAATGTTGGATTTGTGTATCCATTAAATGAATTTGTACACTTAAAACTTGCTTATATTAAGGGAAATACTATAAATTTCGGTTTTTCAGTTGCAGGTGACTTAGGCTTTAAGAGAACAAATCTAGTTAAAGCAAACAAACCTAAAAGAGTTATTGTATCTGATGAAGTAAAAGCGATGAATGCTGATCAAGATAAGCTCTTTAAGTCAGCATTATTTGCATTAAAAGCTCAAGACATTTACCTTCAAAATGCTGGATTAGAAAGAAATATATTAAAGGTTAATATAGCTCAGGCAACTTTTCAAAGTTATCCGAGAACAATAGGCCGAACTGCTTCAACACTTGATGCAATTTCTCCCGATAACATAGCTGTGTTTGAAATTTCTAATGAGAATGGAGGCATGCAAATGTATACAGCCTCAATCAAAAGACAATCATTTATAAAGCATCAAGATGATAATTTTTATAAATTAGCTGCAAAGGATATAGAGCTTTCTCCCTCTATTATTTCTAAACAAGAATATCAATTTAACCCTGATGTTTTATATCCTGAAATTTTTTGGTCAATTTCTCCGGATATGAGAACACAGATTGGCGGCCCTGATGGTTTCCTGCTTGCTGATCTAAGATTAAATCTAAATACTGAAATTGTTTTTAAAAGAGGTATCAATTTTTTAGCTAGAGGCTCTATAGGTTTATATAATGGTTTTAAAGACTTAAATTATAATCCAAGCACTGTCTTGCCTCCTGTTCGAACTGACGCAGTTCTTTATCTAAAAAATACTAGAGATTATGCAATCACAAGATTTCAGGCAAATAAGTTTAAGAAATTATCTAAAAATACCTTTTCAAAAATTTCATTTGGTATTCTTGAGGAAATGTTTGGAGGTTATGGTGGAGAGTTTCTCTATAGGCCATTTGATAAAAATTATGCAATTGGTTTCGAGTTATGGCATCTCAAGCAAAGGGACTTTAAAAAAATATTAAAATTTCAAGACTATGAAGTTTTATCTGGTCACTTAAATATGTTTTATCTTGAGCCAAGATCTCAAGTATTGCTTACTTTAAGAGGAGGAAGATTCTTAGCAAAGGATTCTGGATTTAATATAGATTTTTCTAGAAGATTTAAAAGCGGCCTTAGAATGGGAGCATTTTTTGCATTAACTGATATATCTCAACAAGAGTTTGGCGAGGGCAGCTTTGATAAAGGCTTTTACTTCCATATTCCGTTGGAAATATTTTTAGGAAATTACTCTACAAGAAATTATGAGAATGGCATTAGGCCTATTACGAGAGACGGCGCTGCAATGCTTAGTAATGCTCAGTGGCTTTGGGGTCTAACTGACCGCGCTCAAGCAGTTAATTTTGCTAGGGACTGGGATGATTTATATGAATAAGTTTTTTCCCCTAATATTTCTTTTAAGTTCCTGTGGGGTAATCGGTATTCAGGAGTTTCCAATTATTGCATCTCAAATATATGACTTTGAGAAAAGCAATAACTTAGATGTCACTAAAGAGTTTTATAACTCAAAGAAATTTTCATTTATAAAAGTTAATAATGGGAACAACCAATCAATAATGACTCTATCGAGCATTCAGGATAATAAGTATACTTGGGTTAATTCTCTCGATGAAAAAATTATCACTCTTAATGGAAGAATTATTGAGACTAGGGGCTTTAAAAACAACGTACTTTTAACTACATGTAAATCTTCTTTTCTAATAAGAGATTTTTGTAGTGGTTATTATGAAGATCAATCTTATGTATTTAAAAATGTATTTCTTTCTAATCCTAAAGCATTTATTGATATAAATAGTAGTATTAAAACAGAACAAGCAGAATCGCCGACGATCATTCATAATCATAAGATTGGATTAGCAAAAGAGAATTTTTCTGCTGACCTAATTAATTGGAAGGGTGTTAATTATTTTTGGTTTGATCCCAATGACAATGCGCCAATAAAAACTATTCAATATGTTCATCCTATGGCTAAGGCTATAGAAATAGAGTTTTATTTTGTATATGAATAAAAAAATGGCCCTTAAAAGGGCCATTTAAAAAGCTAGATTAATACTTACTCAACTTCCCTAGTGCCTGTCGCTGTTTTTGTAACCGTACTTGTACCCTCAACAGAGATAACTGCTGGAGTAGTGCTAGTAGTAGTAGTTAGGGTTGTAACAGAATCTTCAGTTACTTCGACAGTATTGAAATTTTCGGTTTCAGCTTGTGCAAATGCATTCCCACTATTATCAGTATCAGTAGTAGTTATTGTTCTGGTTCCAGTTAAAGTACCTGTTGTTGCAGTAACGGTAGTGACTGATTCTACGCTTTCAACTAACTCTGCGGGAGTTAAAACCTCGCCAGGTTCTGTCCTTTCAATTTCATTAACTGGATACGCATATGATTCAGTCGGCGCTGGTGTAGGAGCTGGTGTAGGCGCTGGTGTAGGCGCTGGTGTAGGAGCTGGTGTTGGCGCTGGTGTAGGAGCTGGTGTTGGCGCTGGTGTAGGAGCTGGTGTTGGCGCTGGTATTGGCGCAGGACTACTATCACTGTCATTAGAACCGGCAATAGCAGCAGCAGCAGCAACAGCGGCAGCTATAGCCCCTGCACTAAGAGATCTTTCAGACTCAGCTTTAGCTTCATCCTCAGATCCGGCACTTTTAATTTCACCATCATCTGCAAGAACATTGTTAGCTCCAAACAAGCCAGCAACTAATGCGAGCAAATAATTTAGATTGTTTTTTAATTTCGCCATTTTATTAACTCCTGAGTGTTAAGTGTGTATTATCTATCAAAATTAGGCTATTAAGCAAGATTTTATAATAATTTTTTTTCTCACTAAAATAATTATATTTTTTTACGACTATTTTAGTCATGTTAAATTCAAACATATTTTATACATAAAATATTATTAATAAACATTTTTTGGAATATATTTCTTATTTATGCATATTATCCTATTAATAATATAAATATATAATATGGTTAGCAAATATTAATTTTTGAGTTGACAATTTTACTTGCTTAAGTTTTTTTTCTAAATCTAAGATTATAAGAATATTTTTAATTTTTCGGGATGTAGCGCAGCCTGGTAGCGCACCTCGCTGGGGGTGAGGTGGTCGTCGGTTCAAATCCGGCCATCCCGACCATTTATTTTATTTTGACTTGTGGATAACTTCTTCTGCGTACCAATTTATTTCAGCAATCATCC
>Ga0181552_10004008_pt1 | contig 10389 bp, 7 predicted proteins | sample 011ome_18_FD_130583 | JGI IMG/M metagenome (GOLD analysis project Ga0181552, IMG submission 130583) | Coastal salt marsh microbial communities from the Groves Creek Marsh, Skidaway Island, Georgia - 011501BT metaG (megahit assembly) | ecosystem: Environmental > Aquatic > Marine > Intertidal zone...
GTGCGGAATTTTTAGCCAATGAGCGGGACATTACGGCGGTGGGTCTGGATACCGCCAGTATCGACTACGGCCAGTCCACCGACTTTATTGTCCATCGATTACTCTATGAGCAGAACATCCTGGGGTTCGAGAACGTCGCCAATCTCGATGCGCTACCGCCGGTCGGCGCTTGGCTCATCGCTCTGCCCATGAAGATTGCCAACGGCAGTGGTGCACCCTTGCGTATCGTCGGGCTCGTGCCCGCGTCTAGATGAGCTAGGCTACCGAGCGTGTCACCGGGGAACACAAAGACGCCAGCACCGAGCGGGTCCCACTAAAGGGCCGTCGGCCGTGCATGACCTTATAATTATCCAGGAGTGCGATGTCGCCGGTTTGCCACTCCAGATCAACGGTGTGCTGGTAGCAGACAGTCATGGCTGCTGCTATCAGGTCGGTCTCGATCGGTGAGCCATCGCCGTAGCACAAGCGCGCCGCGTCATCGTCCGAGCGTTTTTCCCATCCGGCTCCCGCTGCCACGATCTGGTTAAAAAACACCTCAATGCCATCGGGGGCAGTCACCACCGCCGGAAGGGCCGGTGTCTGCACCGACAAGGCGTCATCATCGAGCCAGTGAAAGGTATATCCCAGCGCGCTGAGCTTTTCTGCGGCTTCATTGCGCGTGCTGACGCCTAGAGTATCGCGCCAACTGCGGCCCTGCCCCGACCCCTGATCTGCCACGGCGGGCATGGTGTTGCGGTAACGCACCCCCTGTTCCCGAAGGCGCGCGATAAAGCTGGGACTACTATCCTCAAGAGTTGTTAACGCCAAGTCAGATCGACAGATGGGTGTGGCGCCACCGGTTGTCGCCGCCTGCTCGCAGTAAAAAAATAGGCGACTCGGAAACGTCAGGGTTTGCGCCATTTCGTGATGGAGAAAGATCTCTACCGAGGGCGGCGCCTCGTTGGCGGTGAACACCCGCTCAGTGCGATTGGTGCGCACGGCGTTGGAGAACGAATCTGCGTAACGAAAGTTCGGGTAGTCGAAGCTTTCAACCACCTGATGAAAACAGTGGTGATCGACGATATCGAAACCACGGAACAGCACAAACCCGTGGTCATCGAGCAAGGACTCCACCTGAGCACGCTGCTCACTCTGCAACCCGCCGCGAGTCGCCAGCGTAAAATCCGCCGGTGTGATGATAGCGACATGTGGCGGCGACGCCATCGCAGCTGTCATGGCGTGGCGCCCTCGCTACTCATAGATGGCATGGAAATGATTGAACGCGCCCTCACAGAAGTCAGCGGGGTTGTTGAAGCGTCGGCTTTTATTCAGCGCGTTGAGCGCCTGCATGTCGTCTTTACTTAAGGCAAAGTCGAACAGATCAAGATTTTCGACGCGCCGATCGGCACGGCTGGATTTGGGAATGACCGCCGTGCCCCGCTGGATTCCCCAGCGCAACACCACCTGCGCCGGGGTTTTACCCAGACCCTCGGCAATGGCTTTGACCGCGGGCTCGAGAAGCACCGAGTCGGGCTCCCCCGCCATATTGAGCTCGACATATGACGACGCACCCAAGGGAGAGAACGCTGTCACAGGCAAGCTGTACTGCGCCGCAGTGCGCAGCAGGGCGTCCTGCGTCAAATACGGATGCAATTCCACCTGCAGCATGGCGGGCTTGATGCGCGCATAGGTCATCAGGTCATGAATCAGTGCCGAGTTGTAGTTGCACACGCCCACGTGTTTGACCAGCCCTTTATCCACCAGCGCCTCCATCGCCTGCCAGGTCTGATAGAGCGGCACCGGCGCGGTTTCCATGCACGGGGTGTCAGCCGCAGGATCGAAAATCCACTCCGGCGGGTAGCGGTCATCAAAATCCACATAGCGCAGCGCGATGGGAAAATGGATGAGATAAAGATCGAGATAATCGAGTTGCAGATCGCTCAGGGTTCGGCGACAGGCGGCCTCGACATGCGCGGGATCATGGTAGGTGTTCCACAGCTTGGAGGTCACCCAGAGATCCTCCCGCGTGCACAGCCCCTCGGCTAACGCCGCCTGAATCCCCTGCCCCACCTCGGCTTCATTGCCGTAATCGCAGGCGCTATCCAGATGTCGGTAGCCCGCCGCGATCGCACCCTGCACCACCGCCGAGGCGTCCTCTCTGGCCACTTTCCAGAGTCCCAAGCCCACGGCGGGCATGGCACCGGCCCCAACAGTGATCGTGCTACTCATAGCGTCGGTCTCATATGGCTAGTCATCTCCTGTTACTCGTACCCTTCTGTTTTGGCCCTGCTGTATGGCCCTGCTGTATGGCCCTGCGAGCCATAACCTACTCGCCATACCGCAGGGCGCACACTGTTTACGCGACTACTCGCTCACCCCTGATAGCCGATAGGGGTCCAGACCCTGCTCGGCCAAGGCCGTGCGCACATCAATCACCGTGCCCGCGCGGATCGAGTCCTGCGCCATCGCGGCTACAATGATAGCCCACAGGCCCTCATCGCAGGTGGCGCCATCGGTCTGTTCGCCGTGAAGTCGGCGATAAAAGCGATCGTGCTCAAAGAGCGTGGAACCGTAGTGACCGCCAAGCTCTATGTCCTCAGGAAACGTACAGTCCATGCCGTCATAGGCCTCGTGATCTGCCACCTCAATCCGAATGTGCGCCCGCGAAGGGCGATCGGGTTGAAAGCTCGCGTGCTCGGTGGTTCGAATCATCCCGTGGGCTCCGCCCACAATAAGCTCTTCATACAACTCGCGGGCAAACATATTGAGCGTGAACTGCCCCCGGATGCCATTCTCGTACTCAACGATGACCATGGCATGGTCATCAATATCCGAACGCTTACCCTCGCGCTCAAAGTCCATAAAGTTAACCGCGCGCCCCCCGGAAGCGTAAACTCGTGCGGGCAGGCTGCCGGCAATACGATTGAGTAAATCAAAATAATGGCAGCACTTCTCAACCAGCGTGCCCCCCGAGTACTCGGTAAACTTGTTCCACTCGTTGACCTTACCCAAAAACGGCGGGCGATACTCGCACAGGCTGATCATATGTACCGCGCCGATGTCCCCGGCAGCCAGCGCATTAAGCGCCAGCTGATATTGGGATTTGAAGCGGTACTGCATACCCACCTGAATCGGTGCCGGGTAGTGTCGGCATTTTTCCGCCACATACAGGGCATCAGCGAGCGTGGTCGCCATGGGCTTTTCCAAAAATACCGGCTTGCCCGAGGGCGCCACCTGATCAAATACCGCGCGATGGGTAAAGTTGGGCGTGCAGATAAAGAGCGCATCCACCTGCTCAGCCAGCGCCATGGCCTCGGCGCTTGCAAATCGCGTAGGCGGAGCAAGACCCCGGACCGCAAATTCTGCCTCGGCCAAGGCGAGACTCTCGGGGTGGGAGTCACAGATGCCGGTGATCACTGCCTGATCAAGCTGCAGGATCGCGCGAAGATGTTCGCGGCCCATCATGCCGGTACCTATCACCCCATAGCGGGGCTTTTCGCCCGCGGGAGACATCCGCGCTTGCAGCTCTGCCACCAGCGCGTCGCGCTGCTCTAAGATCGATAACTCAGTCATGGGCACGCACCGACTGCTGCCAAACGACAGCGTTAATGACGAGGAGTGTGGCCATCACAGCACCAAAGCCCAAGCCTATGCCTCCACTTGCCACCAGGCCAAGCGGCGAGAACAGGCAGTACAAGCCAACCACACAGGAGAGCAGTGTCACCGCGCAGGCCTTGGCGTGGGGCCAGGGCGTCATATCAACAGGAGGCGTGTGCATTACCCTGACCTTATGCGCCGGCTTCCAATAGCCCATCAGCAACATAAACCCCACTTCAATCACAAACAGGATGGCGTAAAGATGCAAAAAATGAAGGGCAACCTGTTCCTTGAATAAGAATTGAACTGAACCGTAGGCCACCAGATGAAAACCGATCGCGATTTTCACCGCGCGCGCGGGCACCCGCGTGGTCAACATGCCCACCAGCACAATGGCGATGATGGGAATGTTATAAAACCCCGTAAAGATGCGAATGATTTGCCACAGACCCTCGGGGGCAAACTGCAATAGCGGTGCTACCCCCAGCGAAAATAGTGCAATGACAACGCTGCCCCACTTGGCCCAGCGCACCAGCGTCTGATCGCTTACCCCGCGCCTCGGCAAACCTGTGGCAGCGTCGCCACTCTCTTGCTCTCGACTCTCCGTCCCAGCGGGCACGGCGGCGCGGCGCAACATCCAGGGTTCCAGCACATCGAGGGTAAACATGGTGGCCGCGCTGTTGATTAGCGAGTTAAAAGAGCTGAACACCGCACCCAGTAACACCGCCAAAAAGAATCCCATCGCCCACACCGGCAAGGTGTCGCGCACAAGCTGGGGGTACGCCAAGTCAATCGATGCCAACTCGGAGCCATAGAGATGGAAGGCAATGACCCCGGGGATCATCATAAAGAGCGGCACCAGCACCTTGAAAAATCCCGAGAACAGCACGCCTTTTTGGCCTTCGGCAAAGCTTCGCGCCGACAGCGTTCGTTGAATCACGTATTGGTTTGAGCACCAGTAAAACAGGTTCGCAAACACCATACCGGTAAACAATGTGCCAAAGGGCGTGGGATCATCCCCCGCGCCGATGGCATTAAGTTTTTCGGTGTGCTCGGTAGTGAGGGTGCGCAATCCCTCCCCCACATCGCCTGCTCCCAAGACCTGCAGTCCAAGCACGGGCACGGCGACCCCAATAATCAGCAAACCGATGCCGTTCATCGTGTCCGAGACCGCGACCGCTTTCATGCCGCCCAAGATGGCATATAGCGCACCGACCGCACCAATACAAATCACGGTCAGAAACAGCGCCGACGAGTAACTCAAGCCCGTGAGCGCGGGCACATCAAAAAGCTTGAGCACCGCCACTGACCCCGCGTAGAGGACACTCGGAATCGTGACCAATCCATACCCCAATAAAAACAGCACCACGCTGATGCGCCTGACGTCATCATCGTAACGATCCGCCAGGAACTGGGGCAGCGTCGTGAAACCTCCGCGCAAATAACGGGGCAGGAAGAAAAAGGCCATGGCCACGGTGGCCACCGCTGCAGTCACCTCCCAGCCCATGGCGCTCATGTTGAAACCATAGGCCGAACCATTCAGGCCAATCAACTGCTCTGCGGACAAATTAGTGAGCAGCAGCGAGCCGGCGATAAAGATCGCACTGAGCCCGCGCCCGGCGAGAAAATAACCTTCGGTGTCCTGGGTGGAGTGACGCGCACGGCGATAGGAAATCCACGCGACCAGCCCCATAAAGAACACGCAGGTAAGACCTACACTGGTCAGTTCAGTCAACGACACGCTTTATCCCCACACCACGAGTCAGGAGAGTAAAAGGTGTGGAGAGCCGCTTCAATAGCAGTTCCCCTGTAGCGCCAACCCCCGCACACGGGAACAGGCGTTAACCCCAATAGGCGAACGCATCTCCTTATGGTCTGTCACAACGGGCAATGCCGAGGAACAATCAGAAGTTGGCGGTGGTGCATCCAAGGCTGGCCGGCTCCAAGGTCAGCCCGGTTTTACTGGCATCATCCACGCAGAAGGTGACGCTCGCCGGCTTTTTCAGCCGAGAGTTGCCCTGAAAGCGTGCAAGCCCCTTAGTGTCGGTATTGGTTTGCTGCGTGCCGGAGAGATCCCCGCTGAAAGTACCCGACACCAATGCCCCCGACACGGCGGCACCGGTTTCATCCACGACAATGACATTGGCGGTAATCCGTAACGATTTGTTGCCGGATGCCTGCAGGCTAATAGCGTCTATCAGGAGCTGACTCGCAACCGGATTACCCTCAGGTTCTGCGGAAACCGGCGCACTGGCCGCGCTGATATTGCCCGTGGTGTCCTCCGCCGACACCGAGTAGTAGTAGGTCGTGCCGTTATTGACCGCTGTATCGGTATAAGCCGTGCCGCTGACTAATGAACCCGTCAATCGATCGTAGGGCCCTTCGCTAGTAACCGCCCGAGAGACAACGTACCCAGCCAGATCAGGCTCACTGTTGGCGTTCCAGCTCAACACGACCTGTCCGTCCCCCGCACTCGCTGTAAGACCTGTCGGTACGTTAGGTGGGGTGGCGTCGACCGGACCCCCCTCATCGTAAGTAATTCGCAGTGCATCGATCCGAATGCTATCAAGCAGTCTGGCGCCCGCCGTTCGATCAACGTCTGTCAGTCGGAGTGTCACTACACCGCCTACCCCTGTATTAAAACTGTGGGTGTAGATCTGGTCGACGCTCGACGGCTGAATCAGGAAGGCTTGCTCGAACTCCCCACCAGCAACGCTGTATTCAAGGACAAAGGCCTCGTCGTCCAGCGCCCTGTCAAACGCCAGCTCGGCAGATAGCTGCGCTGATTTGAGCGCCGCCACATTGAAAGTCCAGCGGTGTTCTGCTCGACTGGTGCGGCGGCTCGGTTTGCCTCCGCTCTCGGTCTCTGTAATTGTCTGATAAGTATCGTCACTGGTCTGGGTCGCAACAAAAGTACCGCTCACGACGCCGGTGCCGGTAATCACATCAGCAGATGCCAATACCACGGTGGGATTGCCACCACCACCGCCACCACCGCCACAGGCGGTCCCAAAGACGCACCCGACCCAGTTGGGATTGTCGATGAATGGATTTCTGTTGCCCTGAAAACTGAAGACCACATCATTGCGGCGCCGCTCGCTGTCATCCACCGGATCAGCCTCATGCCAAGCCAGTAGATCGGAGAGCATACCCATGTAGGCGATTGCCTCGTTTTGCCCGGTATTGGAAGCCTGAATCAGCGCGTAATCGTCGGTCAGGATCAGATCGGGCTCGTTGTCGCCAGTCTCGTTGTGGAAACCGCCCTCATAGCGCACTGCCATGTAGAACATCGCACGGGCCACATCTCCCTGTCGGCCACGCCAGGTTTGCCACGCCTCATCACCCGCTGTCCCTCGTCGCCAGTTCGAGTTACCCGGATACACCCCCGTGCCGCCGCCTCGCCCGTTGGTTTCTAGGGTCTCTTTTTCAAGGCAGGTAGCATCGCAATCTCGGTAAGGGTTATTGCTGCGTGAGCTGTTATAGCCGGCATCTGATGCGAAGAGATGATGTGCATCGGTATAGGGGCTGTTGCCCACGTAATAAACTGGAAAGCCATAACTCTTGGGCCAGGAATGCTCGCGGTTGTAAGCGCCGGTTCCGCCTGAGATTTTCGGGTAGCTCGCGTTTTTATAGATGTCGAGAATATTACCGGGATTCAGCGGATCCTGATCGGCGGCGTTAACAATATCCCAGGTATCAGTTGCGTCATCGGTGTAACGAAAAAAAAGATGGTCATCGATAACCTCGTGCAACGACGCGACGAGGGCCTCTGCGGACGAGTCATCCACGGCATCGTAGTAGCCCACCGGGGGCTCTGCCAGAGCTGTCGCACTAGCGCATAAAAGCCAAGCTGTCAGACGTTGCAAAGCCCTCATGGCTGCGACCACCTGAAAGACGACGAATATGTTTTAAAGTTCTCACAAAAGATTACCTTTGACCAGAAAAAGTGTCGCATCCGACTGGCATTGGTGCCGCGAGAAGCCCACTTGGCCCGGGATGAGGCGGGGCGAGGGGTTGTTCGCGGGTCTCATAGGCACCGCGAAGGGTCAGTGATACTCTGAGCGGTCTGTTGTCGCGACCCGAGGCCGCTCGTCGATTACCCATGCCCGTAGATCCCCTACAGCTCGCCATTTTTATAGCTATCACGGTGCTCATTGCGGGACTAACCTATCGTCGGGTCACGCAGGATACGGCGAATCACCCGGCGATTGCGGATCGACGAGAAGTCTTTTTGGCAGGCAGGGGTCTTGGCTGGATGGTGGTGGCGGGGTCCATCACCCTCACTAACCTAAGCACCGATCAACTGGTCGGGATGAACGGCAATCAAATGCTGCTGCTCGTATGGTGGGAGCTGTCCGCCGTTGTTGGGCTGTTTATTTTGGCGAAAGTGATTTTGCCGGTGTACTACCGCTACGAGTGCACCACCACGACTGAACTTCTTGAAAAGCGCTACGGGGACATCAAGATTCGCACCCTGATTGGCGTGCTTTTTTTGCTCGGCAATCTCTTCATTTTTATTCCCGTCACACTCTATGGTGGCTCGCTGTTCATGCAAAGCATGTTCAATGTCGATCTCCCCCTGATGGTCATCGCGGTGGGGTTTGCGGTGGTGGGGTCGGCGTACGCCGTGCTGGGTGGGCTGCGGGCAGTCGCGATCTCGGATGCCTACAGCGGCGTTCTGCTGTTGTCATTGGGGCTGGCCGTGGTGGTGCTCGCCCTCGCGAGTATCGATTTTGATTTATCGGGCATTCCCGCCGAACGTCTCACCCTGATCGGTGACAACGACTCACCTATTCCTTGGCATACCCTGCTGACCGGCATGCTGTTTATCCAGATTTTTTATTGGGGCACCAATCAAACCATCACCCAACGCGCCATGGCCTCGCCCACAGTCGAGGAGGGCCAGAAAGGCGTGCTTGCCGCCGCCATCATTCGCCTGCTGATTATTCCCCCACTGGTGGTCATCCCCGGCATTGTGTCTTACAAACTGTATGGCGATATCGGTGATGCAGCCTTCGGCCGTGTGGTGGGTGATGTGCTTCCACTCCGGTTGTCGGGGGCCTTCGCCGCGGCCATTGCGGCGGCGGTACTGACCACGGTGAATAGCGTGCTCAACGCCTCGACGGCGCTCTACGTGTGTGACGTTCACGAGCCTTATATTCACAAAGAGCCTGACCTGCGGCGTCTTAACCTGCTTATCTCAGTAAGCTTTATCACCATAGGGGTGCTGATGGTCCCGGTCTACGCCACCGCCGACAGCATTATCAATTTGGTGCAGGAGCTTTACGGTTTATTAAGCATGCCCATTCTCTCTGCCTTTATTGTCGGCCTGTTGTTTCGGGATGTTACCCAGGGCGCTGCCATTGTCGCTGTGGTGTTAGGCGTGCTGCTCTACGGATTTTTCTCGTTTGTGTGGGCGCCCTTTCATTACATTCACATGATGTTCATCACGGTCATTTTCTGTGTCGCCACGGCGCTCATGGTGAGCCGATTTATCTTCGGTACCTCACCCCGATTTGCACCGGCGATTGCGCTTGGCGCTCGGGAGCCTCAGATCTAAATGCACAGCACGCGACGACAAAACAGTCTGACCGGTGACTGGGTTCTGGTGAGCCCCCAACGCCACGCACGCCCCTGGGTGGGCAGTCAAGAAGCACCCTCCCGCGAGCAGGTCGCGCCCTACGACAGCGACTGCCCCCTGTGCCCGGGCAATGTCCGCCGCGGTGACGCCTCCAACCCGGATTACACGGGCCCGTTTGTGTTTCGCAACGATTTTTCGGCCCTGAGCAGCCTCTCGCCTGTCGAGAGCGATAGCAACGAGACAGAAGATGCCGGCCATGCCTCCAACAAGTCATCGAAAGCGCCCACCTTTATCGCCGAGCAACCTGCGGCCGGCGAATGTCGGGTGCTGTGTTTTGATCACCAGCATCACCGCACCTTCGCCGACCTCACGCGCGAGGAGGTCAAGTCAGTGTTGCAGCTGCAGCGAGACCAGTACCGCGAGCTCATCAAAGCGTATCGCTGCGTCACGCTGTTTGAAAATAAAGGCGAGATCATGGGCTGCTCCCAACCCCATCCCCACGGTCAAATTTGGGCCCATGACCATCTGTCATCGCTGGTGGCGACCGAGGATGAACGCCAGCTCGCGTATTTTCGTGAGCATGGTTCTGCACTGCTTCAGGACTATGCTGAGTGGGAGCTCGCCGCGCAGCAGCGGCTCGTGTACCAGAACGACGACTGGCTAATCGTAGTGCCCTACTGGGCGGCCTGGCCCTTCGAAACGCTGATCTTACCGCGCACCGCGATCGGCCATTTTGGGGCACTCACCGATACAGCACTGGCCGCACTGGCCGAGGCGCTCGCCATCCTCACCCGCGCCTATGACGCCCTCTTCGACTGCCGCTTTCCCTATTCCATGGGCTGGCACAATGCGCCGACCACAGAGCCTGCGCCGCACTGGCGATTGCATGCCCATTTTTATCCGCCGCTGTTGCGCTCGGCCACCGTCAAAAAACACATGGTGGGCTATGAAATGCTGGGGGAGCCCCAGCGAGATGTGTCCGCAGAAGATGCGGCGGTGCGGTTGCGCACCCTCGCCGATCAAGTCGTCATCGACTCCTCGGAGCGGGGATGAGCGCAGAGGATCCCAAAGCAGCTTTCACTACGCTGTTCGGCGCAGCTCCCGAGGGTGTTGCCACTGCGCCGGGCCGGGTTAATCTGATCGGGGAATTTACCGACTACAACGAGGGCTTTGTGCTGCCCGTGGCGCTGGACAAAGTCTGCCGAATCTTCTGGCGATCCCGCGAAGACACA
>Ga0181552_10004009_pt1 | contig 10388 bp, 9 predicted proteins | sample 011ome_18_FD_130583 | JGI IMG/M metagenome (GOLD analysis project Ga0181552, IMG submission 130583) | Coastal salt marsh microbial communities from the Groves Creek Marsh, Skidaway Island, Georgia - 011501BT metaG (megahit assembly) | ecosystem: Environmental > Aquatic > Marine > Intertidal zone...
ATAAAATTTACATTTATCAATATTTTTTTTTGTATATTAGTTTACATTTTATTATTTTTTTTTATTGTTTGTTCATTATTTTTATAAATTAATGTAATATTTATTATTTTTTTCTTCTTTTTTTTTTTTAGAAATTATAAATTTTTTTTTTTAAATAAAATTTTAATTTTTTTTTTTTTATTTATTAACTTATATTTAATAATCACATCCTTTTTTTCTGAAAATATTTTCTTATCACTTAAAACATCATTACCTTATTTTAGGCATGCCTTGCTTTTTTTAATTATATATAATTTTATAAATTTAAAAGAAATAAAGTTTTTAAAATTTTTTAGCTTATCTTTTCTAGTAATTTATAATTTCTTAACTTTAGATGCATTCAAAGAGATATACTTTGGATCCAATTTTTTTGGATATTTTACTAATCACCCCTTTAGACATAGTGGGTTATTTGGTGATGAATTAATATTGGGTAGTTTTTTACAAAAATTTTATTCGGTATTTCTTATTTCATTTTATATTTGTTTTAATAAAGTTAAAAATTTTTCTGTATATTTGTTTATTAATATATTAATTATTTTTTTTGTTATACAAAGCACAGGAGAAAGATCAGCTTTTTATTTGTTTATTTTTAATAATTTATTATTAATTTTTTTAATTAGAAGAAAGTACATAATTATTTTAATATCAACGATTTTGATATTAGCTTTTGCCACTTTTTTAAACTTAGAAAAAAATAATAATATTAAAAGATATTTCATCAACCCGATTATATCTACATTTACAGGTAATATTATTTCGACAGAATACAATGAATTATTCCGGGTATCTTTTAATATGTTTTTAGATAAAAAAATAATCGGATATGGACCAAAGCAGTTTAGAATAATTTGCAAAAAAGAAAAGTACTACAAAAATAAAAATTCTTGCTCAACACATCCACATAATTTTTATGTTCAGATATTGGCCGAAACTGGAATTGTTGGGTTTTTGATATTATTAACAATTTATATAATTAATTTTAAAAAATATTTTCAAAACTTGTTACTTTATAATAAAGACAAAAGCGAATATCACTTAATAAGTATTGTGATTTATTCTGGACTATCTATGCTAATATTTCCTTTTACAACAACAGGAAATATTTTTAATAACTGGTTGTCATATTTAATTTATTTTATTTTTGCATACTCCTATGGAATAATTGATATTTTTAAATTTTATAATAATGAAAAAAAGAATTTTTGATTTGTCGGCTACAATTTTATTTTTTCCAATAATTTTTTTAATTATTTTAATTGTTGCTGTAGTACTTTTGATTTTTGAAAAAAAAAAAATAATTTATTTCTCAAGAAGATTTGGAAAAAATAACGTAATATTTTTAATGCCTAAATTTAGGACTATGAAATTAAATAGTCCTGATTTACCAACTCATTTATTTAGAGATTCTAATTTATATTTAACAAAAACTGGTAAATTTTTGAGGAAATATAGTTTAGATGAATTTTTGCAGTTTTTTAGTGTATTGAAAGGCGAAATGTCTTTAGTTGGTCCTCGTCCAGCATTACACAATCAGTATGACTTAATACAAATGAGGGAAAAATATAATTTGCATTATTTAAAACCCGGAATTACAGGATTGGCTCAAGTTTTTGGTAGAGATAAGCTTTCTTTAAAAAATAAAATAAGATATGAGAATGTTTATGCTAAAAAAAAATCTATCAAACTTGATGTTTATATAATTTTAGTAACATTAAAGAATATTTTCTTATCAAAAAATATAAGTCATTAAAATGAAAATAGATAAATTTAATTTATTAAGAATATTTTGCATAATTATTTTTGAAATTATTGCTATAAATTTTTCATTATTTTTATCTTTTTTAATCAGATTTGAAAATTATTTTGATTTTAATTCATATAATTTAAGTGATGCATTATTATTATTTAATCTATTTTATATTTCATCTTTTTTATTAATTAGAAACTTTAGACAATCTTTTAAATACTTTAGCGTTCATTTAAATTTGAAATATTATTTATTCACTTTTATTAATGCAATCTTATTATTGATTATTTCATTTCAGTTTGAAAATATATTTTTACCAAAAAGTATACCAATTATTTTTTTACTAGTTTTTATTATTTTAGGCATCTCTAGTAGATATATTATAAGTATTTTTTTAAGACAAATTTATTTGCAAACTAAATCAAAAAATCAAAGAGCTGCTTATTTTATTCATGATTATAACTCATTAAATTATTTAGACTATCTAATAAGTGTCTCCAGATTTAATATAGTTTTCTTATTTTCTGATAAATCTATATTCATAAATAGATTTTTTTTTAATTTAAAAGTTTTTCCATTTTCAGAATTAGAACAAAATTTATTAAAACATAATGTTGATAATATTTTTTGTTCAAAAAAAAAAATAGATAGTAAAAATTTTGATGAAATATTTAACATATTATCGAAAAATAAACTTAGAGTTATTGATTTTAAAAATGATTTAGATTTAAATAATGAACTATTCAACTCTCCATCAGACTCACAAATACTTAACAAGAATATAAGAAATAGAAATTTAAATTTAAATTCTAATTATATTAAAGATAAAGTTGTTTTATTAACAGGTTGTGGAGGTACAATTGGTAAAAATTTGTTAAAACATATATTAGAATTGAAACCAAAATTAGTTATAGCTTTGGATTCTTCTGAAATATCTCTTTTTAATTCAAAAGAACAATATTTAAATAGTAAAATAATTTTATGGAAATTGATTGATATTAAAGAAATAAGAGATTTACTTAAAATCTTTGAAAAATTTAAAATAGATATAATTTTTCATGCAGCAGCATATAAGCATGTAGATCTTGCAGAAGATAACGTTTCAGAAGTAATTAAAAATAATTTTTTTGGAACAAAAAATATTACTGACTTATTTTTTAAATTTAATTGTAGTAAATTTATTTTTATAAGTACTGATAAAGCAGTTAAACCTACAAATGTTATGGGAGCGTCAAAACTTTTATGTGAACAATATTTAAGATCCTATGATCTCTACAAAAATAAAAAACGTAAACAAATATATATTGTAAGATTTGGAAATGTAGCAAGTTCTAGTGGATCAGCGCTTACTATATTTAGAGAAAAGATTAGTAGATTTAGTCCTATTGAAATTCGGAACAAGGATGCAACGAGATATTTTATGATTATTGAAGAGGCTGTAAAATTAGTAATTTTTGTTGGTTCATTAAATAAATCTCATAATATATACGCTCTAGATATGGGAAAACCTTATAATATTTTAAAAATCACAAAAAGAATGATTAATTTAAGTGGTTTGAGATATACATTTAGGGCAAAGAAAAAAAATTTTATACAATTAAAAATTACAAACTTAAAAAAAGGTGAAAAGTTGCATGAAGAGGTTTTTCTCGGAAAAAATTTAAAAAAAATTCAAGAAAATAAATATATCTTTACTGCAGAAGAGCCTATTTTAAACTATAAAAAACTTGAAAAACAGATTAATTTTATGAAAAAAAATCTTGAAAATCTTGAAAATCTAAAATTAAAAAAATTGTTAATGAAAATAATTAAATGAAGTTATTAAAGAAAAACTAAATATATAATATGAAAGCAGTAATTTTAGCTGGAGGTTACGGTTCAAGAATATCTGAGGAATCTATTTTTAGACCAAAACCAATGATAGAGGTTGGTGAAAAACCTATCATTTGGCATATTATGAAAATTTACTCAAGTTATGGGATTAATGATTTTATAATTTGTTTAGGTTATAAATCAGAAATTTTAAAACAATACTTTTTAAATTATAATTATTTTAATTCAAATTTTGAAATAAATATTCAATCAAAGAAAATAAGATTATTGGACACTGAAATAAGAGAAAATTGGAATGTGAGTCTTGTAGATACTGGTCTAAATACAATGACAGGTGGCAGATTAAAAAAAATAAAAAAATATTTAGGAAATGATGAGACTTTTTGTATGACATATGGCGATGGTGTAGCAAAAATAAATATAAATAAATTGATAGATCATCATATAAAATCAAAAAAATTAGCAACTATGACTGTAGTTAAACCTGGTAGTAGATTTGGTATACCGCAGATTAAAAATAATTATGTGAATAAATTTGAGGAAAAACCATCAGGAAAAGGTGATTGGATAAATGGAGGTTTTTTTGTTTTAAATTCAAAAGTTTTGAATGAAATTAAAAGTGAACAAACAATATGGGAAAAAGAACCATTACAAAATCTTATTAAAAAAAAAGAATTAAATGCTTATCAGCTTAAAGATTTTTGGCACCCGATGGATACTATGAGAGATAAAAAATTACTTCAAGATTTATGGGATAAAAAAAAAGCTCCTTGGAAAACATGGTAAAAATTAATTCAAATTTTTGGAAGAATAAAAAAGTATTCATAACTGGCCATACTGGTTTTAAAGGATCATGGGCATCAATTATATTAAATTATATTGGTGCAAAAACTTATGGATTTTCTGACTCTGATGATTATGAATTTTTTAAAAAATTAAAATTAAAAAATAAATTCAATCAATCTTATTTAGGCGATATGTTAAACAAAAAAAAACTTGAAAAAGCAATCAGAGAAAGCAAACCCAACATTATATTCCATTTTGCCTCACAACCGATAGTTAAAAACTCTTTAAGTAATGCATATGATACAATTTATAATAATTTTATAAGTTGTTTAAATTTATTGGAAATTTTAAAAAAAATAAACTCAAAAATATTTGTAGTAATAGTTACAACAGATAAGGTATATGAAAATATCAATAAAATTAAAAAATCATACTCAGAAGACGATAAACTTGGAGGAAAAGATCCCTATAGCGCTTCCAAAAGTTGTAAAGAAATTATAACTAAAAGTTATAATGATACTTTTTTTATAAATAAAAAAATTAAAATAGTTACTGTAAGATGTGGGAATGTATTAGGAGGTGGTGATTTTTCTGAATTTAGAATTCTTCCAGATTTTTTTAGATCTTTAAAAAAAAAGAAATCTTTAATAATTAGAAGTCCACTATCAACTAGGCCTTGGTTGTATGTTTTAGATGCTATAAATGGATATTTCAGTATTGTTGAAAAATATTATAATAAAAAATTGGATATAATTTCTTGGAATTTTGGACCACAAAAAGATTCAATAACTAATGTTAAAACTATAATTCAAAAATTATCAAAATATAATAATTTTAAAAAAGTTAAATTTAATAAAAGTAATAATAATTTTGAGGCAAAGTATCTTCAACTTAACTCTGAACTTAGTAAAAAAAAATTAGCATGGTCTCCCCTTAAAAAAATTGATGAAATATTATTAATTTCGTCTAAGTGGTATAAAATATTTTTTAGTAAAAAAATAAATGAAATTAATTCTCTAAATTTAAAACTTATAAAAGAATATCTTGATTAAGAAGGTTTAATTTTAATTCTATTCAAAACTAATAATCTTAATAATTCTATACTAAAAATAACCATTATTGGTAATAGCAAAGATATAAATATAACTAAATTTTTATTTAATGATCTAACTGCGATTCTGTCGATAAAAAAATTGAATACTTTTTCATCTTTTTTAATCTCTGTAATTTGCTTGTTAATTTCATCTCTTAAATATTGTATACTAATGTTAACTAAAAATAATTTCTTAGCATAAATTAATGTTTCTTCTTCAAGAGTTTTTTTGAATTGATAAATAAATTGTTGTAATTCTTTTTCACTCATTCCCTTAAACATAAAAATATATTGTATAGTTTCTTCAGCTATTTCTCCGCTATTCAGCTGAGTTCTCATGTAATTTTTAAAATTGAACATATTATTTGCAAATAAATTATTTATTATTTTTTTTTTAATATTATTTGGCAAGTCACACTTCTCTAATATCATCCTAAATTTTTCCACATTAGAAATCGAATTTTTTGCAAATTTAAACGAAGTAACTGCATTTGCTCCAGCATTATAGTCCTGAAGCATTCTAGAACTGAAATAATCATTTAGGTAAAAATTTTGATTAGGATTTTGATATTTATCAATTAATTTGAGTAAAAAATCTGTTTTTTTTTGTCTATATTCATTTCCTATTAATAGTTCAATTTCATAAGCGTTTTTAGAACTAATTGAGAAGACTAATTCATATACTGGTTTAATCGTTTTTACTAAAAAAGAATAAGTAATTAAAATACTAAATAAATAAATGATAGAATATATTTTTAATATTTTATTATTAATTTTGATTTTATTCATATCTTAAATTTTTGAATAATGTTTTTTTTCTAAAAATTCTTTATCACCTACTTTACCTATAACACTTTTATTTATAAAAATACTTTTTATTTTGTATTTTATATTTGGTTTATTAAAGCCACACTCGTTTAACCATGAACCAAATCCACCATCAACTAAATGGTCCTCAACTGTTATTATGTTTTTAAATTTTTTAATATTTTTAAATACATTTTTTTTATAATTTTGCCCCCAAATTGGGATAGTAAAATGAGAAAAATTTTTATATTTTTTTTCACGCATTAATTTTGAAACTTTTTTAAAAACAGAACCTGTAGAAATAATAACGTTACTAGTATTTTTTTTTTTTACAAGATAAGTAGATCCAGGAATTTTTTTTTTGAATTTTTTTGTGACAGTTATTTCATCACTTTTTTCAAGTCTTAAATATGATGGATGAGGCTTCGTGATTAAGAAATCCATGCAACCTTTTAATTCTTCTATATCTATCGGAGAACATATTGAAATATTTTTAAATAATCTCATCAATCCATAATCTTGTATTCCGTGATGGGAATATCCCAAATTACCATATCCCACTCCAGAGCCTACGGTAACAATAGTTACTGGCAAATTATGATAATCAATATCGTTTCTTATTTGTTCTGCACATCTAAATGTAGGAAAATTTGCAATTGAATAAATAAAAACATGAAAACCCTTGATAGCTAATCCTGCTGCCATACTGGCCATATTTTGTTCAGATACACCTGCATTAATAAACCTATTTGGAAATTTTTGTTTGAAAGGTTCAACAACATTAAAACCCAAATCTCCAACCATAAGAATAATATTTTTATTTAATTCAGCTTTTTTTATTAATTCTTTTATAAATATATTTCTCATTTAATTTCAGCCAATGCTTTTTTTAAATCTATTTCATTCGGTGACTTGTAGTGCCATTCTATTTTATTTTCCATGAAGCTTACACCTTTACCTTTAATTGTATTAGCAATTATAAATTTAGGTTTATTTTTTTTTTTAAATAAAAATCCTTTTTTTAAACTAGAAAAATCATGACCATCAACGACGTTTACTTCAAAATTAAAAGCTTTTATTTTACTAAGTAAAGGCTCTAAATTAATTGTTTTTTTTACACTATCTAAGCTTTGTATTTTATTGTAATCAAGTACAACAATCAAATTTTCAAGTCTGTGATGAGCAGCAAACAAAAAGCTTTCCCAATTAGAACCTTCATCTAACTCACCATCACTTATTAATACAATTGTTTTTGAAATTTTTTTTTTAATTTTTTTTGCCAATGCTAACCCAGTTGCAACAGGCAGACCATGTCCTAGAGATCCAGTTGATAAAATAACTCCATTAACTTTATGACTCACATGGCACATAAGATTTGAGTCATTTTTACCATATTCATTTAATTCTTTATCTTTTATTATTCCAATTTCTCTTAATGTACAATAATATGAGAGGGCAGCATGACCCTTACTTAAAATAAAGTTTGTATCTAAATTTTTTTTTATTTTAAAATTTTTATGAATAAAAACTAATAATTCAACAATAGATAAGTTGCTTGCTATATGAGCTGCTCTGGCAACATGAGAAATCTTCAGTATTTTTTTTCTTATTTTATTACATGTGTTTATCATTTTTAAAAACTAAAATTTAAATAGTTAACATATTTAATTAACTTAAAAATATCATTTTATATACTGTTATACAGCTTGTTTGAGTAAATAAATTTATTTACTAAATTACAGATTTTTATAATTGTTTTTTTATCCAAATTGACTCCACTTGGAAGATTAATTCCTTTATTAAATATAAATTTTGAAGTATTTAAATTTTCTTTATTAAGTTTGAAGCTATAATATTTCCACATAGGATATTCAGTTATCATTGGAAAAATTGGTCTCGTGTCTATATTATTTTTATATAAATATTCAATTATAGTTTTATTATTAAATTTTTTATTTTTAATGATCAAAGTATTCATCCAATGATTTGGACGGCAGTTTTTATTATTTTCAATTAAATAAATATTTTTATTATTAAATAAATATTTTTTATATAAGTTGTGAATTATATTTTTTTTTTCAAGAATATAATTTAAGCTTTTCAGTTGTGCATAAATCATTGATTGCTGCAGATTAGACATTTTGTATTTTAATCCATTATATCTCACCCAATAGTATTTCATTTCGGTAGATTTAATCCCAAAATTCGAAATAGTTAGTGCTTTATCATAAATTTTTTTATTATTTGTTATAAGCATACCACCCTCACCACTTGTTACAATTTTAGCACCTTGAAAACTATATACTCCAGCGTCTCCAATTGTTCCTAAATATTTGTTTTTATTCATAGAACCTAAAGCAGGTGCAGAGTCCTCTAAAAGTTTAATTTTATATTTTTTACAAATTTTTAATATTTTTTCAATTTCACAACTATACCCATACATATGGACAACAATTATTGCTGCAGTTTTTTTTGAAATTTTATTTTCGATTTTTTCAGGATCAATATTCAATGTCTTATCACATACATCTACAAAAACAGGTTTTGCCCCAACTAAAGTTACAGCTCGTGCTATTGCAATCCAAGATATAGCAGGCAAAATTACTTCATCATTTTTTCCAATACCCATAGCTTCCAAAGCTAAATGGAGGGCACCAGTTGCTGAAGAGCATGGGATTGCATATTTTATTTTAAATTTTTTCTTAATTTGTGTTGTCAATTTATCATTATACTTGTTTTTATATTTGCCCCAGCTGTTAGTAACAGAGTCTAAAACGTATTTTTTTTCATTATCAGTTATCAAGGGACCAGAAGTGAGCACTAAATTTTTGGGTTTTGTGACTTTTTTATAGTGTGAGAGCTCAAATTTTTCTAAATTAATTACTTTTTCTAAGCTTTTGTCTAAATTATTTTGATGAAAATTAATATATTTTTTCAATAATCTTAAATTTGGATAATATGATATTTCATCACTCTCATAGATTTTACTTTTAGATTGTTTGATATAAATTTTTGAACCAGTTATTTTTTGAATTTTTTTGGCTAAGTTGTATAGGGAAATCTTCTGATCACTTCCCATATTTAAGATTAAATAATTTTGAAATTTTAATTTGATTATTTCTAAAACATTTTTTACAAGATCATCATAACATAAAAAACTTCTATAAATTTTCTTACAATTTGGGTTATCAATTTTTATTATATTTGTAGTAAGACTCTGCTTTATAAAATTATTTACAACAAAACTGTTAATATGTTTATTTAACAAGAATGGTCCAAAAAAACTATAGCCACGTAAAATTATAATTTTATAAGAATATTGTTTTGAGAAGTTTTTAAGGTGAATCTCACTCATTTTTTTATTCAATGAATAATAGTGTTTTGAAAAATTACAAATTTTATTTGAATTTGTTTTTTTTTTATCTCTATAGACTGCTCCAGAGCTAAAATATAGAAATTTAGATTTTGGAAATTTTTTATAGAGTGATTTTAAATCCTGTTTAAGTTTTATATAATAATATTTATAATTTGATGATGTATATTTTTTAGAATTTGAAGAAGATGCGAGATAAATTATATAATCTAAAGATTTTATTTTTTTAAAATTTTTATAACTTAAATAATGTAAATTTGTTGAGTTTTTTTTTTCAGTTTTATTATTATTTTTTCTAGATACAAAATATACATCTGAGAATTTGTTGATTTGAGAATTTATATCTGAATTAAAAAAGTGAACGAAATAACCCCCTAAATTTCCAGAAGATCCCAAGATAGCAATTTTTTTTTTTATCATTTAAATATTATTTAAACTATATATAAATTAATTTTAATAAAAAAATGAAATTTAAAAAAACTAAATTTAAAAATGTTATTTTAATTAATCCTAATATTTTTTGTGATAATAGGGGTTATTTTTTTGAAAAAATCAATCAAAGAAAATTTTTCTTTGACATCAAGCAAGAAAATGAAAGTCTATCCAAAAAAAAATATACTTTCAGAGGTTTGCATTTTCAAAAAAAACCATTTGCACAAAAAAAATTAATTACAGTAATAAAAGGGTCCATAATAGACTATGTTTTG
>Ga0181552_10004026_pt1 | contig 10358 bp, 4 predicted proteins | sample 011ome_18_FD_130583 | JGI IMG/M metagenome (GOLD analysis project Ga0181552, IMG submission 130583) | Coastal salt marsh microbial communities from the Groves Creek Marsh, Skidaway Island, Georgia - 011501BT metaG (megahit assembly) | ecosystem: Environmental > Aquatic > Marine > Intertidal zone...
AAGGGACAAGGGTCCAGCAGCCCAGGTGACATCGCAGGTAACAACGCGAAATACCCTAAAACATATTAGGGCTTTTTTACACGGACGAGAACTGCGACGACGGAGATGCAATGCGACGCGCGCGTATGAATCAAGTCGCACATTATCAGTTACACATTCACAGCGAGTTTTATGAGCGTTTTCGCCTCATCCCACCCTTTACACAACTACATGCACCGATTGATGCGCTACGGAAATACGAGAGGGAGGGAGGAGGACAAAAAATGCAAGTTTGAAAATTTCACTGGCGACATTTGAATGAAACTCCACCTGATATAATGAAATGTTCAACTGGGTTCAGGTGGCGTCCTGCCCCCTCGACCGATCCCGACCCCGCGCAGGTTCACCCTTAAGGTTCAGAGGATCAGCCTTTTGCGCAGCAAAAAGTACCATTGAAAGGAAAACTCCCGCGCCAGGGGGATGTCGCCACACTCGCCACTCGCCACTCTCCATTGTTCGCTGTCACAATTCCACTTCCCTGTCAAAAGTTACGGGTAGAAATCATCAAAGGCCGGGGTAACAACGCATGCGGCAGAGGTAACAACGCTTGAAATACCCTAAAAATTAGGGCTTATTCACATTCACGAGAACGGCGACGACGGAGGTGCAATGCGACGCGCGGACAAGAAATTGAGTGGTTTGCCATCTACATTTTGCGAGTGTTTTGAAAAGCCATCTCCAAGCACGCCACACGCCAGCGCACAAAATTCGTCCACTTCTGTTTCTCTTCCTTGCACATCCAAGTCTTCCATAACTTTCTCTCTTCGCATTCAAGTACACGCCGATGAGATTCAAATGCCTTACAAAAAAAACCCTAAAAAAACACACGACGACTACATCGCTGGCGCGTTGCGACTTGTCCACGCGGTTGATATTGGTTCGATAACGCCTCTGATCGTCTTCATCGTTGTTTCCTTTCACAATTCCACTTCCCTGTCAAAAGTTACGGGTAGAAATCATCAAAGGCCGGGGTAACAACGCATGCGGCAAAGGTAACAACGCATGAAATACCCTAAAAATTAGGGCTATTGAGGGAGTAGGGCTGGGTCACTCCCATTGAGCAGGCTAGTTTTTTCCCGATTGCATATTGCACATCCTAAAACAACATCTACGTCGTGTGTCGTCGCACGAATTCTTCTAAACCATTCTAACGCATTCACTTGCGGTGCGTGCGCTGTTTCTTCTTTCCCGCGGCGGTGCGTAAAGAGCGCGCGAGACGCATTGCGTCCTCGTCGCTCACTCCGGGCGCCAACGCGACGCCGTTTCGAGCGTGAAATACGCCAGGCGCGACAAAGACTACTTCACCCGTTTTTTTACGCAAACACAGCACGACTGGACCGGGATGCGTGCCGGCTCTCTTCACAACGTTCTGCGTCGGCTCGGACAAATCGGCAATCGCGATAAAATCTCCACCCATGTCAAGCACGGCGTCAAGCTCCGTCGGTAACATTGGGACAAACGCCGCCGGCGGTCGCGATGGTGGTTTTGCCCCGCTCGCGTCCGCTCGAAGCACATCGGCGCACGCCTCCATTAAAGCATTCACGCCACCGACGTGTAGGCGCATGGTTTCGTCCACGGTGCGAACGTCCCACACGTTTTCGTCGAGTGATGATGATGATTTTGCCGCCCACGACTGCGGTGATAAAAGCAGGCACCCCGCGCGCGCGAGACGCACCGTATTGCCACACTCATAATCAAGCAGGGCGCTCGCGGGGGTGGACGCACCCACGTACACGTGTCGGCGGGTGATATCAACGGTGTAATGTGCGCTTGGGCCGAATCGGGCGCGAAGAACGGTCGCGAGGTCTTTCGAAACGCGATGCACGGGGACGAGACGATCGAGCGCTTCGTCTCTGGCATCCTCCGCGCTCAGCGCCATTTTACGTCGTTTCTTGTTCGTCGCACTCGCGTCTTGCGCGCTGCCGCTGTCGCCACCCAATCGTGCGTTGAGTTCTCGTTCAACGCACTTGGCGAACGCGCGTCGCGTCGCGTCGTCATCGCGCTTGCGGAGCTTACAAATGAAGAAACCGCCAGTGTCCATGTCGTGGGGTAGAAATCTACGACACTTATCGAGCTTTAACGCCGCAGCCTTGGACGGCGACGGTGGCCACATCGTTGGCGCGTAATCGCCCGCGCGTCCACCTTTGTGCGCGGAAGCATCGTCAAATGACGCAAACCATTTCAACGTGACGTCGTCGTCATCGTCATCGTCGTCGTCCTCCCGAGCTGTGCTAGCACTACCACCACCGACTAAAACGCCACTCGCTTCTACGTGATCACCCACGCGCCATGTATGCAAGCCGGGGCGGGAGATGATTTTATCGCACTCTTTGGGAAATGCATCCTCGATGTCGAGCGCCAAACTTTGATCCGAAACGAGCGCGGCGACGACGGCTTCGTCTTCGATTGGATTGAACGTACACGTCGAATACACCATTGCGCCTCCAGGCTTTAATAATTGCGCGCACCTTTGCGCGACGGCGAGTTGCGTGGCGTGCAGCGCGTTCCCAATACTCGGGCTCCACCGCGTCAAACACTCGGGGTCTTTACGGATCGTACCGTCACCGCTACACGGAACGTCGGCTAAGACGTGCGTGTACCCACCGAGCTCGACGAGCGCGTTTGTCTTCGCCGCTTCGGAATCGAGCTGCTCGATCTCGCGTCTCGCACGTTTCAAATCACCCTTGGAGTCCACATCGCTGGGAACGTACAAAGGCATGTGCAAATCTTGCCCGAACGCGCGCGTGACGCACAAGCGCGACGTTTCCTTGGCGTCCCGGTGGTGTCTGTCGATGGCATCCGTGAGCGTCTTGACCCGTCCTGGATGCGCGTCGTTCGCGTGCACGACACTACCACCACCGCACGCCGCCACACACTCGAGCAGTTGCATCGTTTTCTGTCCAGGCGCCGCACACACGTCGAGCACGCGAACATCCGTCGTCTGTGTCTGCGTCTGCGTCTGCGTCCCGCCGACATCCAACGCCACGACGGGCAACATGCTCACCACCTCTTGCCTCGCCCCGCACCCATTCGCCGTGGCAAACTCAAAAACATCTAAAACCTCTTCCCGCACGCGCGGTCGCCCACGTTTCAACCCCAACTCACGATCGATCGGCGCCTGAAACGCCCCCCGAACGCCCCCCGGCGCCTCGGCGCAGCCGCCGGCGCGCAACGCCTCGCGCGTCTCCTCCGACAACGCGTGCGCGCGGTGCACTCGAAACGTCACCGGTAACGGCGCATCCAACGCACGCATAAACCGCTCGAAATCCCCGCATTCGTCACCACCCTCGCACACGCCTTGCGCGCGGTAATACTTGTCAAACAACTCGCGCCCCAAACCAAGCTTTTTATGAATCAACCTCGACGTTTTCGACGTCGACGATCCGCGCACGGCGCGCCGAAGCGCGTTCTGATGCCCGCGCGACGACGACGGCGACGCGTCTCCACCCATTCGCGACGCACACTGTCGTCGGCGCGGTGACCTTGGTCAAGGCGCGCTGGGTCCACGACCACGAGGGCGTGCATGTTCGGACATATGGCATTCGTAACGGTCAGAGGACGACGACGTGGTGTGCGTGTGCGTGCGTGGTGTCATAACCGCACACGACGACGACGACGACGACGACGACGAGGAGGAGGTAGCGGTCGTGGTCGTGGACGTACCTTGCCCCATCGCGGTGTCGTGGTGTCGTTCGACGTCGACGCCGCGCAGAGGTTGGTTGATTGATTGATTCATTCATCAATCAATCGAGCACCGATTGGGAGACGAAGAGACTCGTCCGGGCCGCGAGGGATGGGAGCGAGGATGAGCGAGGATGGGCACGTGCGCGTGTTGTGGACGAATGCGCGTGAACATTGGGCGTTCGATGTGGCGATGTGGTTTACGTGCGCGTGGCGCGTGGCGCCGCAGATTGTTCTCGCGGGCGCGGTCGGCGCCGGAGCGCAGTGGTTAAAGGTGACGGCGTGCGACGAGAGTTTACGATATTCAACCGAGTGTCAGTACGCATTTGCCATTGATGCGCATTTAGTGACGTCTGTGGTGTTGTCATTTTTACTCGTGTTTCGTGCGAGGCAAGCGTTTACGAGATTTGATGATGGGAAACAAGCCATGGTGAACGTGAAGGAGGCGTTGAGAAACGTCTTCGCCGTCGTCGACGTCGAGTACGGCAATGAAAACGCTGCAATAGCGAACAGTGAACAAGCGATCGAATATAAACGAAACGTGCGACGAGAGTTGAGCGTGTTGTACGCGTTCATACGACAAGGTATTCGCGATGCGCGCATTGGCGCAAACGACGACAGCATCCTTCTCGAACGCGACGCCTCTGGTACGCCGAGCGTTCCTACAATCACGAGCGCTGAAGAGCGCACACTGTATGGGAAAGTGTATTCGGAGAGTAGGCCAGAAGCCGCTACTTTGAAGGTGCTGCATGATGTTCAGCAGCTACGACTGCAAGGTTTATTGAGTGAGCGCGCGGCGATGGAGGCGTATCGACATTCGCAAAGCGCGTTGGACGCGTATCGACAAGCGATGTTGATTGTCACCACGCCCACGCCGCGCGAATATTCGCACATCACAGCTGTGCTCTTGTGTTCGTTCGTGTTTTCATTGCCATTTGCGATGACGACACTCACCGATTGGACGACGCCTTTAGTCTCCGCCACGGTGGCGTGGTTATTCTACGGCGTCAACGAAATCGCCATGGCATTGGAGGATCCGTTCACGTGGTCTTTACCCGCGCACGCGCTAAACGTCATGGGACGTCGTGTCGCGCGTGAAATCGATGCGTTTTCCGGTGACGCGCGTGCGAGAGTCGACGAAGACGATAGTGAGCATTCGGTGGATTTGTTCAACGCTAAACGGCGCACGAAATGGTATTGGTTCATCACGGATTGCTTCCAGTGGCGAAACACGACGCTTCCAAGCATATCACGACAATTATTTACAGCTGCACTCCTTGGCATGGGGGCTCAACTGTTGAAACTTGCGAGTTGCGGTTCAAGCGTTACAGATTCCTCGCAGTGTTCGGTGACGTTTGATATCAGCGCCCATCGCGTTTTGGCTATTTCATTATCTTTCTTACTCGTCATCAACACAGATTGGGGGTACGCTCGATATTATGGCGCTAAACGGTTGACAATCGAATTGCAAAACGCGTTGAGGTCGCTTGTGATGTGTGGAACAATCTTCATTGATTCAGCTCATGGAGACGACAAGGAGACAAAGATGGACATGTGCGAAATAACGCGTCTCGCAGATATCTTGCACGCTTTGGCGCGTATAGCGGTTCGAGAGCTCATTGCGCGAGACCCTCGTGGGAAAACGCTGTATTTACGCGATTGTTTCGAAACGGATGAATACGGCGGCGCGCGAAAGCTTTGTGATTTGCTCACGTCGCAAGAACGGCAGACGTTGGAGTCTTTGCCCGTGCACGCCATGACTACGTCAGTTGCTATGAAGATTACCGCGTTGTTTGAAAAATACAGAGAGCGTGGGCAAATTAGCGAGAGATTTGCCGCAGAGGCGTATCGCCACGTGTGCTCCGCGATGCAGTCCATTCAAGGCTTTATGAGAGTCGTCACGACGCCGGTGCCGAAACATTTCCGTCACTTGCTCCAAGTTCTCTTGTTTTTCTTCGTGTTTACCACGCCCTTTGTGTTTAGCGTGAGCTATCAATATATCACACCTGTGCCGGCGATGCTTGTTGCGCTTGGATTTTACGGAATTGCTGAAACATCTACTGCAATGATGGAGCCTTTCAACTTTGAAAGTCCTCGACATGAGTTAGGCGAGCTCGGCACGCGTATGAGCTTGCGGCACAGCCGCCTTCAGGCGCTAGCGCTGATGTACAAAGGCGACGCAGAAATGTTTACCGCGCTCGTGGATGAGTCGCGTGAGCTGGACCAATCGCTGAGTTTACATGGCTCGGTTCTTGAAAGCAGCCGCGCATCTATGACAAGCGTATTATCAAGGATGCTGACGCTCGACGTCAAGAAAGCGAGCAAGTTGGAGCTAGAGTTTAAAGATCGAGCTTTGAAAAGTATGATTGCACTACGATCTGGTTGGTCATTCGTCACAGCGGTTTTTGCAGTTCAAAGCACAGTTCTCCCACGGCTCGCCATGCAGATTTTGGCCAGCGCGTTGGTGGCGATTGGAGCAAACGCGCTAAAAATTAGCGAGTGCGGCGACGAAGTCATAGACGTCACAAAGTGTTCGTATGTATTCGATGCGACTGCGCACACCATGGCGGGTGCCATTTTGGGTTTCACCCTTGTTTTTCGAGTGTCATTTGCGTATACTCGCTATTACGAGTGTAAAGGTTTACTCGGAGCGCTGGCGAATGGCGTGCGGAGTCTCAACGTAGCCGCGTGTACGCTGATGCATCAGGAACCATCACGGCGAAAGGATGACTCTTCACTCGCGCAAGACATTGCTGAAATTCGCAGACTGTCAAGCGTTCTCGTGGGACTTATCCGGCACGTCATTCGCGAAAGTAGGCACGGAATTGTTCCATTTGCAATCACGCCGACGTCACCGACAAGCGACGAACTGTTGCTTGAAGATCCCGAAGGCTGGCCCTCTCTGTCGGTGCTTCTCACGGATGATGAGAAAGTTGGATTTGCAAAAGCAAACATAAACGCTCGTGTGGGTATATGCGCGACAAAGCTCATGCGCATAATCGACGATCGTCGACGCCTCGGACACATTTCTGAACGCGGGGCGTTTGAGATGCTCGGGAGAGTCGACGCGTGTCTCCAAGCGTGTTCGGATATGCAGCGAATTCTTTCAAGCGTCATGCCTTTTGCATTCTTGCATGTCATGAACTTTGCCACATTCTTTTTCACAATGACTGCGCCTTTTGTATTCATCACCTCGTACAAATGGCTCGCGGCTCTACCATCCATGTTGGTCACGATGTCGCTCTACGGCAGCGCGGAACTTGGAAGTTTGATGGAGGATCCCTTCAGCTGGTCAGATCCCAAGCACGATTTGAAAAAGTTTGGCTGGGCGTTGTACACTGAAACGCTCGCATTGCATCAAGAAACCGCGGACGTCACGCCCGAGCGTCGGTCACTCTCGCGTGTAGCGAGTGAGAAGGTTCGGCACTCGATGCGCGAGGAAAGGCGCGGCGCCGACGTCGACGTGGCGCCGAGTCAGAGCGCGGCGCATTCTGGAATTGATGCAATCGTATTGACTGGCGCGGGGGCGCCGCAAACACTGCAATCTCGAACCGTATCAAGTGCAATTCACAAAGCGCACGCAGACTTTCAGTCAGAAACGCAGCGCATAAGATACATTCGCGATTTATTCCGATTTAACGACACCGTGTTTCCTTGGGTGTGGCCGCAAATGCTCCTCGTGATATTTTTCGGCGTCGGCGCTCAATATTACAAGCTTGCGGTGTGTGGTGATGATGTCACAGATCACAGCGTTTGTGGCGTTGTCTTCGCTCCGGCGGCGTCAGCCATCATTGGACGCATTCTCATGTTCATAATCGTGTATCGCTTTTTCTTCGCCTTTAAAGTCTTCTACGAGGCGAAAACGGGCGTATTTGCCGTTACGCACGGCGTACATTTGCTCAACGTCAAGGCGTGCGCATACATGCGCGAGAGCGGCAGTGCAAAAGACGCAGCCGTCGTACGACGCGCGTTGCGAGACATTTTGCGCCTCTCTGGTGCCCTCTTTGCCGCGATTCGTCAATCTTTACGCGAGCAGCGTGAATGCGACGAGAGCGATGGGTCAGATGCTTCGATGCGAATCCTCTTCTTTGATGAACGCGCATCTCCCGCACTCGGTGTTCTTCTGAGTCGTGACTTTGACGAAGACAAGAATAGCGACGTTCTGAACGACGCCGACAGCGACGGTACGGCGTTTCGTGTTCAGCTCGCGATGGTGGCCCCACGCGAACGAGTCACGCTCATCGCCGCGCGTATTTTGGCCAACGTCAATGTCTCCCGCCGCGCTGGGTACATCAGCGATCGCGCCGCGGCAACAATGACGAATACCGTGCGTGATATTTTAACCGGCGTTGCCCAATGCGCGCGTGCGGCTGAAGTCAAGGTGCCGTACGCGCTCACGCACCTCATCAATCTCATCTTGTTGATTTGGATGTTTTGCGTAGCGAGCGTCATCGTGGTGTCTTTTAAATACATGACGTGGCTGCCGTTGTGCATTCTCGCCGTGGCATTATATGGCTTACGTGGCGTCGCCAACTTACTCGAAAATCCGTTCGTGTGGGGTAAGGAAGCGAACGACTTGTCCGCCATCGGCCAAGCATTGTGGACGACGTGCGCCAACACGCACGCGATGTGCGCGAGTACGGAGAAAGGCAGGGCGGATATCGAAGAATTGTACGCCGACATCGAGCACAAACAATCGCGCATCGACGAAACGGTGCGGGAGGCGTATAACGATGTGCGCACACACGTAGCCGCCGTTGCCGTGTCGGCACCGAAGCACAAGACGTCAAACGCGCCGTGGTTGTTTCCGCCGCAACGCCACTTTCCAATGACGCGTTTTAGTTTTATCACTGAATGCTTTACGATTCGCGGAACGGTGATATTACCTCTCGTGCCAATCGTGATTGGATTTTCCAGCGTGGCGTTTATGTTTTGGCTGTGGACGTGGAAGACGTGCGAAGACGCGAACATTGTCGCCAATCGATGCGAATTGCAAATTTCAAACGAGGCGCACGTCTTGGCGACGCCGGTGCTCGGTTTCGTCGTAGCGTACGTGCTCAATTTGGGATACGAAAGGTATTATAGCGCACGTGCGCACATCGACGATTTATACGAGCACGGGCGAAACGCTATGTTGGAAATGCGAGTGTCGTTTGCAAGGACGAAGACGACTTTGGCGACCAAGGAAACCGACGATGATTACGCACGCTTTTTCAACGCGCTTGAAACTCTCGTGGCTTTCATGCGCCAATCGTTAAGAGAAGTTAGAGTCGGATATCCTGACGGCGCCATTGTCAGCGTCGAGGATAAAGACAAAGCGGCAAATCCAAACACTTTGCTTGACGACGATTTCGTCGGCGCTCCGCGTTTGCCAGAGTTGTTGAGCGCCGAAGCTCGAAACGCATTCGCGGGCGTCGCGCCGCGTTTGCGCGTGTACAAATCCGCTGGTCAGGTGTTGCGGACGTTACACGACATTCGCGTGCGTTCAAAACTTCACGAAAGGGCATTCTATCGAATCCAGCGCTCAGTGCAAGGCATGCTCAGGGCGCACGCGAACTGCGCACGCATCGTGACGACACCCGTTCCGCCATTCTACATGTCGAGCGTGTACGTAATGTGCTTTGTATTCGTGCTCACCGCGCCATTAGCGTTCTTGAGCTCGTATCGATGGTATGTCTCAATCCCAACAGCCATCTTGGCGTTTCTCGTGTACGGTATTCTACGTCTCGCGCGCTTGATGATGAACCCATTCACGTTCACCGCGCCTTCGTTTGACGTCGGCGCTTCGGCGCGAAACATTCACGTCTTATCGTCGCTCTTGGCGTTGAGCTCTTGATACTCTCAACCCACACCATGCTGCATGTGGTACGATACTCAAACCGCAGTTATAATAACATCACTGGTACTACATTATTAGCATCACTTGCGACGCGCGTTTCGCACGGCGCGCTCGGCGACGGTTATGTCATGAATTGTTGCGGCAACACAATGAAGCGACTTTCCCACACACAGCAGTGTACCTCTTGAATTTTTAGGGTATTTCATGCGTTGTTACCTTTGCCGCATGCGTTGTTACCCCGGCCTTTGATGATTTCTACCCGTAACTTTTGACAAGGAACTGGAGATGGGAACAGGAGAATGCGCACCCTAAACCCTAAAAAGCGATTCAGAAGTTTTGCTGCATATATATCTTTTTTTTTTTTTTTTTTTTTAAATTGGTGGGCGACAGGTGGGACGCACACGAGGCGATGCGTTGTCGACGCCGCCGCGACGCCAGACGTCGTCGGAAGACATCCATGGTGCACTATTGCGAGGCAGAGTATTGCGGCGCACCCGCGACGAAGCGGTGCTCGAGATGCGCCGAGGCTCGCTACTGTTCGGCGGACTGCCAACGGCGAGACTGGTACACGCTGCACAAATATGAGTGTGCGGCACTCGCGTCGCAGAATGCGTCGAAGACGAACCGGTCGTCGTCGTCGTCGTCGTCGTCGTCGTCCAAGGCAAAGAAGCCTTTTGTGCCGAAAGAATGCGTGCGGTGTCGCACGATGGTGACGGATGAGAACTCAGAGTGTCGCGTGGGGCATCCCGAGGCGCAGTTGGAGTGGAAGGGCTCGTGCACGTTTGTCGGCGACGGTCCG
>Ga0181552_10004042_pt1 | contig 10336 bp, 7 predicted proteins | sample 011ome_18_FD_130583 | JGI IMG/M metagenome (GOLD analysis project Ga0181552, IMG submission 130583) | Coastal salt marsh microbial communities from the Groves Creek Marsh, Skidaway Island, Georgia - 011501BT metaG (megahit assembly) | ecosystem: Environmental > Aquatic > Marine > Intertidal zone...
ATCTTAACCTCGTTCACCGGGTAGCTTTCTGATACAGTATTCCGATGTCGCTGATACCCGAAAAAACCATCACTATCTCACCTACTCTGGCCGCCACTATCGGGCTGGAAGAGACCGTGTTGCTGCAACTTTTGCAGGAATGTATCAGCCATAGCAACCCCGAGCAGAGTCAGGGTTTTAACTGGGTTACCGTGGACGGTGAGAGGCTGCTCAACCTGGCGCCCTTTTGGCGCGAAGAGGATATCGTCCGCCTCTCCACCGGGCTACATGAGAAGGGTTTACTGTTGATTGGCGGCGCACCATTTTCTGGTCAGCGCGAGTTCCGTTTTGCCTTTAATGATGCGGTCGCCTCAAGTGCTAACTGCGGACCCGCTCAAACCCAAACGGCAACCCGGTCAGTCGCAACAACAGCCGTTCCAGCATCAGCCAAAACCATTGGCAACAGTTGGCAACCCAGTCAGGATGCGATGCGTCAACTGAGCCAGTTAGGGGTCACCCAAGCGTTTGCCGAGCAGCAGATTCCACAGTTTGTTGCCTACTGGCGCGATCGCAATGTGCCACGCCATAGCTGGGAATCAAAATTTATCAAAGAGGTCTGGCGCCAGTGGCAGCAAGCCGAGGCAACTTCTTACCGCCGCCGTCAGGAAGTGGCACTTACTGGAGACTGGCGACCGTCGCGAGATGCGTTGCAGATTTTGATCGGCCAGGGCGGCATTAACAGCAACTTTGTTGAGGATGCGATTCCAGAGTTTATTCTCTACTGGCGCGACCGCGGTGATGTTTCCAGCACCTGGGACTCAAAATTTATCCAGCATATTCGTCGTCAATGGCAGTTTTACACTGGCATGATGGAGCAGGACAGTATGCCGCGGGCGATCGAAATTCAGTGGCGACCAAAGGAGTCAGTCTACGATGTACTGCAGATGGCGAACATCAGCCGTCAGTTCGCCGACCAGTTACTGCCTGAATTTATTCTCTATTGGCAGGAAAACGGCACGCCACAGTGCTCCTGGAGTACCAAGTTTCTCCAATACGTAAAGCGTCAGTGGGCGCGCCATATTCAACCACCGTCAACGGGTACCGCAGATGGCAAACAGCAAGGATCTAATCCAAACGGTCGCATCCGGGATCGCAGCATCATCGACGCTCTCTCAGACCGCAGCTGGGCAAGTTAAACCAACCCCGGCCAGCCCCGAACTGATTGATGCAATCAATCAGATTTTTGCGCTGTTCCAGGTTAACTACCACAATCAGTATTACGCGGCCTTTGGTGACAACACCAAGTCGGAAAACCTGGCAAAAAAACTCTGGCTGAATAAAATCGGTGACTTTGCCCCGGAGACGATCCTCAAAGCAGCGGAAAAAATTATCGCTGACAGTGAATACTTGCCAACCTTGCATAAAATGCTTAATGCCTGTCGTGCAGCGGGAATGCCTGCTGGCCTGCCCTCTCCGCGCAATGCCTACCTGGAAGTCTGTAATAAGGCCAGCCCCAAGGCCGCACAACAGTGGTCCCACCCGGCTGTCTATGCCGCTGGCCGCGACTGCGGCTGGCACTTTCTCGCCAATACCAGTGAGAATAAGGCGTTTACCCCGTTCACCGAAATCTATCAGCAGTACTGTGATCGGGTGCTGGCCGGAGAAGAATTTCAGATTGAGCCGCCAGAAGCATTGCCAGAGACATCACTGAAACCGGCGAGTAAAAAACAGGCTTTGAGTGAACTGGATTCTCTCAAGAAGATGTTCAACTAGCGCGCAAGAAAACTCACGAGACCACATCTAATGCCGATGACTCCGTTGATCCACAACTCAACCGCCCGGCGTATGGCGAAAACCATCCTCAACGGCTTTCGCAGCTATTTTGCTGACTACCTCAACTCTACCCTGAGTGCCAAAGCACGCTTCGAAAAAGCTGACTGGCACGGTGTCCAACAGGCCAATGTCGACCGACTTGAACTGTATAAAGCCAAAGTCGCGCAAACCGTTATGTATCTGGAGATGGTCACCAATAAGGATATCGCCAATCTGGATCTCTGGACGGAAGCTAAAAAAGCCTACACACAGTTGGTATTTAACTTCCCCAATTTTGAGATCGCTGAGACGTTTTTCAATTCTGTGTTCGCCGACTTGCATGACCACGACAAAATTAGCGACGACATTATCTATGTTTTGTCGTCTCAGCTGATTGAAGCACCCGCCGCCGAATACAGTATTTTTGTGCGCTATGACGGCGCTGATCTGCGCGATACTTTTAGGCGCATTCTCAAAGAGTCCGAGTTTTCCCTGCCCGGTGAAGACATCGAACTGGATCTGGATTGCATTTTAGACGTATTCAATCAGGAAGTTATTCCACAACTGACTGGCCCGGCAGCCGAACTTAAATTTGACCTGTTGGAGTCGACTTTTTATCGCGGCAAAGCCGCCTATATGGTTGGCCGTGTGCTTGATGGCGAGCAGATTTTCCCTATGGCGTTGGTGATTTTAAATACTGAACAGGGCCAGCTCTATGTTGATACAGCAATCTTTAATTCAGATGAGCTGAGTGTGATTTTCAGTTTTACTCGTAACCATTTTATGGTCGATGCGCCACTACCCTATCAGTATGCGCATTTTCTCAAGACACTGATGCCGCTCAAACTGGACTATGAGATCTACAATTCTCTTGGCTTTCCCAAACATGCCAAGACCGAATTCTATCGACAGCTGGTGCACCAACTGGATAATTCCAGCGACCAGTTTATTGTTGCGCCAGGCATTAAAGGTATGGTGATGACGGTTTTTACACTGCCTTCATACAATATTGTGTTCAAAATTATTAAAGATAAATTCGCCCCGCCCAAAGAAGTGACCCATCAGACGGTGCGTGAAAAGTACCGATTGGTTTCACGCCACGATCGTATTGGGCGAATGGCTGATACCCAGGAATTTGATAATCTGGTGTTTCCTCTGAATCGATTCTCCGATCAATTGATTGAAGAACTGCAAAAAGTGGCGCCGTCATCCATTGAAATTCGCGGTGACAGGTTAGTCATCAAACACCTTTACACCGAACGTTATATGACGCCGCTCAATATTTATCTGGAAAGCGCCAATGACGATGAGATTCGCAATGCCATGGAAGAGTATGGCAACTGTATCAAACAGCTAGCTGCGGCAAATATTTTTCCCGGCGATATGCCACTGAAGAATTTTGGTGTGACCCGACATGGCCGTGTGGTGTTCTACGATTATGATGAGATCGCTACACTGACCGATTGTAATTTCCGCAAGATTCCTCAGGCGCGCACCGAAGAGGAAGAGATGCAGTCAGGTACCTGGTACACAGTTGCCCCCGATGATGTCTTCCCCGAGGAGTTTCGCCTGTTCTTTTCCGGCAATAATAAAGCGCGGAAGATGTTTGAGGAGATGCATAGCGATTTATATCAAGTGGAATTTTGGCAGGACCTGCAAGAAAAAATTCGCGGTGGATTTGTTCTCGATGTCTTTCCCTATCGTCGCGCCAGGCGCTTTGACCGCGGCAAAGACTCTGTTCTGCAGGTTTTCTCCGGCTAACTAGCGCAGTGGAAGCTGTGTAGTCTTGGTGCCTGCCCGCAGAACTAAACTGTCGCTATTAATAGATTCAATCACCCAGTTGCGATCGAGATTATCACCTGCGTGATACGTTTTATCGCCGACAAAAATCCGATTCAAGCGGGAGCCGCTGCGAATATAAATATGCCCGGTGATGGTAACGGTGGGCAGTTCAATGATTGGCTGTGGCGGTGCTGACGCGGGGAGGTTTTTGGCTTGCGGCTCAGGGCTGCTTAACTGCTCAGGGCTGTTCTTTGGCTCAGGGCTGTCTATCGGCTCAGGGCTGTTAAAAGCATTACTAACGAGATTGGCTGGGGGTTGCGCCATTTCGTCCAGACTAACCGGCGAGAGTTTAGATGACTCGACGGCTATCGCGCTCTGCGGTGCAGGTGCAGAGTTGAGAATTGAAAACCAATAAAATAGGCCCGCTGCAATCAGCACAATCCCCACAGGCAACCCGTAACGCGCAGCACTTCTCCAGGGGCCATGCTCAGTTGCCTGGTAAGGGTCCCAGCCAGAGCTGACAAAATCATCCAGATCCTGAGGTTCTTCACGAAGCCTATCGCGCTCAGCTTTTTTCAATGCGTTGAGGATATAAGACATCAGAAATCCTCACTCAATCGGGGAATGTCACTCTCGCTCAGCTGGTTCAATCGCAGCAGTGTTTCACGGCCGAGAATGCCGTCTGCAACCAACTTCTGCTGTCGCTGGAAACGTAAAACCTGCAGAGCTATCGCCTCGGTATAATGGCCGCCGCTAATAATCACTTCGCTGTTGTTGTCGATCACTGCCAATTGGGCCTGTAACCAGTCGACAACCTCTGGATTACTCGTGATAGCAGCGCTTGCACTCAATGGCTCACTGAAGCCCTCGGGTGGCCGCCAAAGGTAGAGAAAGCTGCCGTTCCATGCCTGCTGAAAAGCATCCCGGCTAATCTGAGCAGTGCCTTCACGGCTCAGCAGCTCAGCACTGTCTGAATCGAGACGAGCGAGCACAGCGGATTGAAGATACGTCCCTTGGTGGCCACCGCCGGTGTTACGCAACCAGACTATACCCGGGCGATTAATCTGCTCAAGCACCTTGAGATCAGCGAGGGTAATCTTTTCAGCACGCAAACTGTACTCGGAGGCTACCGCTGCGAACTCCTCTTCACTGTAAACCTCTGACGCCTCAGCGCCCCACCTTGCGAGCAGGTTGATAAAGGGGTTGCCGATGCCAACTGACATCTGCTTTTCTGTCAGCATCAATTCTGCCGCAATGTGTTTTGTCTGTTCAGCTTGTACGGATGCCTCTTCAACAGCCTCTTTGACCACTGGAACCGCTGCGATTGAACCGGTCATGGAAAGGGTATCGGTCTCATTCGTTTGCTCCACCTGAGCGGAGACGGCCAGTGGTGAAGAGTGAAGCGCCTGAGTCAGTAGTGCTGGCGGATTGATCAGCGTAACGACGGCAATAAGAACAAGTGCCGCGACCATGCCCAGCAGCCATGATTTTCCGGGAGACTTTTTCTCGTCACTGAGAATTTCTTTGGCGGCCTGCTTAACCAGCTTGGCGGAAACTGTTGCCGAGCCAATCGAATAGGCCGCAACCAGCGACTGATGACAGACCAGATTGATCAGTCGAGGGACACCTCCGGTCAGCCGGAACAGAACGGGAATACAGGCCGGATCAAAAATCGGCCGTTTTGCGCCGGCACGATGCAATCGATGGTTGATATAGTTGGAGAGGTCATTTTTATCCAGCGGCGAAAGATGAAACCGCGAAACCACTCGCTGATTTAACTGGCGCAACTCGGTCTGCGCGAGAATATCCAGTAGTTCGGGCTGACCCACCAGCAAAATATGCAGTAGCTTGTGTGTACTGGTTTCAAGATTGCTCAGCAAGCGCAGCGTTTCGAGCACTTCGGGCGTAAGATTTTGCGCCTCTTCGAGAACAATCAATGTCTTTTTACCCTCGGCGTGCGCAGCGAGCAGATCTTTGTTCAGCGCGTCGATGCACTGTTTGGTAAAAGATAGTTCCTGATCGCTCGGCAGTTTGATATCCAGCTCATCACAGATACTGGCCAACACATCGGAGGCATTGAGTTTGCTGTTGAGGATATAGGCAACCCGCACATGGGGCGGAATGCGTTTAATCATGGTGCGAGTGAGGGTGGTTTTGCCGGTTCCCACCTCGCCGGTAAGCAGAATAAAGCCACCTTCACGGTCGAGCCCATATTTTAAATGGGCGACCGCCTGGCGGTGATAAACACTGGGATACAGGAACCCGGGATCAGGAACAATCGAGAACGGTTCTCGAGCAAGGGCAAAATGTTGCAGATAGATGCTCATGGCGCCTCAAATTACTCTTCGTCTGGCTCCTTGTTGAGAAACTCGTCAAGCCGTGGCTGAATGCGACCACCCTCTTTGCTCTCCAGGTCTCGCTTGATCAGATGCTTGTATTTGCTATCAGACAGATTGCGAGCATCCTCCGCTGAACGAATAATCGTCGGCCGAATAAACATCATCAGTACCGACTGCGCCGTGCTGTTATCCGTGGAGCGAAACAGACGCCCGAGCAGTGGAATGTCACCTAATAGCGGCACCTTTGTGGCACTGCCATTGGTCTGATCTTCGATTAACCCACCGAGAACCAGCAGCTCGCCGTCCTGAATTAACACATTGGTCTGCATGGTGCTTTTGGATGTGGTCTGCAGACCCGGCTCGCCACTTTTTACCTTTGACGATTCCTGTTCAATCTCCAGGCGCACCGAATCGCCCTTGCTAATCTGCGGCTTCACCTTGAGCTTCACCCCCACCTCTTCACGGTTGATGGTGGTAAACGGGTTGGTGCTACCATTGTTGCCACTGGTAAAACTACCGGTCTGAAATGGCACTTCCTCGCCCACAGTCAGAGTCGCTTCTTCATTGTCCAGCGTGACCACCGAGGGTGTTGAGAGAATCTTGGTACTGCCATCAGTCTTTAAAGCCTGAATCAACAAGCCGATGCCCTTGCCGGTCAATGGATCAAAGTCACCCGCTATGGCTATAGTAGTCGATGCAGTTCCGAGCACATTACCGATCGTAGAAACATCTGCATCACTCAGATTTCCATCAGCGCCGGTTCCAATAACAGTCGCCAACAGATTATCGAACTTGGTCAGGTAGCCGCCGCGATTTTTGCTGGTATAGGCGAGCTGGGTACTCAGACGTTTTGCCTGGTCCTCAGAGAGTTCTGCAATCACAGCTTCAATCAGCACCTGGGGTCGCGAGCGGTCGAGCTGGGTCACGACATTTTTAATTTCACGAATCACAGCAGTCGGTGCAGCGACTATCAGGGCATTATTAAGCTCGTCCGTCTGAATTTGATAGGAGGCTTTCGATTTCTTGTCGGCTGCGGACTCTCCGGCCAGCTGCAGGAAGATATCGGACTGCAACATACCTTCGATTATCGGTTTGATTTCAGCGGCACGGGAGTAGTCGAGGTATATGACTTCAACACTGCCCTTTTTTGTCGACGGCTGATCAAGCGTTTTTAACATCGCCTTAAAGGCGCGGCGAGCGGCACTTGGGCCACTGACAATGACACGATTGTTCATGCCATCTTCTACCAGCGACAGCTCCTGCTTTTGCAGTTGTTTTAACTGACCAGCGATATGCACCGCTTCTCCAGCTGAGATATGCTCTAGAGCAACCACCTCAACCGCATTGAGACTGGGGTCGTCGAGCTCAGCTATCAGTGATTCCAACAACACAATGTTCGACTTTACATCGGTAACCACCATGGAGTTGCTCTGCGCGAAAGCATTGAGACGAGCGCCAGAACTCATTACCGGCTTAAGCACAGGTACCAGCGTGGCAACCTGAACATTATCGATTTTAATGACCTTGGTAATCAGCTGATTGTCGCCCGACCCACCGGCGAAATTAAACGCCTGATTAAACGGCAGAACTCGTGTCACCACACCATCTTCAACCGCCTGGAAACCCTGCACCTGGATCGCCGACAGCACGGCTTGATAGAGCAGATCGGAATCGATTGCCTCGGGCGCGATAATGGTCACCTTGCCCTTCACCCGTGGATCCAAAACAAAGGATTTGCCGGTGATCTCGGCGACGCTCTCAATCACGCTGCGAATATCGGCATCACGAAAATTAATTCGCACCACTTCGCCGGCACTGATTTCAGCGACACTGCTAAATACAAGTCCCAACACGCCCACCAGACGCACAATTCGTTTGCCAAAGGCTGCTTTCTGGCCTGCCATTATTTTTTTCATTTTATTTATCTAATCCGAGTTTCGGTAACATTTTAGCCGACAAACTAGCGGCATTAACATAGATCACCAGTTCCTCACCATCGCGAATCACTGTCACAGGCAAGCTGGTTTCACTGCTGTAGCTAACCCACTGCGCCGGGTCTGACATCAAATCCTGAACTCCCATACCACCGACATCTACAACGACATCGCCATCTTCTATATCGGCGAGCATTTTCATTTCGTCAGACAAGGTGTTCAGCTTAAAGCCACTGCCATAATTGTCCACCTGCACCGGCAGTGCACCAAACATATTGGCCAGTGCAAACCCCTCATCGGCAGTGGCGTCACTTTCGACAAGGTCGGACGCCTGTTCGGTCTGCATAATGCTGTCGGCTTTTTCCAGCGGAATCTGTCGCCTTGCGCCATTTTGCTCAACCACGACCCGGAAAGGCTCTATCTGTTTAATAACAGTTGAAGAGCCAAGCTTATCCCCCACGCGGTAGACCTTTTCGGGCCGGTTATTATACGAAATAGTCGCTACCGAGACGGTCTCGCTGAGGGTGACGCCGAGAAGCTTTGCCTTGATATCCGCATCGGCCAGTTCACCAAAGTCAGCATCCGCAACTGCGACGATTTGAGAGGGCTGGCTGTCAAACCAATTCCAGCGCAAACCAGCAAGCGTCGATACGGTCGCTCTTGGAATAACAGTCTGATCTTGGTGATCCTTTACAAACAGCAGACCCAGCAAGGTAGCCATGATAATAGCGATAACAATCAATAAGCCGTTGCCAATCAACAACAGCCTCTGACGCGGAGAACCGGATAGCAACCGCTGCATCAAGGCAGACGATTTATCCGCCATAGTGCACCTCCATTCGAGCGACGTAGCCATTCTCCGAGCCTTCAGAACGCGAGATATCGACAACATCAACAATCAGTCCCTGACAGGCCAGCTGGTGCGTCATCCGCAATAGGCGATTGGCGTCATCTGTTTCCAGCCCCAGCGCGAAGGCCTCCTGATTCTGCTCGGCCTTTGCTCGAGGCGGGTTATCCTGAAAACTCGTCAGCTGTATCTGATTGCGTCTCACGATCCTGGTAATAAGGTCCTTGCCGCCGCCTGACTGCACCGCGGTGGCGCTGCAGCGATTACCGAGGCGACTTACGGTCGGTCGCTGCTGGGCAAGCCAAGCCAAATCTGCCTGCAGAACTTGATAGCGCTGTTCAAGCTGTGTTGATCTCTCCAAGCCTGGAGTCAAGGCTGCGGAGAGCCCGACGATAAGCACAATCGCGGCGCCCCCTTTCAGCATGACCCGCTCTCGAGGCTGAAGCTGCGCAAACCATTCTTCTGCGGCGGCAAACATACCCTGCATCTTCATGGTTGGCCTACCTTGCGCAGACGGATGGTGGTCAGGTCATTATTAGTCTGTTTCTCAGCGGTAAAACCTGGGATATTAATCTGTCGCTTGTCGACCTTGGCGCCTTTTTTCAGCACCAATGACAACTCTGAACTGTCTGCTACCAGTTCTTGCAATTCACATTCACAGTTTGTCATCAAAGTATCTAATCCAATCAGACCCTGCATAACCGGTGTTTCAATAGCCTCGCGCTGCCGAAACAGATCGGCGAGTAATTTCTCGCCAGCACTGCGAATGTTTTCAGGCTTGGCACGCTGACCCAAAAAGACATTACCAAAACCCGCGCTGGCTTGTGATTCAAGATCGACAATCCGTTCTTCGAGACGCAGATTGGACAGCTGCAGATAGCCAAAGCCAAGCACCACGGTGAGCACTAACAATGCCGCAGTGGAGAGCCAGGCCCGTGACGACAGCTCGGCTGAAGCGGGTTTAAATTTGCCAGTCAAAAGATTGGCAGATAGCGGCATTGCACTAAACTGCCAGTCGACCTCGGCGGCATTGACGTCCGCAATATCGAGCAGATCATCGGGAATTAACCCCTGCTCCGGAACCGAGATAGAGAGTCTCGGGGCAATGTCGGCACGCTCAATCAGGCGGCGAATCATCAACCAGGCCAGTTCTGGCGCGGCGGAAAACCCACTATTGGGCGACGTGCGAACCAAAAATGCGCCCTCATGCCAAACCATGCTAATGCGTCCAATCTCAAAGGGCAGGGCCAGATAATCGGGCACCATCACTCTCGCATCGACCTCGGCATTTTCAGCAATCCGCAGCCACTCGCGAAGATCTCGCTTGCTGACGACTGATACCGCAACCTGCTTTTTACCGTCGCGCTCAATACTGTCGCCAATCACAAAATGCATCTCATCGACTGGCTGCAGGATTCGCTCTTCCAGTATCCAGGGAATCAATTCCGCCCACTTGCGCTGAGGTGCCGAGGGCGCATCAATCAGGTGCACACCGACACGCGCCGACGGCACCCAAAGCGCCATCGCCGCACCGCTATTACCACTGCCGGGCAATTGCCGGTCGAGGTGATAAAGGTGGGCAACAGATAGTGTCATGGTGGAACAGTCCTAAATTGGCTGATGGTTTTGGCTCTGATTACTTA
>Ga0181552_10004043_pt1 | contig 10334 bp, 14 predicted proteins | sample 011ome_18_FD_130583 | JGI IMG/M metagenome (GOLD analysis project Ga0181552, IMG submission 130583) | Coastal salt marsh microbial communities from the Groves Creek Marsh, Skidaway Island, Georgia - 011501BT metaG (megahit assembly) | ecosystem: Environmental > Aquatic > Marine > Intertidal...
AAATTATCTAACTTACTAAGAGGCATCTTCTTGCTTCAACGATATCGTTTCTTGACTTATTTAGTCAATAAATAGGGCTGGTTACTCTTTTCATATGGCAAACTCTGCTTTAAGTAAAGAGGATCCCAAAAAGAAAGAAAACAAATTTGAATGGGCTGATGAAGGGGTTGCTACCCTTGTGAGAGTTATTATCCTTGCTTGGTCGGGAGCAATCCTGACTTTGAACTACGTTTCAATTCCTGGGATTCCTCAAAAACAAATCGATCCTACGTTCATTGCCTCTGTTTTCACTGGCACTCTAGCAACTTTTGGTGTTCAAACTGCCAAAAAGAAAGAGGAAGAAAAACCCAAGGAGGAAAAGAAAGATGCAAAAACTGATTAACACATTGGCACTATTGTCATTTATAGGAACCGCTGGTATAATCGGTGGAGGAGTTTACGTCTATCTACAGAAAGACTCTATCATTGATGGAGTTAAAAAACAAGTCACTGATGCTGCTGTAGAAGGTGTAACAAATGCTCTACCAGGACTCTTAGACTCTGCTATGCCTGAGATTCCAGAACCACCTAAAGTGACGGGTGGTGCTGTTCCTTTCTGATAATAAAATGAAAAAATTTTTGTTTGGTCTGCTCGGGATTGCCGCAGTCAATACTGGGGTTATCGTAGCAACGTCTATGTCTACCTGGGCAGAACCAAAAGTGAAGGGTTACTATACCATGGATGCCATGGGATGTATGATCCTCCTGGAGTGTACTAAAGATGTCAAGAGAGTCAATAGTATCGAAGATATTAGAACTGCGTATCCCGATACTAATTACGACGTTGTTGCTGATGAGTTTGATTCGATGCTCAGCTCCCTTGATGCAGTCGGAGTTAAAGTTTTTCTAGCAGATGAAAAGTATTTCCCACCAATGCATCGTGGTGTATATCATACCATAGGAAATAACTTCTTTTTGAATAAGAAGTGGATGGTAAAACCGAATCGTCTGATGTCAGTCATGAGGCATGAAGGTTGGCATGCAGCACAAGACTGTATGGCAGGTTCTATTAATAACAGTATGATGGCAATCATCAAACCAGAGGAAGAAGTTCCTGGATACTGGAGAGAGATTGTCAAGGGTACATATCCAGCACATGCTGTACCTTGGGAAGCAGAAGCATTCTGGGCTGGACACACAGCAAATATGACACAAGAAGCACTTGCTGCTTGTGCTTCTGACACTCCTATGTGGGAGATTTACCCACCAACTCCAATGACTCGTGAGTGGTTAGTTGAAAATGGGCATATTAAAGATTGAACCAATTAATGTAAGAGAGATAGGTGTTAGGAGTGTTCCTAACATCTCCTCTTTTACTAACAACATGCCACCACCAATCATACCGTATTCTCCTCCAGTTACGGTAGATATTGGCACGCCTATTGTTAATATGCCAGGATGTGTAGAAGCACACCCAGATGGAAGTCCACAACTGGCAAAGGATGATCCTAAAGGTGCTAGAACATACTGTGATGCTCAGACACCATCATATAATGCAATGGATTATAAACCTGAGGAGATGATTATCACTCAAGTGAGTCAAGAACAACCACCAGCAACAAAAGGAGCAGAGGAGGGACCATCACAAGAGCCGGAGCCACCACCATCAGAAGTGCCTGATACACCAAAGGCAGACCTTCCTGATGTGCCGAAGCAAGAAGAAAAGCAAGAAATATGCCCATACTATGCGGAATTATTGGTAAGTGATCCACGTTGTATTGAACCAACGTTTGTAGAGAAATATTTTCCACCCATGGAAGTATTAACTGCTACAACTACCATTGCTGTTATTGGTACAAGTTCTGCCATTTTTGCTAAACCTATTGCCGATCTTCTGCTGAAGGTTGTGAAACCCATTGTGAAGAAACTGATAACGAAGGTAAAGAAGATGCTTGGTAAGAAACAGAAGCCCCAGGGAGTCCGCGAGAGGAGGCTTGCTCAGAGGGAGTTGAATCGGGCGATCCTTGAGTTGAGGAGGGCTTTGAAGTAGGGATTGAATGCCTGTGTGGAGGAATAACTCCTGGAGGATTAACAAGAACTACATCAGCACAGATCTTATAGAACGGACTTCTAGGGTGGAACATAATACCCTTCTGCATAAGTTCGCCACAATTCTTTAGTCTGGCAATTTCAAAATCTAATCTCTTATTAGCAAGTACCTGCTCACGGAAAGCATTATGATTCTCTGCTGCTTCTTTACATAATGCTTGTGCCTTTCCATCCAATGGGAAGGATACGGTAGCAGACAAACCTATGGAAGTATTATGTGAATCTTTCTGTCCAGTTCTGGTCGGAACATAATAAAGAACATCACCAGGATTATCCAAGGCACCATCATTGTCCAAGTCCGACATATCATAGACTGGATCATTGTATCGTGGTTCGTATGGTAACTGCCATCCTTTGGTTCTTGTTACATACGGTGTGATGTTTAGAGTTGGTCCTTGGCAGGAGATTCCATCACCATATGTGTTAGTGATATATGGTCCTTGGAGGACCTGGATTGCTTGGTTGGTGACTGAGCCTGAGCTATTAGCAACAGGAGAAGCAGTGGCACTGACGCCACCAATAGTCTCCGATAAAGCTCTTTGTGGGAGTAGTTGTGCGGCAACAAGGATTACTGCTGGAAGATACTTGTAGAGTCGGTAATACTGGTTATTGTTGTCGTTCTTTGTATAATCGTCTGATTTGACATTCCTGGTCCCACGTAATGCTCGGTGAACTGAAAAGGAGCACCTACGTTTGTTTGAGACCAGGTTGGTCTTGAATCCAAATCTAAACCTTTCCATGTCGAAGTCACACCATTAGTGGAGTTTGATGTAGAAGATGTACTGGAAGGTGCTAAGTTCGTGTTAGGTTGAACATTAGTTCCAGATACACTATATGTATACCCTGTATTATAGTTGACAGAGTTTATGGTTTCATTAATTGTTTGAGTCGTCTCCGTGTGAGTCGTCATTGAGCCCTGTGTGAAATTTGGCACCACAGGCACAGCCCGTGCAGTCTGTACATTCACAAGGGCACTCACAACCACAAACGACGCAAGTGCAAGATGTCTCATTGTCTATCATCTGATAGTCAGCTCCGTTACAAATTGTCCGGTTGCCTGTGTACCTGCTCCACCAGCAGTCAAAGTCATAGCACCTGTAGAGGTAATAGTACCTGCCAGACTACCAGCAGTACCAGCAGCATTGCTAGTCATCGAACCGAAGTTACCAACATCTCCAACGGAAACTGCTGAGGTAGGAACCGCATCTGCTTGTGTATAAGAAGCAGAATAGGAGTAAGCATTGCCAGAGGTAACCTGAGTAGCAGCAATGTTACCAGGACTCATAACACCACTGGTGATTGTTCCAGTAGAAATGGTATTCGCTGTTGTACCATCTGTGGTTGCTACGCCAGAACCTGATGTGCTATAAGTAGATCCAATCCTTGTTGCTTGTGTAGCAGCAGAATTAACTGTCAACTGAACACTAGAACTTAATGAGTGCGTAATATCGGCATGTGCTGGTGCCGCCAAACCTAACATAGCAAAAAGCACTAGGGCTCTTTTCATTCTTTTATCATCTGAACTTAATTTATATAGACGCTTAATGTCTTTATAAGAACATTATGTATCCTATTGAACTATACCCGTGGTCGGATTCGAACCGACACTGGAAGGATTTTAAGTCCTCTGTCTCTGCCGTTGGACTACACGGGCAAGGTGCTCCCTGTGAGGATCGAACTCACCTCAGCCGAATTATGAGTTCGGTGCATTCACCAGATTGCTAAGGGAGCAATAGGGATACTGGGAATTGAACCCAGACTAACCCGTTATAAGCAGGTCGCTCTAACCGTTAAGCTATACCCCCGAAGATGAATTAGTTTGCTTCGTCGTGATCTGTGTATATTCGAAGTAATTCATCATCGGCTGGCATCATCACTGCTTTATTTCCGTTCTCATTTTCTACACCTATCATCTCTCCATCCTGGACTCTTAAGATGAGATCTTCCCAATTTTCTTGCCACTCTTCCACAGAATAAAATTTCATAGTTGTGATATTTATCAGTCGGGGTGATAGGATTCGAACCTACGGCATCCGCCTCCCAAAGACGGCGCTCTACCAAACTGAGCTACACCCCGTCCATTTCTTTAGGTTCAACATAGTAAATTTCAGTCTCACTATCATCAAGTGAATCACGAACGAATTGTAGGACGTTCATAAACTCAGTCATGTTATCACATGAAAGTGTTTTCTCGTCACCAAAATTACTGAATACCTTGAAAGTCTTTTTGTGGATGTCCACAAGGATGCTTTCCACGTACTCCTCTGTGTCTTGAATCATGAGTGGTCCTGATTACCCACTTATTATACCAGGACTATGAATCAGATGTCAAGACCTAGGATTTTCTTAAAGGTTTCTAGGATGCCACCACCAGACTTCAATTTCACATTAGTCTGCTGTGTCTCTACCTGAACCTCTGACCCCTGGATTGTGACTCCACTGGTCATGCTGTTGCCAATCTTGATCTTAGAACCGCCTAGGGTCAAGGTGCCGGGTGTATCCAAGATTATATTATTACCGTACAATCTTAAGAACCCACTATCTGCTTGAATGGCAATATCACCTCTCGTACATAAGATTCTAATATCCAATCCTTTTGGTTGATTCTTAGAACCACCGACAATCTCCATGGTTCCTTCAGATGTAATCCTGAATAAACCAGTTTGAGACAGACTCTGAGATACTTTTACACCGTCCTCAGTCTCACCGATGATCTTGTATGCTTCTGGACCAGACTGTCCTTCCTGAGGATTATTTACATCAATCCTAAAAGATTTACTTCTAGAATCAACGTCTCTTTGACTATAATCAGATTGCTTTTCTGCCATTATTCGATACAATCAATACTGCTTTGAAGTGTTCTCTCGACCACTGGTAGAGAGTTGATAATGGGTCTTATTATAGCACCACTACCTGTCTCTGTATTTACTTTCAATTTAATGTCACCATCTGTAGGAATGACAGCACTTAGTTCTGCTGATATGATTCTACCATTTTCTACGGTAAGATCAAATCCATCCAGAGTATCATTGTCTCCATAATTAAATCCACCGTCTTCAATGACAGCACCTGCTACACCCAGAGGTGTTTCTTTATCAATTGGATAGTTTACTCCACTACTTCTTACAACAATAGACGAAAGTCTACCAGTGTTAAAGTCTACGTTTGCTTTTGCATATCCACCATATCCAAGATTACAACTGTCTGTGATACTAACAAATGGTGTGCTGGTATATCCTGAACCTGGATCAATAATTTCAATGCCAACTACACTACCTACCTTATCAACAACATTTGACAATCCAGCAGTATTTTTTACGACATTGCCAAGTATTGCTTTTGCTACAGCACCAGATCCACCCCCACCAATGATTGACACTTCTGGTGTTCCACAAGATAATGGTGGTCCAGTGTAACAACCACCACCAGATCCTCCCAATATTCCCCAATCACCAAACTTCTTAAGGGCATCATTGGCAAGGTTCTGAGCACCTCTTGCCAAACTAGCACCCTTCAAGATAGAGGAGAAACTTGGTTTATCTTCATTACAAATATCACCACCAACGAAGAAACCATTGACGGTAGGACATTCTTTCTGCTCTCCACAAGATAAGAACTCTTTGACTGCTGAAATAGCATCAACAGCACTCATCAAGAAATCAAGAATGTCAAATGCTTTTGGTATAATCTTTTCTAGTGGTTCTAATAATGGTTTGATGCCATCTACAACCTGATCGATAATATTATTGAGAAATCCACCAACAAATTGTTCAGCAGCACAAGTGGCAAAGTTCTCGACGTTTGATGCTATACCACCAAGAAGTTCGGCAGCACTGTCTTTGAGTCCGTTTCCAACCTTATTGATGACACAAATGGCACCTTTAGATAAAGCCTCGACTGGTCCCTCTAAACCAAGAATCTCATCAATGGCAAGAGGATCTGCTGCCAATAATGAAGAAATCCCTTGCTCCATTAATTCTTTCAATCTTTCCATCAACTTATTCACAAGTCCAGTGACAAGTTGACTTCCAAGATTCTTGATTACTCCAGCAACAATATCAATTTCTTCTGAGATATTACCAGCAACAGCAAGTATTGCTGCTGACTTATTCATATAGTTTTTAATTCTATTAATGATCCTTTGAACGGGATCCTGCTCACACTGAGCTAAAAGAGCACAATAACCATTATCAATATAATCCACTGCCCTTCTGTTGGGATCTAGGGTAGGAATATATTGTCCCTCTGGACAAAATGATAACTGTGCTGCCTGTGCCATTATGGTCTCTTATTTGCTGGTGTAGGTTGAGTTGTGCTACCACCCTGATCACCACCAGATGCCGTGGTTGGATCTACTGTTTTTACATAATCATCATATTGAATCAATGATGTTCTAGCAAGAGAACCTAAGATAATGCCTCTCTGATTATTGGGTGCGTCTAGATGTAATCCAAACACCATATCTCCAACAGAGAGATTAACGGACCTTGCTTTCCTGCCATCACCAGTCCCCTCAGTAAGAGGTAGTAAGCAGTCAAAGAGAGTTAATTTATCTACTGGTGTATCTGGAAAATCAATACCAATCCTACGGACACGATATCTTACACCATGTCCAACTTGTTTGACATTTTGTGCTTCATCTAAAGCAGCAATCTGTCCAAAGAAATAAGCTGGATACTTATTCATCAGTCCTCATAGACTCTGCATTCAGGTGCCTCTGGATTGCTGTCACAATACAGTTCCAAAGATGTAGGATCATGTTCATCATTAGGATGATGATCTTTATAGTCTTCTAGTTCATGTAGTTCTTTCTCTACATGACGACGCATTTGGGGGGATACGGTTGGATCGTGAAGGATCTCTTTATCCTTCTCGATATGATCATCTATGTTCATTGTGTCCTCTTTTTCTTTTGATCTCGGGTTAGGAATACCGATGAGTATGCTCTCCTAGTTCCAAAGGAAAAGGAGTGACATACACCTGCTACAGTATATAGTCCCGAATCATCGGAAGTAGCAATAGTATCCTCTGTGCTACACTCATTTCCAGCAATGGGTCTGGAAATATTAACTTTTAGTGTTTCACCAGCCATTATACCAGTGTTGACTGGAACTGTCATCTGAATCATACGTCCAAAGAAACTAGTATATCTTGCTTTTGCCTTTGCTTTTGTCTGGAATGGTTGTTCGGCAAAGTTACATAGATCTTTTGGATTTCTATACATGATGCCTAGACCTTCTAGTTTATTTGTAGACCAAGCATTCTTTGTAAAATTACTCTCATCCTTAATTGTTACTGTCTCAGTGTCAAGTACATCGAAAAATTCTTCCTGACTCTCTTTTTGGTCAACATACCAGTTATATGTAATTGGATCAAAGGCAATGTTAGCAACTGGTCCTGCTGCCCTGGCATTATTTTTTACGGTCCAATCGTTACTCCTAATGCTTAGAGATCTAATTGTTCTGGCATTATTGACATTATCAATCAATCCCTCATTAACACCATTGAAAACATATGGTAAAAGGTTTTGACTATTTGATTTACCGCTACGAACCATCTCATCTGCAGATTTAAAGTGATGCCCTTGTTTTGTTTGATAGAAGAAGAATCCAGCACTCTTTTGACTGGATGACATTGCTGCCAATCTCATGATCGATGGAAGAGTATCATCTTTCTTCTCACCACCAAAATTGACAGTGACGGTATTAGTTGGTACTTCAAAGAAGTCTATTTGCTTATTGAAGTTCTTCTGATAGATCTCTTGAGCAATTGATAATGGATTTGCTGTTATTTCTCCCTTAATTGCTTTCTGTGATTCTAATGATTCCTTCCAGACACTTGATAGTTTCATTGTGAACACTTCACCGAAAGGAGTTGACTGTACATTAGAAACCTGGTCAACATACATTTTGATATTCAACCCTGGATCTGAGTCACCGAAAGCATCACTAACAACATCTGAAATGGATATCTCAACCATCTCTGCACCACCGTCAGAAAGACCTAGATCCTCATGCAGTTTGATGCTCTTATCTGTATTAACAAAGAGTACCTTTGCCGTTGTTATAGGGGATAACAGAGACTCATAGTAGTATATTTCTCCAATATATGACTTTAACTCAACAATCCCACTAGGGGGAATAGCAAGCACGGTATTTTCTTTTACTGTACGTACCGTCAGTTTGAATGAATTTAATACGTTACCTGAAACTGGTGAGTTATCCATTATCCTCCTATTAAGTCCTCATATACACTATCTCCGTCCACACTTGTGATAGAGATGGAATCTGCTGCCGCAAATGCTTGATCGTAATCTTCCTTGGTAGATCTGTTGAGTTGAATTGGAATGACTACATCTTTATCTATGCTAATTTTCTTTGGACCACCCGATTGTGACAGGAACGTCTCTCTTTCCTGATTACTTTTGACAGGTTCAAATACCGACGACTTTTGAGCATTTGTTTCATCAGCAGTGGGATACTTTACTTTTCTAGGAGCAGTGCCAAATGTTACTTGTGATAGAACTGCTTTTGTCTCTGCTACAGTAGCACCTGCTTTGTTTAATCCATCTCCAGCATAATATGATTGACCGGCTTGAACATATCTACTGTGACCCTTCATAGCAACAGGCATTGGTAAAGCAGCCCATTCCATACCCAAACGAATCATTGCTTCATTTGGATTACTCTTTATCATTGCCTCAGTTATCCCTCTCTTCTGAGTGATCAAAGCAACAGCCATCTTATCCTGATTCTCAGGACTGAATATATCAGATGGACTCAATCCAGCTCGAGCTGCTTGTTTCTTAATTTCCATGAATTGATATCTACCAGCAGCAGCAGATCCTCTTTGACTAGCAGTTCTTTCTTGCCATTTATCTGCTTCACCAATAGTCATCTTAGACAAACCTGGATAGGTACGACCTGGATATATCGAATCATATGAACCACCAACAGATTCATACTTGGCAATGTAATCTAGAAGTGGTTGGAAGTTTCCACCAGCACCTGCTCCTGATGGGGAATCACCCATATATCCAGATGTGCCAGCAACTCCCTCACCTTTTCTATTTTTCTTATAGTCCTTCTCAAATAATTCAGCCAGTCCTTTAGTAAAGGTGGCAATGTGTTGTGGGAAGTTAGTGATGAAACCCGTCAGAGCATCTTTTGCTTCTCCTAGTTTATCCTTGGTATCCTTTACATCTTCTGGTTTGAGGGAATCTTTCCCACCAAATCCTAATTTTTTGTACATCAATTCTAGGGCACTGAAGATTGCCACAAAGAATTTCTTAATACCATTCAAGAAACTACCCAGTTGATCAATTAGAGTTTTTGCTCTCTTGATAAAATCTTCTACTGCTTTTTTAATTTTAGGCAGTGCCTTCAACATCCAACCAAGCAATACAACTGAGAAGAATGTAATAACAGAACCAAGAGCACCAATACCTGGAATACCAAAAGCTAATTCTGGTCTCTTAAAAACATTACTAGTGGTTGCTTTTAATTTTTTACCTAGATTTCTCTTCTGCTCGTTTGATTTTTCTTTTTCATTTTTGGATCTAGTCTCTTGAAGTCTTTTATTTGCTAATTCTGTTTTTGTTTTTAGTCTTTGATTAGTTGTTTTACTCTTAAGTATTGTTTTACGAACTGCCATGACATTCTTTCTCATGGAGAGAATGCCAGAAGATATTCCAGTAAAAGTTTTTGGATCAAGCATCAACATGTTATGCTACCCCCAAGAGAGTATATGTTTTCTTAGCATAACTAATGAATGGATTTGAAGAATCAAATGGAGCAATTCCAACTCCATCAACTGGAAGTTCATTTGGTTTGCCATCATCTATATTTTCAATTGCTGGATTGACACTGATATTGATGTCAAATTCTGATATAGTTTCAGCAAGAGCATCAGTAAATCCTTCTATCTTACTATTAACAGCCTCAAATCCCTGTTTGACGGGTTCTACAAATTCATTTATTTGACCACCAACATATCTACTTGCCCTACGCATCTGGTGAGCAAGTTCAGATCCCTCTAGAAGTTTTGATTCAAGACCATCAGCACTGGTAATATTATAATCTCTCTTCAGTAATTGTTTTAAGGCATCACTGGAATTGATGTATGTTTTTCTCAGTTGTGTTTTTGCTAGTTCATACTCTTGGGTGGCACTATTCACTGCTTCTAGTTTTTCTTCTTGCCGAGTACCCATACCAGACATCATACCACCAGCTGTGGCTCCACCACCA
>Ga0181552_10004045_pt1 | contig 10332 bp, 10 predicted proteins | sample 011ome_18_FD_130583 | JGI IMG/M metagenome (GOLD analysis project Ga0181552, IMG submission 130583) | Coastal salt marsh microbial communities from the Groves Creek Marsh, Skidaway Island, Georgia - 011501BT metaG (megahit assembly) | ecosystem: Environmental > Aquatic > Marine > Intertidal...
AAAACTAGATCCGTTATTCTTTGCTTCATTGGCAATTTCACAAGCTAAAAGACTAGCCGAAATGGCGTCTTTATCTCGAACTGAATCTCCCACGAGGTACCCAAAACTTTCCTCTCCACCTCCTATAAACTCAAGTTCAGGAAAGCCTTCTATAAGCTTGGCAATCCACTTAAATCCAGTGAGTGTATTTTTATACTGTACACCATGGTGCACAGCAATTTGCTGGATTAAAGGAGTAGAGACTACGGTTGAAGCAATAAAACAATTTGAATTTAAGGTATTCTCAGCTGCCCTTTTTTGAAGTAAAAAATCGGTTAAAACAGCCATGATTTGATTGCCATTTAAATAACACCAGGCTGATTCAGCATCTTTTACAACTAAGCCAAATCGGTCAGCGTCGGGATCTGTACCAATAACAAGATCTGCATTTTTTTCATTTGCCAAAGCAACAGCCATTTTGAGGGCTTCTTGTTCTTCTGGATTTGGAGATTTTACAGTTGGAAAGTCCCCGTTTGGATCAATTTGCTCCTTTACGATAGTAAGCTTGTCATATCCAGCTTGTTCTAGGACCTGAGGTAAGGCCGTTATGGAGGTTCCGTGTATGGGAGTAAAAACAATTTTAAGTGGCTTATTCTTACTTTTATCAAACAAAGCTGAATTTAATACGTCTTTTTGGTAGGCAGTATCAACTTCTTTGTCTATGTATTGTAATAGGGCTGGATTTCCATCAAATTGAATGGATTCGAAAGCAGTGTCAAGGATTCTTTGACTAATTGCCTCGTCATGTGGAGGAACAAGCTGGCCTCCGTCTTTTCCATAAACCTTATATCCATTGTATTCAGGCGGATTATGTGAAGCAGTAAGCACTATTCCACATTGAGCATTTAAATGCCTCACAGCAAAAGAGAGCTCAGGTGTTGGCCTCAAATCACTAAAAAGATAGCAGTGAATCCCATTTGCAGTAAAAATATCTGCACATATTTTTGCCAATTCTTTACTTTGATGCCTGCAATCATAGGCGATCACAGCACAAATTTTCTCATTTGGATGTTGTTCCTTTAAATATTCCGAGAGTCCTTGTGTGTTTTTACCCAGAGTGTATTTATTGATTCGATTTGTTCCAACACCCATAATCCCACGCATTCCGCCAGTACCAAATTCCAAATCTTTATAAAAAGCGTCTTCCGCTTCCTTTGGGTTCTTAGCGAGAAGTGCCACTTGATTTTGTGTTTGCTGATCAAAAGGAGTGCGTAACCATTGCGCTATACGAGTTTCAATATTCATAGGTTAAGTTTTTTCTTTGATGTGATAGCGTTGGGTCAATCTCGCATTTCTCAGTACCAATTCCCCTAAAAAACCAGCGATAAAAAATTGGCTACCTAAAAGCATTAATGTCAATGCAATATAGAACTCAGGGCGTTCTGTAATTAATCGGGCATTGGTATCAAAGTACAACTTATCAATTCCAAGGTAAAGGGTAAATCCAAACCCAAAAAACAACATTATTGTCCCCCAAAGGCCAAAAAAGTGCATGGGTCTTTTTCCAAAACGATTGATAAACCAAAGTGTGATAAGATCTAAAAAGCCCTTAAAAAATCGATCTGCTCCAAATTTTGTTTGACCGTATTGTCTCGCCTGGTGTTGGACTACTTGCTCTCCAATTTTTTGATATCCTTCCTGAGATGCCAAAACGGGTATATACCGATGCATCTCCCCGTGAACGTCAATATTCTTGACAACATCAGCTCGATAAACTTTAATTCCACAGTTAAAATCGTGAAGTTTTATGTCAGAGACCCTTCTTGCTGCCCAATTAAATAATTTGGAGGGTAAATTTTTAAAAAGAACGGAATCAAAACGTTTTTTCTTCCATCCGGAGATTAAATCCAAGTTTTCTTCTTTAAGTGTTTGGATCATTTTTGGGAGCTCATCAGGGGAATCTTGCAAATCGGCATCAAGGGTAGCCACAAATTCTTTTTTAGCTTCTTTAAAACCTGCGTGCAATGCCTGAGATTTACCGTAATTTTTTGCAAAGCGAATTCCACTAACTTCTGGATATTCTTTAGCCAATGAACTAATTGTTTCCCAAGAGCCATCTGTACTTCCGTCGTCTATAAAGATGATTTCATAAGAAGAAGCCTTACTATCTAAAGCTTTACTAATCCATTGATGAAGAGGAATCAAAGATTCTTTTTCGTTTAGAAGAGGTATTACAATAGAAAGTTCAAAGCGAGTGTGCATTTAACACAAAACTACAAAATTTGGCTTATTCAGGCCTTGATTTCTTAACGATTAAGCCCCCGATCAAGGAAATGATGAAACCTATAAAAAGTGAACCGATGATTTGGAAAGCAGAACGAATTAAAGGGCCCGAAAATTTTTCTTGCATAGAACGAATTCCATCCAGTTGGTCTTGGGTCATTTCTGGATTGTCAATTCTCATTTTTTCAAGTTGAAAGTCCAAAGCCTTTTCCATCATATTTGGGTCCAAGAACTCAGTCAATACAAAGGTATAAGCCACGCCTATCAGCCCAGCAAGAGCCGATATTCCCAAGCCAATTTTAAGAGCTTCAGAAAGGCTGAGGTATCCCTCATTTAGTTTTTTATGATCTATAAACGAATAGATCAATACACCAATCATGATAACTATACCGACAATCCCAGTCATTTGTGATTGTTGGTAATGCATATCAAGAAAATAGAGCATTAGATTAAAGGCAATGGAGATTGCCGAGAGGATTAGGGCATAGTTGATGATAGTTGATTTGATTGAGGGAGTCTGGTTTTCCATGGTAAAGTGTTTAAATTCTAGCCTAAGATAAAAAAAGATAAAGAGTTCGTGATATTTTGAAAAATAAAATTAAATTTGCAGTCGATTTTAGCATTATGAAAGCAGAAATTCACCCAGAAAATTATCGTTTAGTGGCATTTAAAGACATGTCAAACGACGATGTGTTTATTACAAAATCAACTGTAAATGCCAAGGAAACTATTGAAGTTGAAGGCGTTGAATATCCTCTTGTAAAATTGGAGATCTCAAGAACTTCGCATCCGTTTTACACAGGTAAATCCAAACTCGTGGACACCGCTGGTAGAATCGACAAGTTTAAAAACAAATACGCGAAGTTTAAAAAAGAATAGAATACCCTCAATCTAGTGTTACCCAAAGCCGTGTTTTCACGGCTTTTTTTATTCCTTATAAACGTTTTTTAACACGAGTAAATTGATGGGATTTATTTCCATTCCCTTTACCCCTTTTTGAATAAATCGGACAACTTCGTCGTAGTAGAGGGGGATTATAGGATGTTGTTGCATTGCCAAAGCATCCATATCCCTGTATTTTTGAAACCTCAAACTGTCTTTTGGGGTTGCCATTGCAAGGCGATATAAAGAGTCAAAAGCTTTGTTTTGGTAGTGGGTGTAGTTTGGGCCATTAGGGGAAAAATTAGTGCTGTAAAACAAGGAAAGGTAATTTTCAGCATCAGGGTAATCCGCAATCCAACTGGCTCTAAATAGTTCTAATTTTCCCGATGATTTGGCCTGTCTTAATGTTGCTGTAGGCATCACCTCTACTTCAAGTGCAATTCCAATTTTTTGCATTTCCCTTTGGAGGTATTCGCAAAGATCAAGATAATTGGCATCTGTAGTTAAAGTGAGTCTGGGAGGAGAATTAGTTTCCTTTATATATTCCTCAACTAGTTTTCTCGCTTTTTCTGGACTGTAGTTAAAGTCTTGTTCTGAACTCCCTGGAAGTCCTTTGGGTATAAATCCTTTTTTTGCTGGATAACCTATATTATTTCTCAAATAAGCAATCATTAATTTACGATCAAAACCAATATTAAGTGCTTCTCTTATTTTGGGTGACTGGATTGCAGGATTTGAATTCTCGAGATAGATGCCTATATACTCTGTATTCAAGTAGGGTCCGTTGAGAAGTTCTAAACGGTTTTTATAATTTTCTTGAAGTTGACCTATAGGGGTTAAAAGTTCATCTTTATAAGAGCTATCCAATGAATTGATAAAATCCAACTTGCCTTGTAAAAATAACATAAACTCACTTTGAATATCGGGAATGAATTGAATTGCAATGGATTCCAAGTAGGGCAAGGAGTTCCCAAGGGAGTCTCTTTCAAAATAGTTATTGTTTTTTCGCAATACAAGCTTGATGTTTTCTTCCCACCTTTTAAAATAAAAAGGGCCTGTTCCAATGGGGTTGGATCGAAATCGATTGCCATAGTGATTGACTACTTCTTTGGGAACCACTGCACAATAACGCATAGAAAGTAGACCTAAAAACCCAGGAAAAGGATTTTTAAGTTGTATTTTCAAAGTGTGAGTATCAATTGCTTCGTAATGTGCTACTTGCTGCATGACCCAACTGCCTGGGGAAGCTACGTTGGGGTCGGTAAGTCGGTTAAAGCTAAAGACAAAATCTGAAGCATTCACCCTTCGAGTAGTTGATGCTCCAAAAAGGGGAGAAGGGTGAAAATAAACATCTTCCCGAAGTTTAAAAGTATAGGTCATCCCATCTTCGCTAATTTCCCAATTGCTTGCAATTTCAGGTTGTATTTTTAGTTGATTATCTAACTGAACAAGGCCATTAAAAAGTTGATTAACCGGCCAAATATTTTGAGGATTTCTGGCAAATGCAGGATCTAAAGAGGTCACATTTCTGTATTCGTTGTATCGGAATACACTTTTAGAATCCAACACATTCGCATCAGTACACGCATTCAAAATGAACAGCATTACATAGGCGATACTTAAATGAAATAAAGGCCCTTTAAACATCAATTATTTTGTTGATATATTTGCGTTAAAATTACGTTTTTAAAGATAGCTATGGAAAAAACTTTACTTCCTCAAGTAAAAACAGCAACGGATGCAGTTCGGGTTGCTTTTCACACGCTTGGATGTAAGCTCAATTTTTCTGAAACTGCTACCATAGCAAGATCTATTGAAAACGAAAATTACCAAAGAGTCTCTTTCGATGACTTTGCTGAGGTGTATGTGATCAACACTTGTTCAGTTACTGAAAATGCTGACAAACGGGTCAAAGGTCTGGTCAATAAAGTTTTAAAGCAAAACCCAGAGGGTTTTGTTGTTGCTTTAGGTTGTTATGCTCAACTACAACCCGAAGCAATTGCTGCTTTAGATGGAGTTGATTTAGTTTTAGGCGCATCTGAAAAATTCAAGCTCAATGAATACATTCATGACCTCAGTAAAATTCCTCAAGGGGAGGTACATTCTTGTGAAATAGAATCGGTTGATTTTTATGAAAGCAGTTATTCTGTAAGTGATCGAACTCGAGCTTTTTTAAAGGTTCAAGACGGTTGTGATTATAAATGTACTTACTGTACCATACATCGAGCTCGAGGTGTATCAAGAAGTGATGTCTTAGAAAATGTAATTGAAAACGCCTATCGTATTGCGGAAGCTGGTTTGAATGAAATCGTACTAACGGGGGTAAATATCGGTGACTATGGAAAAGGAGAGCATGGGGATAAAAAGCACAAGCATACTTTTTTAGAACTCATTAGAGCTTTAGATGATGTAAAGCCAATAAATCGAATACGGATTTCTTCCATTGAACCCAATTTGTTGAGTTTAGAAACGATTTCATTCGTTTCTCAAAGCAAGAGATTTGTTCCTCATTTTCACATACCCCTTCAAAGTGGTAGCGATCGTATTTTAAAAAGTATGAAGAGACGTTATCTCACCCCACTCTATAGAGAGCGGGTAGAGTGGATTAAAAATAAAATGCCAGAGGCATGTATAGGTGTTGATGTAATAGTAGGTTATCCAGGTGAGACCGAGGAAGATTTTTTAGCGACCTATCATTTTTTAAATGAATTACCCGTTTCTTATTTACATGTTTTTACCTATTCTGAACGTCCAAATACTGAAGCAATTCGTTTGGACGGTATAATACCAAATGATGTCAGAGCCAAGCGGAGTAAAATGTTAATGGCACTTTCCGTAAAAAAGCGAAGAGCTTTTTATGAATCTCAACTAGGGAATACGGTTGAGATTCTTTTTGAAGGAGAAAACAAAAAAGGCTATATCACAGGATTTTCTCAAAACTATGTAAAAGTGAGAGCTCCATGGAATCCAGAATGGATTAATACGGTAAAAAAGGTAGTTTTAAAATCTATTGATGAGGAGGGGATGGTAAGGTTTATCTTGGAAGATTAGAGTTTGATTCCAATAGGAAGTAATTCTTTGTAACGTCGATTTTTCCTGACAAAACCAGCAATTTTTGGGGATGTAGGGACTACACGTAGGTTTTTGTTTTCAATGAACTCAAGAACTTTAACGATAAATGCTTCTTCAAACTTTTTGCTTTGAATGGATTCAGGAATTGAAATTTTAGTTAGAAAAATTTTTCTTTCTTGTTCTGAATACTCTATTCTGGCGAGATGGTTGTCGATTTGGACTTCAAATTGTCTTAAAAATTCATTGTTTACTAGATTCAATTCATTCATAACCTTGATTTTGAAGTAATGTTTTTAGTTTTGTATTGTCTAATATTATGGGGGACATAAAAATACAAAAAAATTGTTAACATCTTCATCAAACTCAACTTCAAAAGCAAAACCTTTGCATCTTTATTGCATGCCAGGGATGGCTGCAAGTCCAAAAATCTTTGAACATATCAGTTTGCCTTCATCTATCGAGTTGCATTATTTAAGTTGGATTCAACCCAATGAAAATGAAAGCCTGGAGCAATATGCTTTGAGATTGTGTGAGCGTGTGAAGCATAAAAACCCTCTGCTGCTTGGGGTTTCATTTGGTGGGGTTCTTGTTCAGGAAATGGCCAAACACATTGAAGTGGATAAACTCCTTATTGTATCGAGTATAAAGAACAAAAATGAATTGCCTCTTCCCATGAAAATGGCAAAAAAAACAAATGCCCACAAACTGCTTCCCACTCAATGGATTAATAGTTTGGACGCCTTGGCTTTATATACCTTTGGCAAAGGAATTCAAAAAAGACTTGAACTGTATCAAAAATACCTTTCTGAGCGAAACCCTTTTTATCTCAGTTGGGCTATTGACGCCTTAGTCAATTGGGATCAAGAGTATGCTTTGGATGAGATCATTCACATTCACGGAGAAAGAGACACTGTTTTTCCAATAAAAAATCTAAGGGGTCCACTGCATAAAATTAACGCTGGTCATGCGGCAATTATAACTCATGCCAAATGGTTTAATGATCAATTACCAAAATTATTACTCGATGAAGTTTAAAATAAAACCATTAATTTAGTAGTACTGATACGCAACTTGTATTAATTTTTTAAACTATGAAAATCAGCAAATTACTCCTCCCATTAGCTTTAGGCGTTTTGATCATTTTAGGTTTTTCCGCTTTTGACTTTAAAAATTTCACAGCATTTAATGCACATGGAGAAGAGAGCTATAAAGTCTTTGCTTTAAAATTGCCCTCAAATCTCGATTTTTCAGGAGAAGCTGTTCCTCTTGACCAGCCAGATATTAGAGAGCGTTTGGATAAGGAATTATTGGTCAACACCTATTGGCAATCCAACATGATGCTTTTACTCAAGCGCGCAAATAAATACTTCCCAACTATTGAGCTCATACTCGAAGAAGAGGGTGTTCCAGATGATTTTAAATATCTCGCGGTCATTGAGAGTGCACTAGAAAATGTTCGTTCACCAAAGGGAGCAAAAGGCTTTTGGCAAATTATGCCAGGAACTGCAAAAGAATATGGTTTGGAAGTCAATTCAAACGTAGATGAAAGATATCATATAGAAAAATCTACTCGTGTGGCATGTACATATTTAAAGAAAGCTAAAGAGCGTTTGGGTTCGTGGACACTGGCAGCAGCATCCTACAACAGGGGGATGTATGGAACAGACCGACTTTTAAGCAAGCAGCTTTCAGACAATTACTACGATTTACTATTAAATTCAGAAACCAGCAGGTATGTTTTTCGGATTTTAGCAGTTAAAGAAATCATGTCTAATCCAAGGGCGTATGGATTTATTTTTGATACTGAAGATCTTTATCAACCTATCCCTGTTCGAAAAATTGGTTTGGATACTGCAATTGGAAATATAGCTCAGTTTGCAAAAGAACAATCCATCAACTATAAAATATTGAAAATTCACAATCCCTGGCTGATTCAAAACCATTTAAACAATCGCTCTAGAAAGTATTACGAAATTTCGGTTCCAGAAACAGGGAGCTATTAGATTTTCTTCATTTGTTGTTGAATCATCTTCATCTGACCCTTTAACATCCCGTGTTTGTCCAGTTTTTTAGCTTCAGTCAGAAGTTGTTGTGCTTCACGTTTTCTTCTTTTTTGAAGGTAAATTCCTGCGAGACTCATTTTTGCCATAGCCAGATCGTGATTCATAGAGAGGCCCAGTTTTAATGCAGATTTAAAATGTTTTTCAGCCTGAGTAAGGTTTTTTTGGGATTGAATAATCCCCATCAAATAATAGTAGTATCCTTGTTGTTTGCGAACTAAATTCCTTTCTATATTGGGGATGCGGTTTAACCATTTTTCTGTTCCTACAAAATCCTGCTTTCTAAGTCTTAAAAACGAGAGAAATATAATTTCGTTTTTAAAATAGAGCAAAACAAACATTCCAGCTAGGAGAACAAACAATATTCCATTACCGATATAATCATCTGTAAATTGGTAAATACCGTAACCTAATGAGAGGACTGCAAGTATGAGTTTGATAACTTTTGGAAACATGGTTTTAATTTTCCACAAAGGTAAAAAAAATCAATCGCGAAATGTTTATTCTCATGTTTGTTAGACTAAAAAGTTGTTGTATATTTGCCCGACTCAAAAAGGAATACTATTTCAGTCTCGAAATTATGAAAAGAACATTTCAACCCTCAAGAAGAAAAAGAAGAAACAAGCACGGTTTCCGCGAACGCATGGCTTCAGCGAACGGACGAAAAGTTTTGGCTGCTAGAAGAGCTAAAGGAAGAAAGAAACTATCTGTTTCATCAGAACCGCGTCACAAAAAATGATTTCGTATATATCCTATTTTAGAGGTGTTACTTTTTTGGAAGTAGCACCTTTTTTTTATCTTCATAATCTATATTTTGATCTATGCCGAAAGTAAACTCCATTAAAAGTATTTTAGTAATTGGTTCTGGTCCTATCGTGATTGGACAAGCTTGTGAATTTGATTATTCAGGATCTCAGGCCCTACGTTCGTTAAGAGAAGACGGAATTGAAACCGTCCTTATAAATTCGAACCCTGCAACCATCATGACTGACCCCTCCATGGCAGATCATGTATATTTACTTCCTCTAACAGCCAAGTCTATCGTTCAAATTTTAAAGGAGCATCCGCAAATTGACGCAGTACTTCCTACCATGGGAGGGCAAACAGCCTTAAACCTTTGTATAGAGGTTGATGAAAAAGGTATTTGGGACGACTTTAATGTCAAACTAATTGGGGTCAATATTGATGCAATAAACATTACAGAGGATCGCGAAAAATTCCGTGAGCTCATGGAAAAAATTGATGTACCAATGGCACCTCAGGCCACAGCAAACTCTTTTCTTAGAGGAAAAGAAATTGCTCAAGAATTTGGTTTCCCCCTTTGTATTCGGGCTTCCTATACCCTCGGTGGTGCAGGTGCAGCCATTGTCTATGATGAAAAAGATTTTGATGAGTTAATGCGTCGTGGACTTGAAATCTCTCCCATACATGAAGTCATGATTGACAAGGCTATGATGGGCTGGAAAGAGTACGAGTTAGAACTGCTTAGAGACAATAACGATAATGTAGTGATCATCTGTTCGATTGAAAATATGGATCCTATGGGAATCCATACGGGTGATTCAATTACCGTTGCACCTGCGATGACCTTATCAGATACAACCTTTCAGAAAATGCGCGATATGGCGATCAAGATGATGCGTAGCATCGGAGATTTTGCTGGTGGTTGTAATGTTCAATTTGCAGTTAGTCCGGATGAAAAAGAGGATATTATTGCTATTGAGATCAATCCTCGTGTTTCACGTTCTTCTGCCCTTGCAAGTAAAGCTACAGGTTACCCAATTGCAAAAATAGCTTCTAAATTGGCAATTGGTTACAGTCTGGATGAGTTAGACAATCAAATCACCAAATCTACTTCTGCCTTATTTGAGCCAACTCTTGATTATGTCATCGTTAAGATCCCACGATGGAACTTTGACAAATTTGAAGGCTCAGACAGAACTCTAGGTTTACAGATGAAGGCTGTGGGAGAAGTAATGGGTATTGGCCGTTCGTTTCAAGAAGCCTTACACAAAGCTACCCAGTCTTTGGAAGTTAAAAGAAATGGTCTTGGAGC
>Ga0181552_10004052_pt1 | contig 10323 bp, 7 predicted proteins | sample 011ome_18_FD_130583 | JGI IMG/M metagenome (GOLD analysis project Ga0181552, IMG submission 130583) | Coastal salt marsh microbial communities from the Groves Creek Marsh, Skidaway Island, Georgia - 011501BT metaG (megahit assembly) | ecosystem: Environmental > Aquatic > Marine > Intertidal zone...
AACCACCGACTTTCTGAGCAGACACAATCGCCGAACGAGCAACCCAGTGCGACCTGTGAACGCAATTTCCGTCTACGCCTTCCATCTCTGCAATCGCATCCTTCAACCGCATACGAAGACTGAAACAGCCTTTCTCGGTGTATACGTCGATCATGTGATCGTTTGAACTCAGGCACAAAACCGGCGCCCGCTCTTCTTCGGGTAACCGCTGCAGCAACCGCGCTTCGGCCGGTTTTGTATCTTCTACGTTCTGAACACGGGCCTGCGCCTCGGAAATAACGGCTTGCAGGGTTTCTTCGCTTTTCGACTGCGCCCGCTCGTTCACCATAGTGATGACAAATGTTCGCAGCGCCAAAAGTGCGATGGTGATCAGTGACACATAGCCGATCAGCTTCCACCACGGAGGCACGTACTGGTTGACATGATGAATGTTTGCGAAGAACGACACCCAACAAATCAGGATGGCTCCAAAAAGGGATGTGAAGGCGACTGTTGTCACCACCTCTGCTTTAAACTTTTGCTCTTCCGGAAAATACAGTCGTGCGGAAACCCGAAGTAAAATACCGAATGTTGCAGCAAGCCCGATCACGACACCCCAGAAAAAAAGCCTCGGCAAGACCGTAAGTGCCTCAAGTGTTCCAAAAGGCCCCGAGATCGTAGCAATCGTTGTCATCACCCCGACGATCACCAAAGTGATCGGGTCTAACAAGCTGCTCCGCCAAATTCTCAGGATATCCTGCACTGTTTTTCCTATTTTGCTGTTAAGTCTTTATAACGACGCTCGCCTTGATCCTGCAACATGAGGATTAACAGTTCACAGAGGCGTGAACCCTGTCTAAGATTTTCCCATGATCAAACGCATATACGATAGCTTCTCTGCGCAATCCCTGATGAAAACGCTTGGCGCACACATCACGGAGGCCTCAAAAGGGCACGTCGTGATCACAGCGCCGATTTTGCCATCCAGCACCCAGCAACACGGCTACGGCCATGCCGGCCTGACGTTCTCGATCGGAGACAGCGCCGCAGGCTACGCCGCCCTGTCACTGATGCCCGAAGACGCCGAAGTTCTTACCGTCGAGATGAAGATCAACCTTATGGCGCCAGCCAAAGGTGATTTGTTGCGCGCAACAGGTCGGGTAATCAAACCAGGGCGCCGCCTGATGGTCGTGCAAGCCGAGGTTGATGCAGTTGAAGGCGAAAAGGTCACCCCAATCGCCCTCCTTCAAGGAACCATGATTCCGGTTTAAGCGGTCAAACCTTCCGGCTCTGCCAAACCGTTCGCACGGCAGCACGCGGTCAGTGTATTGGCCAGCAGGCAGGCAATGGTCATCGGCCCCACACCACCCGGAACAGGGGTGATCGCTCCGGCCACTTCCACGGCACTTGCGAAATCCACATCACCGACCAGCTTGTTTTTACCGTCGCGCTCGATGCGATTGATGCCCACGTCAATCACGGTGGCACCGGGTTTGATCCAATCACCGGTTACCATCTCTGGGCGGCCAACTGCGGCCACAACGATATCCGCGCGGCGCACCACCTCTTCAATGTCTTTGGTACGCGAATGGGCGATGGTCACTGTGCAGCTGTCTTTCAGCAGAAGGTTCGCCATCGGCTTACCCACGATGTTCGAGCGCCCAACCACAACCGCGTTCATTCCCGAAAGCGAGCCATGATAGTCGCGCAGCATCATCAGGCAGCCCAGAGGTGTACAAGGCACCATCGACTTCTGACCAGTCCCCAAAAGACCCACGTTCGAGATATGGAATCCGTCCACATCCTTCGCCGGATCGATCGAATTGATCACCAGATCTTCGTTCAAATGCCCGGGCAACGGCAACTGCACCAGAATACCATGCACAGCAGGATCGTTGTTCAGCTGATCAATTAGAGCCAACAGGTCCTCTTCCGAGGTGTCTGCCTCCAGCTTATGCTCATAGCTGTTCATACCAACCTCGACGGTTTGCTTGCCTTTCGAGCGCACATAAACCTGAGATGCCGGATCCTCACCGACAAGAACAACCGCCAGACCTGGCGTGATACCGTTCTCGTCTTTCAGACGCGCCACATGGCCCGCAACTTTTTCACGCACTGTGGCCGCAAACGCCTTGCCGTCAATGATCTTTGCTGACATCCCGTTATCCCTTTTCCCAAAAGCGTTGTCCCCTCATGCTGCAACAGCAATCGGTGCGCAACCACCCTTTCATCTTACCCAAAATACTCCCGCCGAAGGCGGAACAAAGAGAAAGGGGTGGGCTCGATGCCCACCCCTTTCGCCGTTCGCTTAGAACAAGCCTTCGATCTGGCCTTCGTCGTTCAAACGGATCGTTTCCGCCGCAGGAACGCGGGGCAAACCAGGCATGGTCATGATCTCGCCGCAGACGACAACGATGAACCCGGCCCCAGCCGACAAACGCACTTCACGCACTGGAACCGAGTGACCAGTCGGCGCGCCGCGCAGGTTTGGGTCGGTCGAGAACGAGTACTGCGTTTTCGCCATACAAACCGGCAGATTGCCGTAACCCTGCTCTTCCCAAGTTTTCAGCTGGGCACGAATGGTCTTGTCGGCCAGAACCTCGTCTGCGCGATAGATCCGCTTGGCGATGGTTTCGATCTTCTCGAACAAAGGCATCTCGTCGTTATAGATCGGTGCAAAGTTTGCCATGTCCGCGTCCGCGATTTCCGCAACGCGCTTGGCCAGGGCCTCTGATCCTTCCGAACCCAGCTCCCAATGACGCGATACAATCGCTTCCGAGCCGTGGCTTGAAACATAGTCTTTGATCGCCTGAACTTCGGCATCGGTGTCCGTGACGAAATGGTTGATCGCAACCACAACCGGCACGCCGAATGACTTGAGGTTTTCGATGTGGCGACCAAGGTTCGGACAACCTGCCTTAACCGCATCCACGTTTTCGGCACCAAGGTCGGCTTTTGCAACGCCACCGTTCATCTTCATCGCACGGACGGTTGCCACACAGACAACCACCGCCGGTGCCAGACCGGCCTTGCGGCACTTGATGTTCATGAACTTCTCGGCACCAAGGTCCGCGCCAAAGCCCGCCTCGGTCACAACATAGTCTGCAAGTTTCAGCGCTGTGGTTGTCGCGATAACCGAGTTACAGCCGTGCGCGATGTTCGCAAACGGGCCGCCGTGAACAAATGCCGGGTTGTTTTCCAGTGTCTGAACAAGGTTCGGCTGCATCGCATCTTTCAGCAGAACGGTCATCGCGCCTTCGGCTTTGATGTCACGGCAGTAAACCGGTGACTTGTCACGACGGTAAGCGACGATGATGTCGCCCAGACGCTTCTCAAGGTCTTTCAGGTCTTTTGCCAAGCACAGGATCGCCATGACTTCCGACGCCACAGTGATGTCAAAACCAGCTTCGCGCGGGTATCCGTTGGCCACGCCACCCAAAGACGCTGTGATCTGACGCAGCGCACGGTCGTTCATATCTACAACGCGGCGCAGGGCCACACGGCGGATATCGATTTCCTGCTCGTTACCCCAGTAGATATGGTTGTCCAGCATCGCCGCCAGCAACGAATGCGCACTGGTGATTGCGTGGAAGTCGCCGGTGAAGTGCAGGTTCATTTCTTCCATCGGAACGATCTGCGCGTATCCGCCACCCGCAGCGCCACCCTTCATGCCAAAGTTCGGACCAAGCGAGGCTTCGCGGATACAAATCATGGCGTTCTTACCGATACGGTTCAGGCCATCGCCCAAACCAACGGTGGTGGTGGTTTTACCTTCGCCTGCAGGGGTCGGGTTGATCGCGGTGACAAGGATCAGCTTGCCGTCTTCTTTGGACTGCACCGAGTTGATGAAGTTCTGGCTGACTTTTGCCTTGTCATGCCCATAGGGCAGCAGGTCTTCGTAGGGGATGCCAACCTTCTCGCCGATGTCTTTAATCGGCTTCTTGTTGGCCTCGCGGGCGATCTGAATGTCGGTCTTGTAGCTCATGTCACGAATCCTATCGGAAGGGGTGTAAATGTCTTACCCGCGTAATAGGTAAGCTGCGACATTCTAACAGGGCGGAATCCGACATAATCGGCTTCGTATCCGTCTGTATACGACACATTTTGTGTCCGATAAGAAACAAAACTTTCTATCGAAGGACACATATATTGATAGGAATATTCTATTAATTATTAGCCAATTTCCATGATCGCTGGTCCGGGACATGCAATCGCAGCTTGTCTCCTATCTTCAAACGCCCTGGCCGCTCGATCCAAGCCGTCACCCCACGGCGCCAGCTTGCAGCTTGCTTGAACGGCTTTCCATGCCCCGGAAGATCCGCTTCAAGTTCACGCGCTGGCAAATGACAGGGAAGGTTCTGCATATCCACGACAAGAGTCGGACCGTTTTCCGCCTGCAAACGCGACGATGGCGGAACATGGCTGAAATCCTCGATCCCTTCGATCACAATCGACGCCCCCAAGTACATCGGGTCCAAGGCATCAAGCCCGCAATCCGCTGCGATCAACGCCATTTCATCGGCCGACAGGATCGTCACCTGTCGCGCGTTGGCAATCTCGGTGCCGCGTTCGGGATACTGCGTCAGAACCCGACTACATGACGGCCGCGTCAGACCCGCGTGCCGCTCGCCCGGGATACCGGCAAAGGTCAAGTCCAGCGAATCAAGCGGAATTGCCCGAATGCTGTCTTTTTCCGCCGGAACAGTGCCCAGCCAAGTGACGGTTGCGTAGAATTCGGTTGGTGCAAGAGCAGGCATTTTGGAACAGTTTCCTTTTGAACGGGCAATGAGCTTTAAATTTTGAAAAACTATCGCGATCTTGGGGCAAGCTTGGAATGATTTCCACCCGAAAACCACCTAATCGCCACTGGAGCAAGACCATGACCATCAAAACCACCCAAGGCCGCGGCAAGCGGTACGACAGTATCCTTGACACCATCGGTGACACACCCGCGATCCGCATCAATCGTATTGCACCAAAGCATGTGAATGTTTTCGTCAAAGCCGAGGCCTTCAACCCCGGCGGTTCGGTCAAATACCGCTTGGCGCTGAACATCATCGAAGCCGCTGAACGCGAAGGTCGACTGAAGCCCGGTCAAACCGTCGTTGAGGCCACTTCGGGCAACACGGGTATCGGCCTTGCGATGGTCTGCGCGGCCAAAGGCTATCCGCTGGTCGTCACCATGGCCGAAAGCTTCTCGGTCGAGCGCCGCCGCCTGATGCGTTTTCTGGGGGCCAAAGTCGTTCTGACGCCTAAAGAGCTGAAAGGCTTCGGCATGTATTCCAAAGCCAAGGAACTGGCCGAGGCGAACGGCTGGTTCCTTGCCAGCCAGTTCGAAACCAAAGACAACGCCGATATTCACGAAGCCACCACCGCCCGCGAAATTCTTGCGGATTTCGAAGGCGAGAACCTGGACTACTTCGTCAGCGGCTACGGCACGGGCGGTACCGTCACCGGCGTGGCCCGTGTGTTACGCCGCGAAAGCCCTGACACCAAGATCATCCTGACCGAGCCCGCGAACGCGGCGATTGTCGCCTCGGGCTACGTAAACACCCGCAACGACGAGAACCAACCGACCGAGGGCCACCCCGACTTCAACCCCCACCCGATCCAAGGATGGACGCCGGACTTCATCCCCTACGTTCTGCAGGAAAGCATCGACAACGGGTTCTATGACGAACTTATCCCCATCGAAGGGCCGGAAAGCATCGCCTGGTCCCGCCGCCTTGCCGCCGAAGAAGGTATCTTCACCGGCATCTCGGCAGGGGCGACATTCGCCACCGCCATGAAGGTCGCTGAAACAGCGCCGGAAGGGGCAAACATTCTGGTCATGCTACCGGACACCGGTGAGCGGTACCTGTCGACCCCGCTATTTGAAGGCGTGGCCGAAGGGATGACGGATGAGGAAGTCGGGATTTCGAAGTCCACACCTTATGGGCAGATGGAGGGGTAAGGTCAGGCGTAAAACTGTCGACCGGCTTTGGGGAAAGAACAAAAGTTTCGATGTCTGCTTCGAGCCCGAAGTAACCGATGCTGCAACTTGCGCGAACGTCGGCTCCACCTTGCGCTTCTATAAGACAAAGGTGTTGCGTCAGAAGTCGCGCGCACCAGGCCAGATGTTTGACGTCAGGGTCAAAGGGACAGTGTAGATTGATCCAGTGCTAGAGAAGGTCCAAACGGGCAAGCGCCGCCCTGCTATCATGTTGTGGAACGTCGCCAATCTCTGCCATCTTTGCGTCCAGAAGCGATAGAAGCTGCCTGAAGACAGATGCGTATGCGGGTTCGTTGGCGACATTGAGAAGTTCTAACGGATCCGCTTCGCAATCAAAAAGCTCCCATTCGGGTGGCTCGTCGCCCGCCACCGCACCGGGTTGGCCAAGATCAGAATTGTACCAGTAAATCAGCTTGTAGCGCTGGCTTCGCACCCCATAGTGCGCCCAGCAATAGTGCGATGCGTCCTTGTGCATCCAGTAACGGTGATACGCGCAATCCTGCCATTCGTCGCCCGACGTACCCTGCAGCATCGGCCGCAAAGACGTACCCTGCATGTACGAGGGAATGGGGACATTGGCGTAGTCGAGGAAGGTTGGGGCAAAATCGACGTTCATTGCGATCCCGTCTGAAACCGAGCCGGGCCTGATGGCCTTGGGATAGCGGATCATGAACGGCATCTGGAGCGATTCCTCGTACATGAACCGCTTGTCGAACCATCCGTGTTCGCCCAGGAAGAACCCCTGATCCGAGGTGTAGACAACTATCGTGTTCTCGGCCTGTCCGGTCTCGTCCAGCCAGTCCAGAAGACGGCCCACGTTTTCATCGATGGCCGCGACGGTACGCAAATAGCGCTTGATATAGCGCTGGTACTTGAAGGCTGCCAGTTCCTCCTGGCTGTCGAAACGGTAGTTTTCGCCGGTGGCCCGGTCGATCAGAACCAGGTTGCTGACATCCTCCAAATCCGGCACTTTCCTGTGCAGCGAGCCGAGGCCTTCGACCTCACCCACCTCATCGCCGCCTTCGGGCTGAACAAGGCCGAGGTCGCGATAGGTCATGTCGTCCCTGACGCGCATCTTTGCCGCTTCTGCTGCCCGCGCACGGTTCTTGTAATCGTCGTGAAACGTGTCGGGCATCTTCACGTCTTCATCCGCAAAAAGGTGGTTGAACCGGGGATGGGGCTCGAAACTGCGATGGGGCGCCTTGTGGTGGCACATCAGGAAGAAGGGTTTGTTTTCGTCCCGGTCTTTCAACCAGTTAAGGCAATGGTCGGTAATGATGTCGGTTGCATAGCCGGTTTCGATCTTGTGCGTCCCCAACTCGATCATTTCGGGCGAGAAATACTCGCCCTGCCCCGGAAGGACATTCCAATAGTCAAATCCGCTCGGCTGATGCGCGGGGCCTTCCCCCAGATGCCATTTGCCGATAATCGCGGTCTGGTAGCCGGCATGTTGCAGATGTTTCGCCACGTGGGACTGGCGGTTATCCCAATGCGTTGTGAGCGTCGTTACACAGTTTACGTGGTTGAACGTCCCCGTCAGGATCGCCGCCCGGCTTGGCGTGCAGATCGAGTTGGTCACATAGCAGTGGTCAAGCCGCATGCCTTCGCTGGCGATCCGGTCGAGGTTCGGGGTCTGGTTCAGGCCATGACCATAGGCCGAAATTGCCTTGGAGGCATGATCATCGGCCATGATGAACAGGATATTTGGCTGCATCGAAAACCCAATTGTGGCTACGTCCAATCTTTGCCCGACGGACAGTGCTAGAACAGATGCGCTTTCGCAGGGTCGAAGGAAAACGAAACAACGGCAAAAGCGACCCCGCCAAGCAGTTTGGTCTAAAATTTCATTACATTCTTGCAGATATATATTCTTAACTTGCCCCGGTCCACTCATTGGGTGCTGGATCAGCTTGTGAATTTTCTGCCAGCATACAACCCGATGAAAGCCCGGGCATATAGCAGCCAAACCTGATCTCGTTTTAGCAAAACGAAGTCATACCAGATGAAATTGGCTTGAGGCCGACGATTGTGGCCGAAAGTGTCCCCGCGCGGGGTTCAATTACTGCCCTTTTGGACACCAGGCCAACCTCGTACCAAGGACATTTCTGGCAGGCTGGTTATCACTCGGTTTCAGAGACGGGCGGTGCGGCCAACACCGCTTGGCAAAACCGACATTGGCGCGGTCGGCACAATTCACGCTTTGTCCCCCAAAGCAGACCCAACCCTTTGACATCCCCACCAAAAGAAAAGGCTCCCGAAGTCACCCTCGGAAGCCCCTAATTCTTTAATAAACCTAGCTCACGCGCTCGGCTCTGGCTCCATGCCGCCACCGGTCGCCTTTTTTGAGCGTGTCTTCGAAAAGACGTCTGACCAGCTAATGGGAAGCAAGCATTGTTGTTTAAGCCTCGTTCGAACAGAATTTATCGACGTGACTTTCAGGCTCCGTTAGCAATTAGATATTGCAAGGCATGTGAAGGAGAACCCAGAAGTGCTGCCATCAGAAAAACCAAACGTCGTTCTGATTCTGGCCGATGATATGGGGTTTGCCGATCTGGGAGTTACAGGATCGGAAATCAGAACTCCGAACATTGATGCGCTAGCACGCGAGGGCGCTGTGCTCTCGGCCATGTACAATTGCGCTAGGTGCTGTCCGACGCGGGCATCACTCCTTACAGGGCTATATCCGCATAATGCCGGTGTCGGGCACATGGGTGCAAACCTTGGAACACCCGCCTACCAAGGCTTCCTGCGCAACGACAGCGCTACCATCGCAGAGCATCTAAGGGCCAGCGGATACGCGACCTTGATGTCGGGAAAATGGCACGTAGCGGGGGACTTCGAAGCCCGCAACGTCGATAGCTGGCGGGTCGGCGATGTCGAACACCCAACCCCTCGCCAGCGCGGTTTCGATCGTTTCTACGGGATCATGGATGGGGCAACTCATTTCTTCTCGCCCCACTATGTTCTGGAGGACGATAGCAGGGTCGAAACTTTACCGGATGACTTCTATTTCACCGATGCAATCACCCACAAAGCCATCGGAATGATCGAGGGGGCTGTCGCTGAGGACAAGCCATTTTTCTTATATCTGGCCCACACTGCACCGCATTGGCCGCTCCATGCCCATCCCGAGGATATCGCGCGCTACGACGGGATCTATTCCAAGGGTTGGGACCATATCCGCACAGCCCGCCACGAGACGATGAACGGGGCAGGCATTTTCCAGCGGTCATGGGAGATATCTCCTCGCGATAGCACCGTCCACCAATGGGGGGACGAGCCGAATAAGGAGTGGGAGGCAAGCAAAATGGCCACCTATGCGGCGATGGTCGACCAGATGGATCAGTCCATCGGTACGCTGATTGCCGCGCTGAAACGTCTGGGACAGTTCGAGAATACGCTTATCCTGTTTTTGTCGGACAACGGCGGGTGCGCCGAGTTCATGGCAGAGGATGGCTGGGCGAAGTTTTATCCTGACACGACCCATGACGGACGCAAGATCACTATGGGCAACGTCACCGGCGTTCGCCCGGGCGATGCGCAAACCTTCCAGAGTTACGACAAACCCTGGGCCAACGTATCAAATGCGCCATTCCGGCTTTATAAACATTACGTTCATGAGGGCGGTATATCGACGCCGCTGGTCGCGCATTGGCCCAAAGGGTTTCAACCGCGTGGTGTTGCTCATGCGCCGTGCCACGTTGTCGATCTTCTTCCGACCATTCTGGAAGCCACGGGTGCAGCCTATCTGACTGAATTGGGTGGCCATGAGATTCAACCGCTTCAAGGCGAGTCGCTGTTGACGCTGTTGAAGGGCAATGACTGGCAACGCGAACAGCCCATATTTTGGGAACATGAAGGCAATGCAGCCATTCGGCTGGGGCAGTTCAAACTTGTTCGCCTCCATGACACAGCTTGGGAACTCTACGACATGGAGGCCGACCGTACCGAATTGACCAATCTCGCGGGCCAGAACCCAGTACTTGAGCGCGAACTCATTGGCCAATACCAAGCATGGGCAGAAAACGCCGGTGTTATCGACTGGAATGAGGTTTTGCCAAAACTTATTAAGGCCTGGCAGTTGGAGACGGTTGATGGGTGATTTGATCTGCATTCCGCCATTGCAATTGTGGGATGCTACGACTGTTTCATCGAGCTGATCAGACCCAACCCTTTGACAACCTCACCAAAAGAAAAAGGCTCCCGAAGTCCCCCTCGGAAGCCCCTAATTCTTTAATAAACCTAGCTTACGCGCTCGGCTCTGGCTCCATGCCGCCATCGGTCGCCTTTTTTGAGCGTGTCTTCGGAATGGCCGTGACGCTTGGCTTATCCGCAACCTCGGAGCCGTCATC
>Ga0181552_10004056_pt1 | contig 10316 bp, 10 predicted proteins | sample 011ome_18_FD_130583 | JGI IMG/M metagenome (GOLD analysis project Ga0181552, IMG submission 130583) | Coastal salt marsh microbial communities from the Groves Creek Marsh, Skidaway Island, Georgia - 011501BT metaG (megahit assembly) | ecosystem: Environmental > Aquatic > Marine > Intertidal...
CACCAATGAAATAGGTGAATGCAGAGCAAATTCCGATTAATAATGGCGTTAATATAAGTAGCCAATTGTTCGAATTATCCTTCTTGTCTAGTGGGTCTTTTGAGGAAGAGATATAACTACTCCCTTTTATTTCTTTGTATTCTTCTTCCATTAAAGATTTTCAATTTGAACAACTTCAACACCAGCTTTTTCTAAAAATTGTAGGCCTGAATTGTCTTTGTAGCCTTGCTTGTATACTAGCCTTTTAATCCCTGCCTGGAGAACTAGTTTTGAACATTCTTTGCAAGGAGATAAAGTTAAATATAGTGTTGCTCCCTCACAACTATTTGTGCTATTGGCAACCTTTAAAATTGCATTAGCTTCTGCATGTAGAACGTACCATTGTGTTTCTCCTGCTTCGTTTTCACAACAATTTTCAAAACCGGTAGGTGTTCCATTAAAGCCATCCGAAATAATCATTCGTCCTTTAACGATTATAGCTCCTACCTGTTTGCGCTCACAATGCGATAATTTTGCCCACTCTGATGCCATTCGCAAATAAGCTTTGTCAAAGCGCTCCTGCTTTTTTTTGTTGTCTGATATTTTTTCTTGTAGCTTCACAGCTACGAAAATAGATAATTACTCAAATATGAGCTTATTTTTAGTTGTGATTTCTTCACTACATACATTTTTATTGTAAAAACGGACACAGCTATTTGACCAATTATTGTATGTTTCCTGATTCAAATTAACTGCCTGGTTGATAGAGTCTATCAGTGAAATAGGATCCTGCAAGTTAAAATTCCAACCAAGATTTTTATATTCTAAATCTCCCCATGGAGTTTGATCGCTTACTAAAACGGGGCAACCACTGTTCCAAGAATCAACTATAGAATGCGAAAAGCTTTCCCCTTTTGTTGGAAACAACATGAAATGGTATTGAGCTTGCAATTTTATTTTTAGTTCTTTATTAGGGATAGGACCCTTATAATTCACCTTAATGTTGCTCGGCAATTGCTTAATTTGTGTCTCAATTTTTCGCAAGTACTCTTGTTCTTCGGCGGCTCCAAAGATATCAAACAGAATTTCTCCTTTTGGTTTTAATTTTATAAAGCAATCCAATGCAAAAGAAATGTTTTTGTGCTCAGAAACTCTTCCAATAAAGAAGAATCTCGCTGCGCCAGGATATTTATTTATTTTATTTCTTGATTCGAATTTTGCGGGTATCGAAATAGGTGCGCCAATGATTATTTTGGCTTTAGACCCAAATACTTTGGAAATAGTGTTTTTTTCATCTTCACTTGTTGCGTGCCATGTAATATTTTTAAAAAATTGAAAAAGTTGAGTTGTTTTAAGAAAAAGAGCTTTTTTTAATGACTTAGTTTGCAGGGCTCCTGCACCTAGCATGCCTCTTGGTGCGAGGACTGTTTTTAAATCAGGAAAGTGCTTATTTCGGATGCGTAGAGGGGTAAGTGCATATTGAGACGAGTATAAGCTGTTGAGATACATCGCATCATAATTTCGTTCTCCAATTAATGTTTTGATTTTATCTTTCGAATAATTATCAGCACTCAAATAATATACATGAGCATTGTATTTTACAAGCCACTTGTTTGGGTCAATATTCTTATATGGCTCGTCAGCTGATAAATCCGTATTCCTTGTGACAATAAAAAAGTCAAAATCCTCCGAAAGCGCGCTAACTATGTTTGCTACGGAACGAATTGGACCTCCAGCTTTGTAGCCAGGCAGAAACCAATCCATAAAAATGAGTATTTTTCTCTTTTTCATGTATTAAGGGGCTATACTGCAACCACAATTACTCTTCATAAAGCTATTGGATTTTTGATGCCAATCAAAAGCGGCATTGTATTTAGAATTTTCCCAATAAAACTTTTTTCTAGTTTTCGGCTCATTTCCGACTTCATTCATTGTTTCTGTTTCGTATAGTCTACCATTTATCATGGTGTAAATTATAGTGTTGGAATTCTGAATGTCATCCAATGGGTTTTTATCCATAATAACTAAATCGGCTAATTTACCTTCTTCCAATGATCCAATATCTTTCGACATCCCAATATAATCAGCTCCATTTATTGTTGCAGCACGAAGAGCTTCCATATTTGTCATGCCCCCTTGTTGCAAGCTCCACAGTTCCCAATGCGCTCCAAGTCCTTGAAGTTGACCGTGGGCACCGAGGTTTACTTTTACTCCTGCATCACTTAATTTTTTACATGTTTGAGAAACTAAAATATGTCCATTGTCATACTCCTCTTGAGGAATCATCATTCTATGACGTGCTCTTGAAGCAATAATTTGACGCGGGTAGAATTGTAATAACTTTTTATTTTCATAAACATTGGTGTTTTGATACCAATAGAACTCCGCATTTAAGCCACCGTAATTTACAATTAGTGTTGGGGTGTAGCCTGTTTTACTTTTGCTCCATAATTCTATAATGTCCTTGTAAACTGGAGCAACTGGGATGTTGTGCTCTACACCGGTATGACCATCTAATATCATTGTCATGTTGTGGTAAAAAGTTGACCCTCCCTCAGGAACTACAAATATGTTTTGTTCCCTTGCTGCTTGAATAACTTGTTGTCTTTGGTCTCTTCTTGGTTGGTTATAGCTTTTAACCGATAATGCTCCAAATGCTTTGGTCCTTCTAATTGACGAGCGAGCATCATCCAAATTATTGATGACAGCTTTGAAATCTCCATCTCCTCCATATAGAATAAAGCCGGTTGAATATAGTCTTGGGCCAACGAGCTCACCGCTTTTAACTAATTCAGAGAGTGCAAATACGGTTTCTGTGTTTGCAGACGGATCATGAGCTGTTGTCACTCCGTAGGCTAAATTGGCGTAAAATTGCCAATGTTTTTGCGTTGTTAGGCCATATCGAAATGCCCCAATGTGCGCATGAACATCTATAATTCCCGGCATGATGGTTTTTCCTTCCATTTCATATACTTTAGCATCTTTTGGAATGCTAACTTCCTCAACTGTTCCTATCTTTGTAATTCGATTTTCGTTAATTACAATGGTTCCATTTTTAATTACTTTGTCACCGTCCATTGTAATAATTGTTGCTCCTTTAAAAACAATTTTACCATTGGGTTTATCTGTGTCTTGCACCAAGTTGATGCGAATTCCAGTTGTGTCAATGGGAGCTATTGAATCTGGAGAATTCGGCAGGTAAGTAAATCGCTGATCAATATCGTTTTCGAAGTATTCTTCCCCCAATGTCCATCGGATTTTTTTTGAATCAGAAGACCAATGTAAATTAATCCCTGCGTCTCTTGCTACTTGCGAAACAGGTATAGAATTCGTTTTATTATCAAGGTTTAGCGGTTTCCCTGTATGCGGAATTGGCGCAATATATACCTTATGCAAATGAGAAAAAGCGATCCATTTGTTGTCAGGGCTAGGCACTAATCTGTTTGCATATTTTGAAGTTATATGTGTTTTTTCATCAACCCCATTTAGATCAACACTATGTAGCTCCTTAGTTAGTTGACCAAAGTATGTTCCTCCAGTTTGGAAAAATACCCGTTTTTGATCTTTAGTAAAAGTCGGATATTGCCCTTGCTCTGCAACTAAGTATGGATTTGCTCCGCCAGCATCCATAATATATATGCCAGCATTTTTCCCAAATGAATGCCCTTGCTCGTTGTTTCCAGATTCTTTTAAGTAAACAATTTTTGATCCGTCTGAACAATAAGAAGGAGTTCTAAATATTCCTTTCTCTGAACTTAACTTAACAGGAAGGCCTCCCTTGTAAGGAATTGAATAAATTGCTCCTAACTCTTTGTCGTTCCTTGTGACATAAACGATTGTTTTGCCATCGGGAGAAAAACTGGGTTCAAACTCAAAGTCTGTGCTTTCAGTTATTCGTTTTGGTTTGCCATTCGGTAATTGTTTTTTCCATAAATATCCGAGAGCATTAAAAACTAAAGTTTTTCCATCTGGCGAAGTAACTGCATGTCTTATCACTTTTGCGGTAAACTTGTCTGGAGATACTGGGTTTTCAAACTCCAATGTTTCTGCTATTTTTAAATGCACATCTGCAGAGAAGGGAATTTCTGTAATGGTCAGAGATTCTATATTGATACTGTTGATCTTTCCGCCAGACCAAATCACAATACTTTTATTGTCAGGCATCCAGTTAAACCCGGTATAAACCCCAAAGATAGCCCAAGCTTCTTGTTGGTCTTTATTTAATTTATCGTAAACAGGCCATTCTTCACCAGTGGCCAAGTCATGGATGTATAGTACAGATTTAGCATCTATTCTTTTAATAAAAGCAAGTAGTTTTCCATCTCTAGAAAGTTGTGGTCGAGCAGCTCCACCTGGACCTCCGGTAATGGTTTTAATCTCTCCATCCTCAAACGCATATCTTTTGATTACATAAATCTGTTTATTTGGATCTTTGTTATATTGAAAAAATCCGCCCGGATACATATCCTCACTATAATACAGGTATTTTCCATCCGGGGAAATACAGGGTTCATTCACATCTTGTTGCTCATTTTTCTTTTTGGTTAACTGCAACCCACTTCCACCAGTAATATGATACATCCACATTTCACCAGCTCCTGCAGATCTTTCAGATGTAAAGTGTTTGCGCACAATTAATGAATTGCCATCACTTGTCCAAACAGCATTGTTTACTAATCTAAAATCTTCTTTTGTAATTTGTTTGGCTTCAGAACCATCAATGTTCATTACCCAAATATTGTCTCCCCCTCCCGCATCACTTGTAAAAGAAATCTTCTTACCGTCAGGACTAAATCTTGGTTGGATTTCGAACGGAATCCCTGCCCGTAATACTTTTGCTTTTCCTCCCGTTATAGGCATGATGTAGATGTCACCAACCATATCAAAAACAATATTTTTGCCATCTGGACTTACATCTAAATTCATCCACGTCCCTTCATCTGTGGTAAATTTCAAGTCCTTATAATTCCATTCTCCTTTTGGATTAGATACATCCCACTTCTCTTTGTCTTTTTTATTTTGAGCTGTTCCCACAAGTGTTAACCCGATAAATAATGAGAATAATGCGTTTTTCATATACTTAATTTGGATTGCTAATTTACTATTTTTTAAGAAGAGAAAGACTAATAGAGGGGGAAGGTCCTGTTTATTGTAATTCCACTTCAGCGATCCTACCAAAGCTCCCAACTGCAACCCCATGCAAATCTGGATTAATCAGTATTGCGTTAAAACCAATAGAGTCTAGCAATGACCAAGATTTTCCGCCATTATATGATATGTCAGTTCCAGAGGTTCCGGTCGATATATAGGTGTCATCTTGGATATAGGTTACGCAGCTTCTAAAATCTTGAATTCCTTCTGATAAATACCATGTTTCGCCTCCGTTATTGGTATAAACTTTAGAGCTGTCACATTCCGGATTTTCCCAGTTCCCCCCAACTGCAACACCATTCAACTCGTCTTTAAACGCTATAGAATAGATTCCTTTTGACCCGGAACCATGAAGTAATGGGGTTTCAACAATGCTCCAATTGTCGCCAAAGTCTTTACTGATTAGAACTCTGGCCTTGTTTCCACCGAGGCCGATATATGCGATGCCATTTTCCTTGCAGACGATTCCTGTCCCACTAGCGGCAAAACCAGCTTCTATTTCCAGATTTTCTGGAATGTTTTCTTGTGGTATACGACTCCAATTTTCTCCACCGTCTATTGTTTTTAGAATAAAATGAAATCCACTTAATGGGTCTCCATAAACAAGCCCAACGGAGTCATTCCAAAAATCCATTCCATCCATAAAAACCAAAGAATCCATATTGGAATAGACTTTACGCCATGCTTTTTCTCCCTTTTTAATTTTCCAGATATGACCAGGAGAGGCTATGCCCATCACTAAAATAGAACTGTCACTCAAAACATGAATATCTCTAAGATCAGTATATTTTGCTTGAAAGAGTTCAATTTGTTCCAACTGAAATGTTTTGATTAGAATTTTACCATCAGTACCACTAATGAAAAAAGCATTTCCAAGTTGATGTAATCCTCTGTAATGAACTAACGTATCGTTTGTATTTAATGATTTCACGAACAATGAAAAGCTATCCGGAGTTGCTTCAAAATCCGATTTTGTTATGTTGGGATCCTCGCTGGAAAAAGAGCTTTCATTTTCCGCACAAGAAATAAACACAACCGAAAGCAAGAAGATTAAATAATTGCTTTTTTTCATTTTACAACGATCCAATCATTTTCTTTGGGTCAACCCAGTTGTCATATTCTTCTTCGGGCACATACCCTAAACGAATCGCTTCTTCTCTTAAGGTAGTCCCATTTGCATGAGCAGTATTTGCAATTTCAGCAGCTTTGTAATAACCAATTTTAGTATTTAATGCAGTAACTAACATCAATGAATTGTTTAACAATTCATCTATTCGCGTTTGGTTGGGCTCTATTCCAGCAGCGCAATTCTCTTCAAATGAAGCACAAGCATCTCCGATTAATTCAGCACTTTGCAATAGGTTATAAGCCATCATAGGCTTGAATACGTTCAGCTCGTAATGTCCTTGTGTACCTCCAATAGTTACAGCAACATCATTCCCCATTACTTGAGCACAAACCATTGTTATTGCTTCCGCTTGCGTAGGATTCACTTTCCCCGGCATAATTGAAGACCCAGGCTCGTTCGCTGGAATAATAATTTCGCCAATTCCTGAGCGAGGTCCAGAAGCCATCATTCGAATATCATTGGCAATTTTATTTAACGAAACTGCTATTTGTTTCAATGCCCCATGTGTTTCCACAATAGCATCATGTGCTGCTAATGCTTCAAATTTGTTTTCCGCAGTGATAAAAGGCAAACCTGTAAATTCTGCTATTTTTTTAGCTACCAAAACATCATATCCAGCAGGGGTATTTAAGCCTGTTCCTACAGCAGTTCCTCCTAGCGCTAATTCAGAAAGGTGCGCCAATGTGTTTTTTAAAGCCTTTAATCCATGGTCTAGTTGAGATACATATCCAGAAAATTCTTGACCTAATGTTAAAGGTGTAGCATCCATTAAATGCGTTCTTCCAATTTTCACAACATCCTTAAATGCTTCTGATTTAGCCTTTAAGGTATCTCTTAATTGTTCAATTCCTGGAATTGTTTTTTCAGAAATCATTTTATAACAAGCTATATGCATTCCGGTAGGAAATGTATCATTACTGGATTGTGATTTGTTTACATCATCATTTGGAGAAAGCGTTTTTTCACCCTCTCCAATTTTATTTCCTGCTAATTCGTGTCCTCTGTGCGCAACAACCTCATTAACATTCATGTTACTTTGCGTTCCAGAACCTGTTTGCCATATTACTTATGGAAATTGGTCATTTAATTTACCAGCAATGATTTCTTCACAAGCTGCAGAAATTAAATCTCTTTTCTCTTCTGGTAAAACGCCTAAGTCACAATTTGCATGAGCTGCTGCTTTCTTTAAATAGGCAAATGCATGCACTATTTCAATTGGCATAGAAGCAGATGGACCTATTTTAAAGTTATTTCGAGACCTCTCGGTCTGTGCTCCCCAATATTTATCGCTTGGAACTTTTACCTCTCCAATCGTATCTTTTTCGATTCTATAATCCATATTTGTAAAATTTATTTTAACTTCGCCTAAAGATTTCAAAATTACAAGTTATGTTCATAGGTAGTGCAATATTTATCTGTTTTTTCGGTTTGGCATTTTGGCCATTACTTTTTGTAATGGGATTTGTCGGAGTTTGGGCGCATTGGGGTGCAATGGAAATGGCAAAAGCAAAATTCGCAAAAAGAGGATTTGACGAGGAGGTTTAAAACATCCGCTTTATTATATTATGAAGGCTTACTAATTGGTAAGCCTTTTTTGTTTCAAAAAAAAGAAGTTAATCCATGTCTAACTTCTTTAATTGGGTTTAAAAAAAATCGCTTGAAAAGTTTAAGAGTAGATTTTTTAAAAGTGCTAATAAATAAACCCTCAAATAGAATTCTATTTGAGGGTTTTAACTTTTGTTTGATTGGTATTACGTAGGCAAAGCTCCTGTACATCCTGCAGCCAGACTCACATGCCAAATATTACGCTTGTAATACTTTATTAACACTATAAAGACGTTTTTTATTTTGTGATAGTTGTTTGCATTCGGGAAGAATCCCACCAATGGATGATTTTGTAGGTTTAACGGAGATTAATTACAAAGAAAAGGGGAAATTAAGGAACAATCATTAAGGCAGAAATAGATTTAAATTACAAGCAAAGTATTAATTTAGCCATCTAAAGTTACATTAAATGGACATATTTCTTGACCCACAAGCCTGGTTATCTATTCTGACTCTTTCCTTATTAGAAATAGTTTTAGGTATTGATAACATTATTTTTATTTCAATTGTAACAGATGAGTTACCTGAAAAACAGCAACCCAGGGTAAGAAATATTGGGTTGTTGCTGGCTATGGGTTTTCGTGTAGGGTTGTTGTTAATTATTAATGTAATACTAGGCTTAACCGCTACTTTATTTACCATAATGGACGTTGAAATTAGTGGGAAAGATTTAATCCTTTTGGCGGGAGGATTATTCTTAATGGGTAAAAGTGTGATTGAAATACATGAAAAAATTAGAGGGCACAAAGAGACCAAAGACAAAAAGAAAAAGGTTTCTGTTGGTTCTATTCTTGCCCAAATCGTAATGCTGGATTTAATATTTTCATTTGATTCAATATTAACTGCTGTTGGGATTGCTTATAAGCAAGAGGTGATACTTATGATAATAGCAGTTATTATTTCGATTATTGTTATGATGATTTTTGCCGGGGCAATTAGTCGGTTTATTCACAAATACCCTACTATGCAAGTTTTAGCATTGGCATTTTTAATTTTAATTGGCTTTATGTTGATGCATGAAGGTTTGGCTGAAGAAGGTAAAGGAATAAATAAAGGGTACATCTATTTTGCCGTGAGCTTCTCATTAATTGTTGAGGTAGTCAATATTAATATTCGAAAGAATAGAGGAATAGAAAAAGAAATAGTAGATTAATTTTTCAGTTCATTTATTTCATAATAAACTTAACTTTGTGTTTTGCTTCCATAGTTCAACTGGATAGAATAGTCGCCTCCTAAGCAACAGATCTGGGTTCGAGTCCCGGTGGAAGTACTAATTCAAATCATAAAATACTGTTATTGAAGTGTTTGTGGTTTTTTTATTTGTTTTTGGCAAACTATTGTCAAACTTTTTTAAATATCCACTCCTTTTCCACCATCTACGTACCCCACTTCCTCCTCCATTTAGATTTCTCATACTTCCAAGATGTAGGTCAAGAGAATAGGCAACTGAATAGTAGTTCAATGTATTTTACTTGATAAATATGCGTATTGCATTGAAAAATTATTATTTTTACTTCTTAACCCATTAACTCAAAATTATGAAAAATTTATTGATTTTAGTGTCGATGCTGCTCACGTTCGGAGTTTCAAATGCGCAGACATCTGAAATATTTAAAAATTTAAATGATGATAAAGAATTGTTTTACCCCAGTGTTAGGGAAGGATGTTTAACTATTACGAAAAACTCTATAAAAGAGAGTTACAGTGATAACTGCGTTAAACCTATTGACTTTACAATACATAACATGTCACTAAAAGACAATAAAATTCGCCTTAGTTTAACCATGCATTACTTCGGAGACACGAAGCTAGTGGGTTTTTTGGAAATAAAAGATAATTTACTAGTGCTTAGTTACGGTGATAGTGAAGATGATTTTGAAGATTGGCAATCGGTCGGTAAATATAAATTAAAGTAACAAAAAAAGTTGAGGCAAGAAAACCAATCAAAAAACAGGGAGTGTTCTGAAAATCCTTAAGGTTATGAACAAAATTTCCTAAAATAACAATATATATCATTATATTGTATGTGGTTTAATGAAAAAACATGGAGGAATACGAAAATCCTAAGAGTAGTAGCAATCTAAAAATACTAATATGAAAAAGTTAATTTATTTAAGCACTGTAATGCTAGTTTTAATAGTTTCATCTTTCACTATTCAAAATACTTTTGAGACTAATGATAATGAAACTATTTTAAAAACTTGTGAATATAGTTTCTATGTTAAATGTGATGGTTCTAATCAGTTTGTTGAAATTATAAGAGCTAAAGACGGTTCAACTGCAAAAAAAATGTGCACGGAGCGTTATTCAAAATGTAAGGTAACAACAAAGAATATGACTCATCCAAAAAACTGTAAATAACAAAAAATGCAGATTTGAAAGTTTACTTTACGAAAATCAAAGGTGAAGCAGATGGGAAAGTCTATGTCAATAACAGTATACTATGCTTTAA
>Ga0181552_10004060_pt1 | contig 10306 bp, 5 predicted proteins | sample 011ome_18_FD_130583 | JGI IMG/M metagenome (GOLD analysis project Ga0181552, IMG submission 130583) | Coastal salt marsh microbial communities from the Groves Creek Marsh, Skidaway Island, Georgia - 011501BT metaG (megahit assembly) | ecosystem: Environmental > Aquatic > Marine > Intertidal zone...
AGGCGGCGGCTCACGCGCACGCCGCCGCCGCCGTGGCTGCGATGTCACCGGCCGGTATTCCTATGTCACCAGGTGGCGGTTTGGGCGGTGGCTACCCTCCATTCGTCGTTGGTTCTGCGAACACATTGTCAAGTTCGTACAACTCTTCGTCGTTGCTTGCGAGCTCGTTCATCGGCTCGCCGCACGCACTCAACAGTGCAGCGCTTCATCCGCTGCACTTTGGTGTTTCGCCTCCAACGTCCGCGATGTCGAATATGGGGTTATCCACATCGCAGCAAACTCGTGCGGCACAAGCTGCGACGGCTGTCCAGCTTCCACCAGCGAGTCCGCTGTCGAGAGGGACGTCGTTCTTGGCGCGAGGCATGAATGGCGCGACGTCGCAGCGGTTCCAACAGTTTGGTGGTGCAGGATCTTCGTACTCGGGGAATGTCTCTCATTTCGGTCGGTCTTCGTCACGTGAAAACTTGAAGACTGTGCAAGAAACTGTCGTGGCGGATTCTCCGCCGCCGAATTCGCCGAGTCCGATGGAAGATGATCACGCCGAAGGCGCGGATTGGGATCCTACTTTCGGAGAAATGCTCGACGAAGAACACCTGGCCGAAGCGAGGACGAACGGACACAATGCCACGGCACCGCAACAGATCACCGTACCGGGACTGAACAGAGCAGCAAAGTTGCCACCTCAACCCTATCAATCGATAGTCGGTTTCCCTGCCAGCTCGAGTGTGCCGACGTTTAGTCAGTCACCAAACTCGGCTTTTGGAGTATCGCCGACGTCGGCGGGCAAGGCGAATCAAGTGATTAAAAAGCAGATGACTCCAACTAGCGACAAAACGTCGACATAGCGCAAAATTGTAATGTGTACAACAGCATCAGCATCGTTATTAAGTCATTCTCTGTTTTACAAATGTGCTAAGCTGCGGCAGCCCGCGTGATGACTGCATTTGGATTTCCAATGTACCAGAAGCTCGCGGCAAGACGCGTGCTTTTCGCATCCAAACAACGGGCTTCTACGGCGTGTGGTACGCGGGCGGACGCAAATAAGACCAATCTATCCGCTGTGGGCGTGATTCGCACAATGCGTGGATCATCCGGTAATAATGCCAACGCGCCACCGTCACTCGGAGTGCTGCTCATCGGATAATAATTCGCTGTCAACGCTCTCGGATCGACATGCGGGCCCATATTATCGACGTGAGCCACAAACCCGCGCGCACCTGGCTCGTACACAGATAACATAGTGTTACTTATGTATGAGTCAACCGGGGCGAGGACTTTGTCGCCTCCAAGTGCAAGATGCAACGGATTCAGCATCGTGACGCGCATAAATTGAGCAAACGCGCCAACCAACCCACCATCAAACATCATCTCGTCTCCAGTGAGCCAAGTGATAGAATCATCGCGTATCTTATCAACGGCTGCGTCACCGATAACATGACGCTCTGATTGATCGAGCTCTCCCTTCGTGAACTGTGCTTTCGTTCGCTCGGCATGTTTTTCGAGCGCCACTCGCACCGCGTCGGCGCTTGGAAAACCGAGCGCACCGTCAATAATGGCGAATCCTCTATTTTTGACATCCATACATGCCGTAACTATCTTAGCATCTAAATTCGGATCATTCCTAGTGAGTGTCCAAGGCGTCACGTCCTCCACGCGCGTTGGATTGGTCTGACCAATCCGTTTGCCCGCGCAGTTCAACAACGCGTCGCTGGCAGTTGCCGCGCCGTGACTTTCTAACACCTCTCTCACGCGCACATACGTATTTCTCACGCTATGAAGAGGAACAAGACCTATATCTGCACACTGTGTAGCAATATTCACGTACTCTGCCAGCTCATTCGGGCTCCGCGCTCGCTCTAACTCAAACTCAAACGCGTGCATCAACAAACCAGATGACATGAAGCGATAGTCATATTTCACCGGTAGCGTCCGTCTTAATTCCTCGCACGCGCGCACGATGCCTTCACGATTCCGCGCCAACGATTCCGCGCCACCATCATCACCGTGCTTTGACAGCACCTGACGCAAGCCCGTGCAATAATGCAACAGCGCGCGTTCTTGTCCTGACTCAGACGTCCCGACGTCATCTTCTCCTTCTGAACCTCGCGTCGGCGTCGTCGAGAACGTTCGAGACGCAAGATTCGTGATTCGCCGAATTCGACGACTCGTGCACGCGCGTGCGCCCAACGCTGCGCGCGTCAACGCCGAAATCATACTACGTCGTGCGCAACTGTGCAGTTAAAAAGTTGCTGAGCGAGCGGTCGTGGCGCCACTCGACGACGGCGCACACCGCTCGCGTGCGTGGTATCGCACGCCATGGACTGGGCGTTGATATCCCATGGAGTGATTTGCACGCTCGATGAGACCATCGAAGCGGCGTTGCGCGCGGAAGGCGACGAAGTATCCGTGCGCGTGCTCGGCGTGCTCGAGACGTACGATGCCGACGCCGAACGTGGTTGGCTCGTCGCGTGCGAACATGGTCGGAAAAAGCGTCAGCGCGGCGCCACCGATGCGAGCGGTGGTTCAACCGCCGTCGAAGTGCCGAGAATTGAGGTGGACTTTAGCGCGCTGTGCAGAGATGAGACGAGTGCGATGCAAGGGACAACCACGCGCGCCGGTTCACGCGTATGCGTCATAGGCGAAGCGTATATGCGGGGAATAGATGGTGTCATAGGACTGCGCGCACGTGTGGCGCGCCTTGTCGACGGTCTGGACGTGCAGGCGTACGTCAAAGCGTTGAAAATCAGGCGCGCGTATTTAAAAAGCGCCTAACCGAGCGCAGAGGCGCGGCGAAAGTAGAATAGAAATAGAAATGTGTGTATTGGTACTTAGACTAAAGTAGACAAGCCTCGCTAAGCCTCGCTAAGGCGCGCGCGCGACAGAATATGCTCATTATTTCGTGCGACGACTGAATAAGGCGTAGAATGCCGCGCACGTCACCGCGCCAGACGCCAAGCCGACGGCGAACGCCGCGCGAGCGCGGGACGCGCTACGCTCAACCTCACGCTCAAGCTCTTCTCTATCGCGCGCCAGCTTCGCTACGCGATCCGCTCGTCCATTTTCCTTCGCTGCGCGATTCTTCTCCACTCTCAACGCCTCCTTAGCCGCATCAAGCGCGCCCTTAGTCTCGGCGAGCTCCGCCGCTAAGTGGTTCGGGTTGCTCGGGGACACGAGCTCGGATTCCAACGCCACCACGCGTTTCTCGAGCGCGATCACCGTCCGGCGCAGTTCTTCGGCTTCTTCTTTGTACTGTCATGACGTGCGATGCGTGATTTTTCGAGGTCAGTACACCATTCGCATCCACACGGCGGGTTGAAACGCATCGGTTGCGTGAAAAGACAGCTCCACGCGCGTTCAAACGCATCATCCCGTCGTCGTCGTCGCACCTTGTTTCTCGATTCCAACAGCGCTTGGTACTTTTGTTTCAACACCGATGTCGACGCATTGGCTTTGTCCGTCTTCTCGTTCGTCGTCGTCGTCGTCGCGTGTTCGCCCATCGTCCTCTGTCCTCTGAAGTCGGTCGGCGGTGTGACCTCGCGCAGAGTTCTCCGTCGAGGCGCCGTGACCGAGGTCGAGGTCGAGGCGCCGTGGTGACGGAGAGGTGGATTACGATGACGACCGATCGGGCGCTCGAGTGCGCGCACGTGACAACGCGACGCACACCGAACGTCATCCATTTGGACGACGACGACGACGACGACGACGACGACAGTGATTGATTGATTGATTAATTGTTCATTGATTGTCATCTACGGTACGCGACGCACACACACGATGACGACGACGACGACGGGTAAGGCGCAACGACGACGAACGATGTTCTCCATGCGTCGATTGGCGCTCGTGGCGGTGAGCGTGTTGCTCGCGGCGTGCGCGGTGAACGGCGTGTACGCGGCGAAGCGTGGACCGACGGTGACGGACAAGGTGTTCTTTGATATTGAAATCGGGGGCGAACCCGCGGGACGGATTGTCATGGGACTGTACGGGAAGACGACGCCGAAGACGGCGGAGAACTTCAAGCAGCTCGCGACGGGTGAGCACGGATACGGCTACAAGGGCTCGTCGTTCCACCGCGTGATTAAGGACTTTATGATTCAAGGCGGTGATTTCACGAATCATGACGGCACCGGTGGAAAGTCAGTGTACGGCGCCAAGTTCCCCGACGAAAACTTCAAGTTGAAGCACGAAGGCCCGGGGACGTTGTCGATGGCGAACGCTGGCCCGAACACCAACGGTTCGCAGTTCTTCATCTGTACCGTGAAAACGTCTTGGTTGGATGGTCGCCACGTCGTCTTTGGCCGCGTGTTGGAAGGCATGGATGTCGTCACTGCCATCGAGGCTTTGGACGGCACGCCTCCGCGAAAGAAGGTGGTCATCGTCGACTCGGGCGCATTGGAAATGGATAGTGAAGAGTTATAAAACAAAAATGTTTTACTCAAAATGTCGAATGTCGACGTTTTTGGTTGCTATATAATAAATATGAATTACACAAAAGCGCTAAGCCACAGCCAACTCGTGAGAAGACGACGTACTAGTAGTAGTTTGTTTGTTTTTTCCGTCTCGTCAATGTTGTCGTTATCCAGATAAAGCCGCCAACATCTTCTTGACGTCGTCGTGTGATTCGGGCTCGATGGGACCAAACTCCGCGGCGACGATTTCATCAATGACGTGCGAGACGCTTGCTAATGCCTCTCCGACATCAGCATTTGGCGCGCACGCGAGTATAGATGACTTGATTCGTTCCTCGGCTAACCGCGCGCGAAGACGAAGTGCGAAGAATTCTCGAGACGTTTGCCACGGTACCACATCTCGAATTGCCTTCTTGTGCAGCATGACGCCCGGGGTGTCATGCAGACCCGCAAAGTGAACGGCAAGCTGCTTGAACATTGGCATCATTGCCTTTTTCTTCGCGTCATCCTCTTGAGAATCACCGAGACCGCCCGGAACCGTGCGCTTCATCGTCATCAACAAGTCTTCCCGTCTAAACTTGATGTCTACGATACCTTCTGGTTCGAGCACGCCACCCTTGGCGCCTTCGGCGGCATAGAATTCCATTTGCTCCGGATTGATGGAGCTATCGATGACGACCCAAGCACCACCTCGAAGTTCACCACCTTGCGGAATGTATACAAACACCGGTTGCTTATATTCTCGAAGCGCGTCGACGATGTACGCGCCGTACTTTAAGACTTCGCCATACATGTCGCGCAAACCACCGGCGAAGCCACGCCAGTTGGCGAAAATTATCAACGGCAAACCTTCGCGGTTCATGTCTCCAATCGACTGAGCAGTCTTAAACGCACTATCTGGGAACCACACCTGGCCAGCTTGAGACTCTTCGGCGATCTGCGCGCTCGCAAACGCCGGATCGGCGGGAATGGTCTTAGCCACCGTGCGCGTTTCCACAGCAACGATACCGATAGGAATTCCTCCGAGACGCGCGCGCCCGGTTACAACGGTGCGGCCCCAATCAGGCATGACTTCCATGAACGAGTCCGCATCAAAGAATGCATTGAGCAGATGCCGAGGATCGTACGCCGACGACGGCGGATCAAACGTGACGTATCGCCGTATCGGGTCCACGCACGAAATACACGGCAAAGGTGCGCTACGTCGACATGGAATGTAAGACAGCCATTGCAAAATACTTCGCACACCAAAGACATCATCGGGAACGAGCACTTGGGACACGCCGTTCGCGCCCATGACTTTCGGACCACCGATTTGAGCGTTGCTCGTGTACACTTCGCGGCCGAGTACTTTATTCAACGCACTAGCACCAGTCAAAATCAGCGGGGCGTCGACGTGTTGAATGACACGATGACATAAACGAGAGCAATATGCGCCGATACCAACGCTGCGCCCAGTGACGTACGCCATCGTGACGGTGTGCTTGTACGCTCGGCTCGTTGCCGCCGCGATTTCGCCCGAGCCTTGCAAACACTCTACGCTTTGCCCACCGCACACATCCGTGAGGGCGTATTGGATTTCATCATTGTGCACGACACGATTCGCTTTAACGCGGCCTTTAGCTGATAAAATCTCGTAATCGTCTTCGGAGAGATAGATGTACTTGAAGCCCTTGCTGACGTCGGCGTCGTCCACCCATCGGACGCGGAACGCCGCCTTGACCGCTTCATCGAGGCCGATTCTCGCACCACTGTTGGAGCTAATGTACACGCATGGCAATCCTTCGGCAACGGCCAGGTCGAACGCCGCTCGGTAAACGACGTCTTCAGGTGGCGATAACGAACCAGACATGTGCGTGATGTCATTCGAAACGAGAATGATTTCACGTCCTGCGGGGTACTCCTTTGTGGCAAACGTCATACGCCAGCACACCATTCCGACGTCATTCGATCCAGGCTGGCGATTTGTGGGAACAAGTGTTGTTGAGTTGGATTCAATAACCAACTCACACAAGTCCAAAATGTCACCAATGCCGGGGTTCGTGTCTGCGAGCACATTCGAGAAGACTTCTGGAATGTCGTACACATACGTCGAAGATAAGTTTTGGCACGCCATGCGTTTGCGTTGGATCTTGTTCAGCAACGGGTGCACTTCTGAACTCTCACCACAATCGAGCGTTTTCGTAATTTTAAACTTCAACCCGCTGGTGTTGAGTGCGACGACAGCGCCTGTGCCGACGCGAACTTCAACGCATGCCACCTTGAGACGACGCAAGTCGTCAAACGCGGCGTGTATGAAAGATGCAATGGCCGCTTCAACAATGGGCAAGTCATCATTCGCATCCGCACCGACGAGGTTGATGAATACGTGATTCCAGGCTGTGCGATGACGACCAACTGCGAGTTCGAGCGAACCCAAGACGTCGGCGAACACGCTATCGTCATGGACACCCGAGCCACCACCCGAGCCGATGGATTCTTCCGCGCGTTGTCTCGCCAAGTCCAACGTCACGCTTCCGGATGCGCTTCGACGTGGCGTGCCATCGCCTGGAGATCTAGTTTCAAATAACAGCTCTTTGTTGTACACTGCAGCGCGTAAAAACACGCGACGATCACGCTGAGGTTGCTTGTGTCCTGGTTTCACGTTTGGTTCTTCGGCGAGGAAGACGCCAATTGTGTACTCTGATGGCGTCACAAAGTTTGTATGCCTGTGATGCGTACGCGAATTGAGCACACCGACGCATTCTACGCGGAAAGGCGCGAGACGCTCGACTTCCATTTGATCTGCGACGTGTGGCCAGAAGCCGCGTGCGCTAGGCATTTCCAAAAAGCCTTCACTTGAAGACTCTTCTTCGGTGCGCTTGAACGCGTAATGATGGGGCTTGGCATCGAGCGCGAGCAAGGTGACGATGACGCGCTCAAGACTTCCGCACTTCAAAGCACCAGCGAGGTATTGCCCAGTGACAAAAGCCTCTGCGGCGGCACGTATATCACCATCATTTCTTCCCACCAAACGATGGTAAGAAATCACAAAGTGCAACTTTTTGGGGTTGTTTGCCGTCGCATCTGGAAGGGCGGCGACGGCGTGCCCGAGCGAAGGCGCAAACAGGTGAATGGTATCATTAAGCCAGACTCTGACTACTTCTGGCTCGCACGCGCACGGTTCGGGTTGAGCATCTCGAAGAAGATATAAGTTTACGCCGGCGGCACCAAACAACGTTTCAATCGCCGTCGCTTTTGATGTTTCTGACGCGCCGTCAAACAAGCTCTCCCACGTGTGCGAATCCAAGAGTTCGTCTTCAGCTTCGCATATATTGCTGTACGACTGATAACGCGCGATAGAATTGTGACGATCCAAGAAAATATTGCCAACATGGCGCTTGAAGGGCGAATTGCGATCCTCTTCCATATCCTCACTCAACGCACTCGAGATTTCAGATTCGCTCCCGACGCTTGTGTTTTTCGATCGAGATGCCGAGCGCTTGAAATTCTGCGACATCTTACCCGAGTCATCGAGACCCAGCTGAGAGAATGCAGAGAAAGACTCATCGCGACTCATGCGCGATGCTCTAGAAGCAACAGCCATGCGTTCACGCCTCGTTTTACGCGTAATTTCTTGCTTCCGCACGATGATTTCACGCGCCTTTTGTGAAACAGCCTCGTAATCACGCCCAGACAAATTCATGCAACGAACCACCACTCCGTGACACGACGGAATGTCAATCATATCATAAAGCGATATTTGTTCGAGAATTTTGAGCACGAGCTCTGATCGACGCTTCAATTTGGCGTTCGCATGCGCGTACTTGGCGACGACGGTCACGTCGTTGCGGTAACGGTCGCGCAAAAACATAATCGCATCCTCAGTCGACGCGTAGTTTGAAAACGGCTCTTCAATATCCAAGAATGATTCCAAGTATCGCGTAAGCACCCGTGCACGACTTTGCGACAATCCACCTTCGTGACGTTCGCAAAACGCCGCAAGCGGAGCGAAATCGACACCGTATTCGGCAATCAACGCGCGCACTCTGTTTACGGCAGACGACACCGCGTCCGTCGTGCTATCTTCAACAGTGTCTCCTACAATCGACGCCGACATGGTCTCAGCAATCTCTCTCAACTCGCGCCTAGCTTTTGGTCGCGCTCGGGAAATCACCGCTTCTCTAGACTCCATAAAGTCATCCACTACAAGAGGAAGTGTGCCGAGAACATCGAACAACACTTCTGTGGGATCACTATTGAAATCGTACCCCGCTAATATTTGCAAAACACCCGTGCTCATGCGCGCGAAGCGCACAAGCGGAGAGTCATCTGGGAGCATACCAGTTAGCGATCGAGAATGCATCTTTGGAAATTGACCTGTGAACGGTTCAGACTGACGCACACCTGCAGCGTCTTCGACAGTCACGTCGCACAGAACATCACCAGCTTCGAGAATAGCTCCAATTTGCGCGACGTGTCGGATGAATCCAGTGCTCGTGGCAATCAACGGCATCACGGTCTTCATGACTTCAATTTCACAGTAGGGCTGATTTTGCTCCACGCGTTCGCCGTCAGCGACTAGAAACTTGAGCAGTTTACCCGGACCTTGCGCGACTAGTTTTGTGGCATCGAAATCATCTGGGAAAAAGCACGGCACGCCATTTATATGAATCCGCATCCCGACTTTCGTGTCTTCAGAATGCACGAGGTATGCCCGCCCGTCTAACAACACCTTCAATCCACCGTCAAACAAGACTAAAACCTCAGCTTCGATGAGAGCACCATTGATGTGCAAATAGAACAACGTCTCGCTACCCATGGTTACACGCAAGGAGTACTTGATGTCATTATAGATGAGCTCAAACGTGTGTTCGCTTAAATTTGTCATCCACGTTTCCGGAGGGACGCCACGCGTTAAGTACGCCACAACTTCAGCTTCGAGCATTTGATGTCTCGCTGACGAGCGAAGCACTGCACCACACGCGACGATGATATGCTCAGCCAATGCTTCGGAGCGATCACTCTGAGCAATAAGTCCATCCAACCATGCGGTGTCGTGCTCGTCTGCGACAAATCGAGGCTTTTCCAAAAGTTTCATCAAGTATGTCTTGTTGCAATGAATTTCCCCGCGTACGCTCAACTCACTCAGTGCGTGCGAAAGAAGCGTAATTGCCTGGCCTCGGTTGGGTTTGAGTGCAAAGATGTGCCCAAACTGTGAATCTGCGAATTGATGCACCCCACCCGAAGTACCAATGGAGAACGAGCCATTGACGCCAGGCAACGAGCGGAAGTGTAGCTCATGAATAGCACCCGACGTGGGCTTGAAACCACTATCGGGATCTTCAGCGGTAATGCGTCCAGCAACACAGTGACCAAGAGGTTCAATCGGCGTAGAATTATCGAAATCGATTGCAGAAACACCGAGAACATCATCTTGCTTGAAGAAGCGACGAATATCGGGAATCTTGTTCAAAGGAATGCCCATAGCCAATTGCAATTGCACCGCTGGCAAATTGACTCCTGTGATTTGCTCCGTCACTGGATGTTCTACTTGCAAACGCGGATTTACTTCGAGGAACGAGTACTCGCCAGTTTTAATGTTGTACAAGTACTCCACCGTACCGACGCCGCAATAACCAACCTTTTTGGCCAAGCGGACCGCGCCTCGCTCCAGCTCTTCGCACAACTCACGAGGAGCGACGGTAATAGGACCTTCTTCGATGATTTTCTGATGGCGACGTTGAACCGAGCAATCGCGTCCATACAGTGCCACCGCTTGACCGTGCGCATCTGCTACCATTTGTACTTCCAAGTGTCTCGAATCGATGCTCAACTTTTGGATGAAAATCGGAGACCCGGGTACTTCAGCCTTGACTTGATCAAATCCAATTCGAAGTTCTGTCATGTTGTTCACC
>Ga0181552_10004072_pt1 | contig 10288 bp, 9 predicted proteins | sample 011ome_18_FD_130583 | JGI IMG/M metagenome (GOLD analysis project Ga0181552, IMG submission 130583) | Coastal salt marsh microbial communities from the Groves Creek Marsh, Skidaway Island, Georgia - 011501BT metaG (megahit assembly) | ecosystem: Environmental > Aquatic > Marine > Intertidal zone...
CCTACCATCGGTTCGCTCTGAGTGCCGCCGACGCCGAGGACCTGCTGGCTGAACCCGGTGTCCTTGTCAGCCGGGAAACCGTTCGGCAATGGGTAAATCGGTTCGGCCATCATTTTGCGTATTGTATCAACCGAGATCGGCTCGGTTCCGCTGACAAATTGCACCTAGACGAAGTTGTCGTTCCGATTGGTGGCACGAAACACTGGCTATGGCGAGCAGTTGATGCCAAAGGCGATGTTCTCGACATTCTTGTTCAGAAACATCGAAATGCGAAAGCAGCCAGGCGTTTCCTGACCGATTTGATTGCACATTTCGGCCAACCGCGCGTTGTAGTTACGGACAAGCTTCGAAGCTACATCAAGCCGATCAAGCATCTGGCGCGGAATGCTGACCATAGGGCGCATAAAGGACTGAACAACCGGATCGAAGGGTTGCACCGTCCAACCAGAAAGCGGGAAAAGCTTATGGGTCGGTTCAAGTCGCTGCGACAAGCGCTGCGGTTCCTGACTGCTCATGATCTGATCAACACGATATTCCGACCTCGCCGTTACCGATTGTCCGCCCTTTCATACAGCTTTGCCAGATCCGACGCTTTCGACTTGTGGAAAAGCTACACCCTCGAAATGACCGCCTGATAGCTGTACAACCAATCACGGTCGGGCCTATTCAAATAAGTTGGCTATGTCATGTAGCAGTTATCGACGGGCGCTTGACAGTCTTAGCCACCACAATCGAAGCTTAAACCCCCAAGTTTTGCCACTTCCCCTACCTGATAACTGCTTTTGCACGGAAATTTCGATCAAACATGGAAAGACTTGCGCGAAATCCGTCAACCTAAATGGACCCATTTTACTCCGGCGCGTGAACCAAATTTACTCCGGGATTGACACCCAGAAAAAACGTTTTACTTCGGAACCTATGAGATGTTCCTTGGTGCAACCGCGATGGGCAGCGACGGCGGCATCGGGTCGACCTACAACCTGATCGGCAAGCATTATGTCGAGATCGAAAAGGCGGTTACCGCCAACGACATCGCACGCGCACGTAAATTGCAAAGCGAAGCCAATGACATGATCGAAATCCTGATCCGAGCTGGCGTTGTTCCTGGGCTGAAGTACGCCATGGGTCGCATCGGGGTTCCTGTTGGCCCCTGCCGCGCGCCTTTCAGTCCGGTCAGTGACGCCTCGAAAGCCGAAATCGACGCTTGGCTGGAAGCACATGATTTCTCGCTAAAAGGATAAATCTCTGCTTAAACTGATTTTCACCACACAGGTGAAACCCAAAGGCTTTAAACTATGAACTCAAACAAATTTCTGCTGGACGAAAGCGCCCATCGCGCGTGGCTTTGGTCAGACGCCTTGAACCAGTTTGCGTTCTTTCGCAACAGCCTGAATCCTGCGGGTGGCTTTTGTGTATTAAGTCACGATGGTCAACCTCTGGACAGCCCCGTTCAGGAACTTCATACCACAACACGGTTGGTTCATTCCTACGCGCTTGGCAAACTTGCCGGTATCGAGACTGCGGACGCGCTGATCAATCACGGTATCGAGCACCTTTGGAACACCCATCGTGATCCCGATCAAGGTGGATATTTCTGGTCCATTGACACAAGCCTGCCAAAGGATGACCGTAAACTGGCCTATGGGCACGTGTTCGTTCTGCTGGCCGGTGCCAGCGCGAAAATTGCCGGACATCCCGAAGCCGATCGGTTGATTGCAGATGTTTCCGCAGTTTTGGATCAGTATTTCTGGGAAGAAGACGCGGGTCTGTATTGTGATGAATGGAACCGTGATTGGACACCCTTTTCCGACTACCGCGGGATGAATGCCAACATGCACGGGGTCGAAGCGCTGTTGACCGCTTTCGAGGCCACAGGAAACGACATATACCTGACCCGCGCGGGCAGAATTCTGGACTTCTTCATCCGCAAGATCGCCCCGCAGGAAAATTGGCGGCTGCCAGAACATTACACCTCGGATTGGTCGATCGATCGGAACTACAGCGGCAACCCTATGTTCCGACCCTCCGGCACTACTCCGGGGCATTCCTTTGAACTGGCACGGCTGCTTCTCCAATATCACGATCTGCGCAACAGCCTAAGCGGTGAGGTAATCGCGACGTCCCGCAAACTGGTGTATCAAGCCCTAAGTGATGCCTGGCACGCCGATCGCGGCGGGCTGGTCTATACGCTGAATTTCGACGGCACACAGGCCAACGCGTCCCGCTACTGGTGGCCTGTGACCGAAGCTATCGGGGTGCTTGCCTGCCTGATCAAACTGGACCCCCAGCCGCAAGACGACCGATGGTACCGTCAGCTGTGGGATTTTGCTTTGGCGCATTTCGTGGATCACACTGCCGGTGGCTGGTTCCCCGAGATCGACAGCTCTAACGGTCCCTGTGCCACTCAATTCACAGGAAAGCCCGATATCTACCACTCGGTTCAGGCTGTCCTGTTTCCGTTGACCCAAGGCGTCTCGCGTTTCGGGGAAGGGATGAGGCGGCTGCAAACAAGCGACCGCCCCCTCTGATTGCCTATAACATTGGCCAGCCAAAGGAGACGTCTGCGTTCCTAGCAAATCCGCGGCAGTTGTTCGCCCACCAGCATATCGACGATACGCGATCCCCCGAACAAGGTGCGCATGGTCACACGGCCCGCCTGCCCTTGCTTGGCTTTCCCAACGACGACCACCCCTTCCCGCTGGCACGGACCGCATCGCCGTCAAAACAGCCTGACTGTCTTCTTCGGGGACTGTTGCATTATTAGGTATCGATCAACGTCGCACCAAGGCGCCATACATTTCACGCCGCATTAAACAGCTTGCTGATAAACTGGATCTCGCCTCGAACGCCTGGTTGTTTGTGATGGATATGGCCGCGTTTGATTTTTCTGATGTGACGTGGGAGCGGGCAAAACATGGGGGCCTTGGAGAACTCCTATGCAAACAGGGCTTTTTTCGTTTGCGAAATTGGAATTTGGGTCGACGAGGTACAGTGTCGGCGATCCTGACACCCTCATCTTTTGCCCACTCCCTGCAAATTAGAACGGTTCCCCTCATACCCCATCAATCAAGATATCTAGGGCCCGTTTCAACTGGTCTCGATACGCCTCTAGCGACCCCATAGGCGTATTCAATTCTGCTCCAGGCACCGCCGCCAGCTCTTGGACCCTTACGATCCACTCTTGTCCGGCAACCTCGACCGAGGGAGTAAGACCGGGAAACGACGCATATTTTCCCGCGTCACGCAGAGGTGCCACAATGCGCGAAGCTTTAATACCAATCAGGTCGGTCTGAAGGTCGACAACCAATTGCCCATCCGACAGGCGATAAACATCAAACTGCGCCATATTAGTCAGCCCTAGAAGCTTCGAAACTTGGCAAGCGGCAATCCCTCACGGGAAACCTCTTCGGCATAGGCTTCAATCGCAGCACTGTTTTCCTCTCGCCACAGGCGATTGCGTTCGCATTTTGCGGCCTCGGCAATCGCAGTCTCGGCCAGACGTGACATGTTCAGGCCAAGCGCACGCGCCGTTTCGGCAACGTCGGCGTCCAATGTCATGTTAACTTTCACCCGACCCATGTAATTCTCCTAGATTATACGCATAATGTAGGAGTATATATCCCAGGTTCGCGTATCGCAACCTGACTGTCGATCATGTCCAATAGCAGGCCCCCTCACACCATTGCCGTCCACATGCGATACCACCCCTGCCCGGTGATCTTCCGCGCCAGCCCCCGCTCCATCAGCCGCTCAAAGTTCCGCTGCACCGCCACCCTCAAAGCGTCGGTTTCTGCCGCAGCCAAGGGTGCCGACACCAACGGCCAAGCCTCAAGTACGCCCAACAGCAACACAGGCGTACGGCCCGATAGGTCTTGAACCGCCTCCCTTGCCCGCTTGCACCAAAGCGTTACGCGTTCCAGCTGCAGCAGCGCCGCAAGGCAAGCCTGCTCGGCTACGCGTAGCCACGCCTCCAGTTTGTCCTTAACCGCCCCCTGCCCTTGAAACGCCGTAGGGCCTGTGGTGGCCAGTGGCAGGAACAGCGCCCCCTGCCCCGCATCCCGCAACCTCACGTCCAATTCTCCAAACACTTGGATTAGCCGCGCCAGCTCTGCGCTCAGGCTATCCTGTGCCGTTCGCCACTCAGCGGGATCAAACAAAGACTGCCGGTTCGCACGCGGCAAAGGCGCCGCGCCCGGAGGGACCGCCTCGTCTTCCTCATCTGGTTCGGGAAGGAACCACAGGTCGTCGTCTTCACCAACTGGATCATCATCCCAATCGCTGTGCCCGGCACCACGCCATAACCGCGACGGCATTTTTTGGACACCAGTTTCTCTGAGGCCTCCTCCGCCTGAGCACGCGTTTCAAAGCAATTCACCTCATGCCGACCCCATATCCCGATACGTCCCTACTGCCGCACAAGGCTCCATCCTCCGAACAGCGTCGGCTGGATATCGAGGTGATAGAACCGAAAACAGTTCTGATCAGGGTCCAGATGTTCAAGAAGCGTTGGCATTGTGACGTAGCACGAAATGGTGATAACTCGGTTCCCCTGATTTCAATAAGTTAGCACTTCACTTAATTATGAGAATTAGCATTTAATTTGATAATCAACGATGGACATTGGCAGCTAACTTGAGAATCCAGATTCCTATTGGACACCAGTATTTTACCACTTGATTTGAATGAGCCAAATCCAAGAGTTTGTTTTTATTGGGAGATTCTTCATTCGCCAGCCTCACCAGATACTAAGCTCCTCGGCAGCGATACTCAAATAAACTGCAATAAATTTGAAAGTTGAAGCATTCTTGCAAGTAACTGCTACGTCACAGGCGGCTTCGCTGAGAGGTTAAATTAAACTGGCAATGTGCCGGACGCCGACTGTACGATTTTCAGTCAAATTCGGGTTTCTTAATGATTTAGATTTAGAATAACTTCATTTTTCGATCAAAATTATGCGTCACGACCATGCAAAAGTGTTCTTGTGACATTTAGTGAATGCCATACAGTCTTGGTGACGGCGTGCGATACAAATCGAGTGGAGGAGGTTTGATGGTTGCTTGACAGTCTTGGGCTTGCCTCTGGGCTATTCATTGACCGCTGTAAAAGTCTGGTTCGGACACTGCTTGCCGCGAGCCTGAAATCAATAAACTCCACAATTTCCCGTGTGCTAGCGGCCAGGGCCACATAAGCCCGATCCAAACAGACCGAAGAAAGGACGTCCGACCAAATGGCGGAAACCAGCGAAAAAAAGAGAATGACCCCGGAAGAGTTGCTCAAACAGGGCTGTGAACGGCCTTGGGAGGTTGCAATCGACCCGTTTCGCGTGTCGCCCAATGTCTATTACGTCGGTAACAGCTGGGTTGGTGGGTATCTTGTCCGCACCGACGAGGGTCTGATCCTGATCGACACAACGATGCACGCCCAAGTCTATCTTATTTTTGAAAGCATCCGGAAGCTCGGCTTTGATCCGAATGACATCAAGCTGATCCTTTGTTCCCACGGGCACTATGACCATATCGGCGCAGTCCGTCCTATCGCGGAATACAGCGGGGCCAAGGTCTACATGCCAAAGGAAGATGAACTCTTCCTGACCGAGCGGCGGGACTTGATCCACAATATGGATTACACTCTGGCCGATTTCGAGATCGACGAATATTACGCGGATAACCAGCCCATCACGTTGGGTAATGTCACCGTCCATACCGTTCATTCCCCCGGACACACTCCGGGCACCACCTCGATGTTTATTGAAGATCGGGACGAGACCGGCAAGGTCTATGTCTGCGGGCTGCATGGCGGCATCGGATTGGGCACCGTCATGGATCGCTACCTTGAGGAAACCGATCAACCGAAATCGCATCAGGAAGATTACCTGAGCAGCCTGCAGAAACTGCGGAACCGAAAGGTTGATATTGCGATCGCTTTGCATCCGGCGCACATGCGGATGCTGGAAAAGATCGGCGAGGATCGCCTTGATTTCACGCCCTTTTATGACCCCACCGCATGGGAATCCTTCATCGACGAAAGGATCCGGTTGTTCGAGGAAATGAAGGTGGCGACGTGACAACACTCTTTAAAAAAGAGCGCTGACAGAACATCAAAAAAAGCGAAAAAATTGCTTCGGATGACCCCGAGGCGACTAAAAAAGGACCAAGGGAGGAACCTTAAAATGAAAGTTAGTTATCATAACGCGTTCAAGGCGATTATCGCTGCGACAGCGCTGACGGCGGGTGCTGCGAATGCGGCAACTCTGGATGTTGCGTATGACAACCAGCCGGGCACGCTGGATGTGCAGCGGTCGACAAACCTGTTTACCCGTTCGATGAGCCGGCCTTTCTACGAAACACTTGTGACCCTGAACGGCGATTACCAGCCGGTTCCGTATCTGGCCGAGTCCATAGACATCAGCGACGATCGCACCGTCTACACCTTCACACTGCGTAAAGGTGTGAAATTCCACAACGGCAAGGAAATGACCTCCGAAGACGTACTTGCGTCCATGAACCGTTGGGTAGAAGTCAATTCGCGTGCAAAACGCTACTTTGCTAACAGCACGTTCGCAGCACCGGATGATCACACATTCGTGCTGACGATGGACAAAGCTCTTGTGGACGTGCTGCACGTGCTGGCTTCGTGGAACACCGCTGTAATCATGCCGAAAGAAGTTGTCGACGGCGTTGGCGAAAATGGTCTGGAAGAGTTTGTCGGCACCGGACCGTTCAAGTTCGATGAATGGAAGCAGGATCAATATATCCACTTGGTGAAAAACGACGACTACCAACCGTTGTCGGAACCAGCTTCAGGTTTTGCCGGTCGCAAGGAAGCCCTGGTGGATGATATCTATTTCCACTTTGTAAGCGACACCGCAACCCGCGGCGCCGGTCTGCAAAGCGGTCAGTATGATATCGCGCTTCGTATGGCGACGGACGACTTCGAACGTTTTGACAGCGATCCCGGTATCGGCATCGCGAAAGACTATCTTGGTTATCTGCAAATGAACTTCAACACCAAGGAAGGTGTCCTTGCTGACGTGAACATGCGTCAGGCGGTAAATGCTGCGGTCAACCCCACGGAAATTCTTCTCGGTGCGTATTCGAGCCCGGAATTTTTCGCTCTGAACTCCTGCTACAACCTGCCTGAGCAGACCGACTGGTACACTGATGCGGGTTCGGAATACTACAACCAGAACGACGCCGCAAAAGCCAAGAGCTTGATGGCGGAAGCGGGCTACAACGGCGAAGAAATCACGCTTCTCACCATCGCGGACCCTGCCCTTGAATCGGCGGCCATCATTATTGAAGCCGAGCTGGAAGCGGCCGGGATGAATGTCACTGTCGAAATCTATGACTTCCCCACCTATGCCCAGAAGAGGAATGATCCGGCAAACTGGCAGATTGCGCTTCAGCCGTTCTCGCTGAACCCGATCCCGACACAGTGGATCTTCTTTAACCCGGGAACTTTCGGCTGGACCGATGACCCGGAATTGCTGGAACTTGTTGACCAAATGCAGAACTCAACGATCGAAGAAGCAAAGGCTCTGTGGCCGGAAGCACATTTGCGGTCGTGGGAATATCTGCCTATCAGCAAGATCGGCGATACCTATGGCTACTCGATCTTCAATTCCGAAAAGGTGGATGGCTTCTCTACCTTTGACCAGGGCATCTTTTGGAACGTCAGTGTTTCTGAATAAGAAGCCAGACTAGTCCTACTAACAATGCCGCGCGCTGGAGAACCTCCTGCGCGCGGACCTTTGGTCAAAGTATGATTTGGTTGCCTCCCCCTTCAGACTGAACCGCAACCAGATCAGGAAAAAGACATGAAAACCTATCTGCTCAAACGCCTGCTCTCGGCGATTCCGGTTCTCTTCATCGTTTCAACGATAGTATTTCTTATCCTGCAAATGACGCCGGGTGATCCGGCGCTCGTGATCCTCGGGCAGGAAGCAACCCTTGAGGAAGTCGAAGATCTTCGCCAGCAGTTGAAGCTGGATCGTCCGATCTATGAGCAGTATTTCAACTGGCTTTTTAATGCCCTACAGGGCGACCTCGGCGAATCTTACTTCATGAATGATAGTGTTATGGAGGCCATAATTTCGCACCTAGGCCCCACCATCTCGCTCGGCATTCTGGCTGAAATCATCGCCATCACGCTTGCAATTCCGCTTGGTATTCTTGCGGCGCGGCGCAAGGGCACTATGACAGACCAATCCGTCATGGCTTTCTCGCTTTTGGGAATGTCCATTCCGAATTTTCTGCTCAGCCTGTTTCTGATCCTTATGTTCTCGGTCTTCTGGCGATTGCTGCCTGTGGCCGGGTACAAACCCCTCAGCGCCGGATTGTGGGAGCATCTCAAATACCTGCTGTTGCCCGCTTTCGCTCTTGGCACAGCCCACGCGGCCCTGATTGCGCGAATGACCCGATCGGCGATGCTTGAAGTTCTCAATGCAAACTATATCAAAACCGCCCGCGCAAAAGGCGTCAAAGAAAAATGGGTTATCTACAAACACGCCCTTAGAAACGCTTTCCTGCCGATCCTCACGGTGATTGGCCAGAGCTTCCTTGGCCTGATGGGCGGAACAGCGATTGTCGAGACCATCTTCGCCATACCCGGGATCGGGCAGCTGATCGTCAACGGTGTGATGCGCAGGGATTATGCGGTTGTACAAGGCGCGGTTCTCTACGTCACTTTCGCCTTCGTTTTCATAAACCTGGCTATCGACATGCTTTACGGCATCGTCAATCCGCAGGTCAGACTTGATAGCAAGAAATAGGTTGAACGGCAGATGACCTCATCTACAGAAAACATCGACCTTCACGCGGTCAAAACGGCTCTTAGGAAAGAGCATAACAGCATCTTGCTGCGTCAGATCATGTCGAACAGATCCTTGGTGATTGGGTTTGTTATCATCGCATTCCTGATACTGGTCGCATTGTTAGGACCGCTTGTGATTGCACATGATCCAAACGCGATGAATGTCCTTAACCGTTTCGCACCACCTAGTGCAACGCATTGGTTCGGAACCGACAATCTGGGTCGGGATGTTCTATCCCGGGTAATCTATGGCGCCCGAATTTCTATGGGCATCGGGGTTGCTGTTGCCATTGTGGCCAGCTTGGCAGGACTTATCGTGGGTGTCTATTCCAGCTACTACACAAGGCTGGACCATCTTCTGATGCGTATTTCCGACGGTATAATGGCGTTCCCTGGATTGCTGCTCGCACTGGCCCTGATGGCGGCGTTGGGTGGTCGGGCATCGAATGTCGTGTTGGCTGTAAGCATCGTCGCGACGCCCTACATTGCCCGCGTTGTGCGTTCAGAAGCCCTGGCGCTAAAGGAACAGACATTTGTCGAGGCAACCCGCGCGATTGGGGCGTCAGATACTCGGATCATCTGGCAGCACATCGCGCCTAACACACTGTCGTCACTGATCGTGCAGGCGACATTCATTTTTGCCGAGGCAATCATCGTCGAGGCCGCCCTTAGTTTTCTGGGCGCTGGTATCCCGCCTCCGGCACCAAGCTGGGGAAACATCCTGTCTGACGGTAAAACGTACATTTACAAAGCCTGGTGGATGACGTTCTTCCCCGGCATGACCATAACCATTGCGATCATTGGTTTGAACCTGTTCGGCGATGGTTTGCGCGATTTGCTGGACCCGCATTCCAGCAAGACCAAGAATTAGTGGACGGGACGATAATGAATAAAGACCCGATACTTAATGTCAAAGAACTGAGTACCAGTTTTAAGACTGAAAGAGGCGTGGTTACCGCTGTTGACGGCGTTTCGTTCGACTTATCCAAAGGCGAAATCCTGGGCGTGGTCGGGGAATCGGGGTGCGGAAAAAGCGCCACTGCGCAATCAATCCTGCGTCTTTACGACGAAAAGCAGACCATCCACGAAGGGGAAGTCTGGTTCGAAGGGCAGGAATTGCTGGGACTGCGGCCATCGGAAATGGACAAGGTCCGCGGCAACCATATCTCGATGATATTTCAGGACCCGCTGAGTTCGCTGAACCCGGTGTTCACAATCGGAAATCAGATCGCCGAGGCCATCCTGATTCACAAGAAGGTCTCAAAACGAGAGGCATATGCCCGGGTTTTGGAGCTGCTACGACTGACCGGCATCCCTGCCCCCGAGAAACGGGTAAATGAATACCCGCACGAACTGTCCGGCGGTATGCGGCAACGTGTGATGATCGCAATGGCTTTGGCCTGCGAGTCAAAAGTCATGATCGCCGATGAACCCACAACCGCGCTGGATGTGACGATTCAGGCGCAGATCATGAGCA
>Ga0181552_10004076_pt1 | contig 10282 bp, 8 predicted proteins | sample 011ome_18_FD_130583 | JGI IMG/M metagenome (GOLD analysis project Ga0181552, IMG submission 130583) | Coastal salt marsh microbial communities from the Groves Creek Marsh, Skidaway Island, Georgia - 011501BT metaG (megahit assembly) | ecosystem: Environmental > Aquatic > Marine > Intertidal zone...
GCAGCCTTACAATCGGTGGCAGCGGCTCGAGGTTCCTTGGGTGCCGTGGCGAATAGATTAGAGTCTACAATTCAGAATTTGATGACGACATCTGAGAATACATCTGCCTCACTTTCGAGGGTAATGGACGCCGATTATGCGGCCGAATCAACGAACTTGGCGAGAGCGCAGGTACTGCAGCAGGCTTCAATTGCGATACTGGCCCAGGCGAATACAACTACCCAGCAGGTCTTAAGATTGTTGGAGTAATGCCGATCTATCTGACGTTGAAGTTCAATTTATTGGTGAGTTATGGAAGTTGATTTTTTAAGTGCCTTCGGAAATGGTTCAGGAATCAACACTACCGAGGTTGTAAATTCACTGGTGGAGGCGGAAAGGGCTCCTCTGCAATCTGATCTTGATCGAATGAAGCAAAAGGCAGATTTAAAAATCTCTGCCTACGGTGTAGTGAAGTCGGCTCTTAACGAACTCAGATCAGCTTTTGATCGATTGAACGACGCAAGTGAGTTGAGATCATTTAATGTTACAAACAGTGATTCAGACAATATTGGATTTACGTCAAGTGCTTCGATCGAGCCAGGCTCTTATCAAATTGGTGTAACCCAATTAGCGTCAAATGACTCTTGGCTATCAGCCTCTTTTGCAGCTGCAGATACTGAAATCAACTCTGGCTCCGCTATCACGATCAGTTTTACTAGCAGCTCTGGTATTTCCAACGTTTCCGTGACGTCGCCTACGCCGGAGGCAATTGCATCAGCTGTCAACGAAGCTGGTCTTGGTTACTCAGCTAAATTAATCGACACTGGAGCGGCAACTGATCCTTATGTCATCGTTTTTGAGGGTGTTACGGGTTCTGATAACGCTTTTACCATTGATGCAATTGATTCGACTTCAGGAAGTCCTGCGCAAGGATTTAGTATTGCCTCTCAAGTAACAACAGCAGCCGATGCAAATTTGACCCTGAACGGTGTATCGATAACCCGATCTAGTAACTCGATTACAGATTTAGTGGATGGCGCAACGATTGACTTGAGGCAGACATATTCTGGAACGGCCAATATTAGTGTAGTAGCTGATACCACTGCAGCGAAAAGTGCTCTCACAGATCTAGTGGCCTCGTATAACTCGACGTTCGACTTATTAGAGCAGCTGTCGAGTAATGAGGCTTCAGAGGATGAGCTGGTCGGGAGTTTGGCTACCGACACAAATTTTAGATCGATGGTTTCGTCAATTCGTAGAGTTATTACTTCTGAATCGAGTACGAGTTCCGGCTCAATGACGCATTTGTCGAGTATGGGCATTTCTATGACTCGAGAGGGTACCCTCTCGGTCGATGAGACCATCCTTGACACAGCGCTGGGCAGTAATTTCGACGATCTTGTTTTATCTTTGACCGCTGGAACAGATGATCAAACTCCGTTTGGTGATGCTTCTCGAGGTATTGCCGGAGATGCAAGTGCTCTTATCCAAAATTATTTGAAAAGCACTGGAGTGGTTTCTCAATCTATTCAAAATGCAGAAAGCCGTCTCTTAGAGCACGATACCAGACTGTCTCAGTTAGAGGCTCGAATGGATAAAATCAGAGAGCGTTATGTCGCGCAATTTACGGCGATGGAATCAATTGTAAATCAAATGAAGAGTACAGGTGACTACCTGACTAATCAGTTTGAGGCTATGAATAACTCAAAATAAATTCGATTATTTGCTAAAGTTTTCCGAATTGTTTCCGACTTAGCAATGTAGGAGGGCTTTATCATGTCGAGTCCAATCAATATTAGTGCTTCCGTCAGTCAAGGCGTTGAAGTTCGTAAGGCGATGAATACCGCCAATGGCCAGTCAAATCATGACGTGTCAAAAGCAGCCGCGGAACTCAGCAACATCAGTAATGCGATCGTGGACGGCGTGACGTTAGATGCTGAAGAGCAGTCTACGGTCAATCTCTTAGAAAGCGGACTAAAGGCTATAGGATCAGTGAAGATGGGTATCGAGCTTGACTCACGCACTCAGAAACCTGTGATTCGTATCTTTGATAAAGATTCAGGCTCCGAAATTTTACAGATTCCAGCGAAGCATTCCCGTCACATTGCTGACACCATTGAGCTTGTGAAAGGTTTGATTTTCGACAAAAAAGTTTAGTTCGAAATAAATCCCATCAAGAGGCCTACGAGCCTCTTTTTTTTCTCTATTCTCAGACATTTTTAATAATTACCCTTTGATTGTTGAGTCGACGTGGCAAATGTCAGCCCGTTTTTAGGCATTGTATTGCCGGCATTTAGGCAATATTTTGCCGAATGTGGCAATTTATTTCCTAAAGTGGCTAAAGTTTGCCGGATCTTGGCCGATTCTTTTCTTGGACAGGGGGAAACCCTGATAGAAGGAAAAGTAAGGGGATCAGAAGATGTCTGTTTCAATAGGTACAAATACCGCGAGCCTTATAGCTGCCCACCATTTGAGGTCAAATAGACAAGAGCTGCAAAGCGCTATGACCCGATTAGCTTCAGGGAATCGTATTAATTCTGCTGCAGATGACGCAGCGAGCGTTGGCGTTGCTTCGTCATTAAAAGCTCAGGCCAGGTCTCTCGATCAGGCTATGAAGAGTGCTCAGATGGGGATGGCCGAGGCTCAAGTCGCCGATTCTGCTCTCGTCGAAATAGAAAATATGGTTGTTCGCATCCGCGAACTTGCGGTTCAGAAAGCGAGCACGGGTGTTTATACAACAACGCAGATAGCGAATATCACAGCAGAGATAACACATCTGAATTCTGAGATTACATCGATTGCGTCTAATACAAAGTTTAATGGGACCGCTGTAAGCGCCGGAGGTGGAGATTACGTTCTGAGCTCTAGCGGCACTGCCACAACATTTACCTTCCCCACATTTATTACTACTGGGGGTACAACCGTATCTTCGGCAGACACGGCTTTGGGTTCGGTGGCTACCGCTCGAGGTACATTGGGAGCAATGATAAATCGGTTGCAGTACTCGGTTAACAGTTTGTCCAACACAGCTGCAAACAGTTACGCAGCCCACGGGACTATTATGGATACAGATTACGCTGAAGCGAGCGCTGCAGTTGCAAAAGGGCAAATTTTGCAGCAGGCCGGGGCCGCCATTTTGGCTCAGGCCAACGCAAGCAATCAGTATGTTCTAACCGTTTTACAGTAAACATATTCCTCATCCTCCGAGGATAAATATTGCCACTAAGCGGTTATAGCCATCCGCTTAGGGGCAGTTGTTTGTAAAAAAAATTAAAGAATGGCCAGCTTTCTCCGATTTTTAGCTCAACGGCGGTTATCTGCCGGCAATTTTTGGAGGATTAAAATGGCTATTGTAATTGGAACAAATTTACCGTCGATTATGGCAAGTCATCACATGCGGACTACTCGCGACGGACTTGAAACTGCTATGGAGCGATTAGCTTCTGGAAGCCGAATCAATTCTGCATCAGATGATGCGGCTGGCGCTGGGATTGCTTCGCGTCTAGAGGCTCAGATTCGTGGTACTGATATGGCTCGCCGTAACGCGCAAGATGCGATCTCAATAGCGCAGGTTGCTGAAGGGGCTCTAGTCGAAGTAGAAAATATGGCTCAGCGTATTCGCGAACTGGCTGTTCAAAAAGCGAGCACTGGGACGTACAATACTACTGATATCGCGAATATTGATTTAGAAATTACTCACTTGAATTCAGAAATTTCGGCGATAGCTTCTAACACAAAGTTTAATAATTTTGCTGTCAGCGCGGCCGGAGGGACGTTTGCTTCAGCTTTCGATGGTTCTACCACAGCTTTGACTTTCCCTACTTTCCTGACTACCGCGGGGACGACGGTTAGCGCTGTAGATACAGCAATTAATTCAATCGCAACGGCGCGGGGGACTTTGGGTGCTTATATCAATCGACTTGAATATAACGTTAACAATCTTTCCAACGTCTCAGCAAATACGGCCGCTGCGCACTCGAGGATCATGGACACAGACTACGCTGCTGAAAGCGCCGCGGTTGCGAAGGGCAATGTGTTACAACAAGCGGGGGCCGCGATGCTTGCTCAGGCAAATGCAGCACCGAACTACGTTTTAAGTCTTCTACAGTAATTAGCGCCGGCTTTTCGGAGTGACGGGGTTCGTCACTCCGAGAGTAGCCCGGTCAAAATTGTCTCAAATTCTTGCGTATATGCACCGATATTATAGGGATGGGTATGCGCTTCCCTGTCCAGGAGTATTTCTTTGTATCGGCTCTTCACCTCTGGCGTGAACTGTTGGTAGAACGAAACAGCGGTTTCAATAAATTCTTCCCAAGTAAAACTGTTCAAATCAGAAAGCCCGCTGTGGTGCATGAGGGACCAAGACACCCTCGACTGAAAATAGTGTCCGGACATTGTAATCACGGGGATTCCGTTAAATACCGCATCGCTCGCTGTCGTGTGCGCGCCATAGGGAAAACTATCTAAAAAAGCATCTGCCAATGCAACCCGTCCCAAGTGTTCCTCTACAGGGACTTTTGGAGCAAATATTATCCTGTCGGCATTATCACAAAAAATTGCGCTGAACTCGTTGCGAACCTGCTCGCCGGGGTCCAACACCCAAAGAACTGCTTCAGGACATCTCTCAATTATTTTGGCCCACGCATAAAGTGTTTCGATGTTCATTTTTTGGCGTGCGTTGAAGTTACAGAATATGAATTTATCAGTTGGTAGCCCGGCGCTTAGCCTATTTTGCGCGATGAATTGCCGACTAGGTGAGTTACACTGATAGCATCGGTTTAGTTTGATAATCTTCTCTGAGAAGTATTTGTCACATCCATCAGGCGTGACGATTTTATCGCCGATTATGTAGTCATAGAAATTGGCGCCGACGGTGCTGGGGTACCCTAAGTAATTAACAATACGGGTCTGCTTTAGTCGCTCAAATAGTTGGGGTCTGAATCCCTTGGTATATCCGGCTAAGTCGATTGCGAAGTCAAGTTTTAACGAATTGGCTAGGGTAGCAGTCTCCTCGGTAGTCTTGCTCTCTACACTAAAAAAATCATCACAACTTGTTTCGATATTGGCTCGAAATGTTGAATCTTCATAGTTGGCAATAGAGAAACCAAAGATCTCAACCTTGGATCTATCATGATGGACGAGAAGGTCATTAACCAAATGAGTAACCGCATGGTTCCTAAAGTCGGGGGAAAAGTACCCAATCCGTATTTTGTTGCCATGGTCTTTCCGTCTCCCGCTCATGTTAACTCTAAGCGGTTGTTTAGCATGGTTAAGGTGGGCGCACTCACTGAACTTCAAATTCTCATTAAAGATAAGGTTTGGGTCATCGGTGGCAGTAAGAATTCCAAATGGGGCCCTGAATGACTGCTCCGCATCAATTTGTTTTAACCAAAGGTTTCGAAGTCTTTCTTGTTCCTTTAACCCCTTAGAAATTGATGCCAGATAGAAATCCATAGCAATGTTGGGATGTACGCCGTCAGGATTGGTCGACTCCGCCAACCTGTTATGCTCTGAGGCGAATTCATGCGCTTCGAATCGATCGAATAGATGAGCAATACCCGCATGAACCTTCGAATTATTTGGATTACTTTCGAGTGCGGAAATTAAGGCCTCTTTTTCTTGTTCAATGTCGCCCATTGATCGTGCCAGGCTTGCTTTTAAGAGGAAAAATTCTGATACATCGGTATAGCTCTTCTTTTGAGACTCTAAAATTTCTAAAGCAATTGAGAAGAGTTCTAAAGCGTTCGCAATGGCAATCAATTGTTGGGTTTGACTAGAGTTTAGCGTGGAGTTGATGAAACACTGTTTTCTTCCAATGAGAACTGTCCTAGCATTTATCATTGAGACTGATCTTGTCAGAACAGTTAGGCAATCTAATAGGACCTCGGGATTGGTTTCCGAGGGGTGTAACCCGACTGTCTGACCATAGATGCAAGCAATATCTGGCTGGTCCAAATGTGTAAAGCAGACCATCTTGAGGTACATCGCTTCGATAGAGTCAGACGATTGTGAATCAAGTTGTTCTAAGAGCTGCAAAGCTCCCTCATAATCCTCGTCAACGAGCTTCTCGCGGATTTGTTCCATAGCGATTAACATGTCCCTGGGTCAGAAAAATCTCAGTGCTATAAAGGTAGCAAATTTGATGCCATTGGCATGGTACTTGCGTTTCTCCCTTGGCAGTCAAATTTTCGACGACCATATTTAACCGAGATAAAGATATGCGTTTTAGTCAGACGTGGTTCGAAGATGGACCAAAAATTTTTTGGGGTGCCGTTCTGCCAGAGAGGGATGCAAAGAGCTATCTTGAGGTAGGATCATTCGAGGGTGCCTCAGCCTGCTGGATTATTCAACATGTCCCTCAAATAGAGCAGCTGGTTTGCATAGATACTTGGGATGGCTCTCGTGAGCATGCTGAATCGGGTGTAAATATGTCTGAGGTGGAAGCGCGATTCGAAGACAATATTACCGAAGCGGGTCAACTAATTGATAGAGATGTCGGGGTTGTAAAGCTAAAACAAAAATCGAAAGATGCGCTCGTTCACTTGTTGCATGAGGGTTACTCAGAATCTTTCGATATTATTTATATTGACGGCTCTCACTCTGCGAAAGACGTCCTTATGGACTTAACATTGGGGTTTGAGCTGTTGAATTATAGAGGATTGATGATTATTGATGACTATCTCTGGATGCCGTCTAACTCTGAAACTCAAAATAAAACGTTCAATCCTTTAGAGACTCCCAAATTAGCTATCGACGCATTTACAACCATTTATAGGGATTCACTTAAGTTTATCGATTGCTCCTGGTCTCAAGTGATGTTCGAGAAGCGGTAATTATTACGGATGCGACAACGCGTATTGGTCCTCACCCCTTTTTCATCACTCTGGATCGAGGAGCTAGAGAGATGCATGACACCTTTTTTCGAGCTTCATTTCGTAACGCTTTCTGCTCCTCAACCTCGACCTGAAGGTGACGAGCTCAAGGCAATGGCTGTCCACTATTCTCGCCAACTGGCTGAGATCATCAGGAACCTAAAGCCTGATGGGATCTTCCTTAACTTTGAATTTTGCTGGGACCTTTTCGGTGTACCCGAGTTTGTAATACCTTTTGATCCGACTCGTATTATTTGTGCTTTGTGGGACGATGTAGTTTTTCATGAGGCTAACCTTGCCATGATTGAAAAGCTTGGTCTGAATCGGATATTGGTCGCTGACGCCGTATCCCGATACAGATATTTACAGGAAGGCCTTGATGCCAGCTTCCTGGCATGCGAGGGCTCTGATGAGATTTATTTTGCAGATTCAGCCGTATCGCCCAAGAATCAGGTAATTTTTATCGGAAACTCAAAAAAGGCAGATCGAGAAGAGATGTTGTCTCGTCTATCTTCTCAGGTTCCAGTGAAAATCGATTTCTCACGTTCTCAGTCGTACGCGCAATTGGCTGGTAGCCTTAGGGACTCGCAAATAGCCATTAATTTCTCAAAATCACAACCAGATCCGCAAGGTAGAGTCCGGTTTCAGTTTAAGGGACGAATACTGGAGTCTATTTTCTGCGGGGCTTTACCGGTAACAGAGACGTGCCCGAGTACGCAGCTTTTATTCGAAGGGTTAGTGCCGCAATTTGGATGTCCCGAAGAGGCATTGAGTTTAATTAGGCAATATTTGAACGACCCCGTGCAGAGAAGGCGTCTTGCGGATGATCTTCAATCAATCGCGGCGAAGTATCGTCCGAAAAATATTTATCGTGGTCTGGTCTTTTAACTAAAGAATTCGAAATTTCAGTCGATTTAACACCTGACATCGGTGGGACCGATTGATGATTACAGTTGAACTTTCGAAAATAGGCGCTTCTTTTTTGCGCCTGCAAAATACATCCCCGGGGGCCATATCCTCTGGTGACAGAGCTGAATCAGCGTCTGCTCGTTACATCGATCAGTATTTAACTACCTCTGGCGACGCCTCTTGGATCGCTCTATCGGACCAGGTGTCGCGCGGTGTGGAGTTGACAGCCTTGGTCCAGATTAGAAACGACGCACTCGATGAGTTAGGCGCTCTTTTGGTAGATATGAGAGCCTTGGCGAGCAGCCGAGATCAGGGGCTCGACGTAGCGACGGAGCTTGATGAAAAAGAGCGTGAAATTTCTGTATTAATAGGGGCTAACGTACTTTCGCTTCCCAAGGAAACGGTGTTTATATCTAGTGACGCCGATCCTTCAGATCTTTTGGCTGTAGACGAAATCAATTATTTTGGCAGTCTTAAAGTCCGTGATGGGTTGACAGATTCGATCGTTGATGTCGCCTCGGTAGAGGTAGATATAACCGAGGTTGCTATTTCACACTTCACGGCTGGAGCGTCACATGACCCGGACTCTTGTCCAATTTGTGGAGGGTCGCTAAGGCTTAATGCTGAGGAGGTTGCGGCTGCTCCGACGTCTGCATCTACTACGTCCGTCGGTTACGCAAGCTCGGCGGCGTCAGGAACTAACTATATTGACGCGCTAAACTCGACAACGAAATGGGATTTAACCAGTGGCGAATCGTTAAGCTATTCCTATTATGACGGCACCGTAGCTTTTGATTCTACGGCTTACAGTGGCAGAGAAACGCTTATCGCGAACGCTACGTCTATTGCATCTCATGCCTCTGATTTAGATCAGGCATTTCAGCTTTGGGCAGATTCTTCCGGAATAACTTTCGACAAGGTGACCGAGACGGATGCGAATAATGTGGGGGAGATTCGGGTAGCCTACTCAACTCAAATGGGGACAACGACGTTCGGCGGCCAAGCCGCAGCCTTCGCTTTTTATCCGAGTTCGAGCGCGCTAGGTGGTGACTCTTGGTTTGGTGCGCCTTCCGTAATCTCCAGCAATGCGTCTTTTGCGGTTGGCGGGTACGGTTTCGTTACAGCGATGCATGAGTTTGGTCATGCGATTGGTATCTCTCACCCATTTACAGAGGGGAACGGCTCTGCATCGTCGCCGACGGGGGTTACTCTAAACTCTGACGTTGAAAACCGCAGGCATACGATAATGTCATACGGTCAACTGAAGTCATATGATCGTGATCTGTATATATCGGGGGTAACCACCTCAAACAATGGTGACGGTACTTATGGAGTGTCTTTTACGTATTCCACGGTGCAGCCTGTAACGCCCATGGTCTATGACGTGGCGGTAGCTCAGTATCATTACGGGGCTGCTACGGCGACAAGGACAGGGGATAATACATACTCCTTCACCGACGGAGAAAAGACGATCGAGACCATCGTCGACAGCGACGGCCTCGACACGCTCGACGCATCAGCGCAGACCAACGCTAGCACGATAAACCTGACCGCTGGGAGCTTCTCTTCAATAGGCAAGAAGACTGTGGAGCAGGCCGCCGCAGATGCGGCAGAACTCCTCGTCGCGCATGGTAAAACCCAAGGTTTGTTTGGGTCTTCTGCATCCGAAACGTCTGCTCTGGCTTATTGGGCCTCCTATTTCACGTCCGTATATGACAGCAAAGATGATGGCGTAAACACGGTGTACAACACATCTGCCAATGATGCGGTTTACTTAGGTCAAGAGAACGTTGCTATTGCTTACGGATCTGTGATTGAAAATGCACTTGGTGGCGCCGGAAACGATACGATAACCGGTAACTCAGCTGATAACGCCCTCAAGGGTGGTGCTGGTGATGACTATATCGATGGCGACTCAGGTTTAGATACCGCTGTTTTTTCCGGGAACTATGCTGATTACACGATTACTAACGAGATGGGTCGCTACACAGTCGTAGATAACGTTGGAACGGACGGGACTGATGTTGTGGTACAAGTGGAGGCATTTGAGTTTGCGGACCTTACCTACCGAGTCTCGGAAGAGGACACTGTCGCCACTAGCTCGTCTGCTATCGATACTGGTGCTGCGGTCGCCGGTGTCAGCGAGGTCGCTGCACCAGGTGGTCTGGTATTTTTGAATGATCTCGACATGAGCGCTAGTGCCTCAATCGAATCAATAGACACTGCATTAGCGACAATTGCTTCCAATCGTGCCGATTTTGGTGCTGTTATGAATCGACTAGCCCATCAAATTAGTTGGCTAAGTACCCAGATTACTCAAACTAAAGTTGCCCGAGGACAAGTAATGAACGCCGACATGTCAGCTACAGCAGCACAACTTGCAGTCGCTCAAATTCAGCAGCAAGCGGCTTTTGCAATAACAGCGCAAGCCAACATTAGCAACAATGTTGCAGCTACTCTTTTACAGTCACTACCTATAACCCGCTAACTAACTCATGAAGCAATTGACCTTTCGCTTTTAC
>Ga0181552_10004124_pt1 | contig 10212 bp, 8 predicted proteins | sample 011ome_18_FD_130583 | JGI IMG/M metagenome (GOLD analysis project Ga0181552, IMG submission 130583) | Coastal salt marsh microbial communities from the Groves Creek Marsh, Skidaway Island, Georgia - 011501BT metaG (megahit assembly) | ecosystem: Environmental > Aquatic > Marine > Intertidal zone...
TGTGCCCTCATAGATTGTACAAATTCTTATATCTCTATAATATTGCTGAAGAATAAAGTCCGAACAAAACCCATAACCCCCTAGTACTTGAAGACCATTGTTTATTGAATAAATACCCGCCTCTGAAGGATAGGTTTTAACCACTGGAATAATCATCTCTAGTAGTGTGTGGTATTTATTCTTTTCCTCTTCATCTTCACTGTTATGTTGCAGGTCAAAATATTTTGAAGCTTTAAATATTAAATTCATAGACCCCTCAACCATTGCTTTTTGAAGCATCAGCATTCTTCTTACATCAGGGTGTTCAATTATTAAACTTTGCTTTTCTTTTAAATCTTTTTTTCCATCTGAAGAAAGTTTTCTTCCTTGTGGACGTTCATTTGCATACTCTAAAGAGGCGTAATAAGCGCCTGAAGCTATTGCAGAAGCAGCTCTTCCAACCGCTATCCTTGCACCATTCATCATTAAAAACATATAATGAAGACCTTTGTTTTCTTCTCCAACAAGATATCCGTGACAGTTATCTTCATCTCCAAAACCAAGATGAGTAGTACAATATCCCTTCTGTCCCATTTTCTCAAAATCAGCAACAGTAGCTACATCATTTGGTTCAAGATTTCCATGTTCATCTAGTCTCATTTTTGGTACAACAAATAATGAAATTCCTTTTGTTCCGGGAGGTGCCCCTTCAATTCGGGCCAACAATAAGTGGACTATATTTTCTGCATATTGATGATCTCCACCTGAGATAAAAATCTTTTGACCACTAATTTTATAATGTCCACCATCAGATGGAGAGGCCTTTGTAACAATATCTGATAATGAGCTACCAGCTTGCGGCTCAGTTAAACACATCGTTCCGCCCCACTCTCCTGTAAGCATTTTAGGAGTATATTTTTCTTTTAACTCTTTACTGGCAAACTCAATAATTAATTCTGCAGCACCTGTTGTAAGTCCTGAATAACCAGGCAAATGATTGTTTGCAGCATCTAAAATATAATTTGCAGCAGTGTGAACAAGTAGTGGCAATTGAAGCCCTCCGTCTTCATAATCAAAAGGCGCAGCAATCAAACCCATTTCTCCGCCTTCCTTCATCATTTTTCCAACTTGTTTATGTACATGGATTGAGCCATCTTTATAATGAGCTGGATTTTCGTCCATCTCTTTAAAATATGGAAAGAGTTCTCTGTCTGCAAACTGTTTTACAGAATCAATAAACATATCAACTGACTCAAGATTATGATCAGCAAATCTTTTTTTGCTCAAGATAGATTCAAGTTCCTGAACATTGTTCATGAAAAATTTTACAGTATTAAGATCTACATACTTGTTTGCCATAGCTGCTCAAATAAAACGCAAATATATTCTTTTGATTAAATCTCTCCTTTTTTCCATGCATATCCTAAAGCTAGTGCAGCAACAGAGCTTAATAATAACACAGCTAGTGGAGGCCCACCCTTACCTACTAGAAAGTTTATCCAGTCCATGAGAATCCATCCCACATGAAAAATAAACAATATAAGTGCAGCCATTTTAGCAGTTGATTTTTCTTTGATTGTTGTTGCTACCGCTACAGCAATTATCATCGACGCAGAGATTACACCAAATACATCGAATATTGTCATCAAAGCCTCTTTCCCTGGATCGTTTATGCCAGGAAATTGACTAAACACCATTTCATTAGCCATATCAGGCATTAATTTAATTAACACAATAGGCAAAGAGGCTATGAGGTCTATTATTAGTGCAATAATAAAAAGCGTTTTGAATTTTTTCATAAGTGTATTTTTCTCTAAAATAAGCCTTTTGACTATAAGATATTACTATATATGTTAAGAATTTATTATTGTAGAAGAAATGGAAGCAGAATAAGTAATAAAAATTAATAAATTAGAGACAAAATTTAATGACTATGGAAAATTTAGGTAATAATGGACAATCAAATGGTAAATGTCCATTCATGCATGGAGCATCAACCACACCAGATACATCACCATTAAAATGGTGGCCAAAAAGATTAAATCTAGATATTCTTCATCAACATGATGAAAAGTCAAACCCTTATAACAGTGATTTTAATTACAGAGAAGAAGTAAAATAATTAGACTTTAAAGCTCTGGAGAAAGATATGCACGATCTTATGACCACACCACAGTCTTGGTGGCCAGCAGACTGGGGACATTATGGAGGATTAATGATCAGAATGGCGTGGCATGCTGCTGGGACATATAGAGTTGCTGATGGTCGAGGTGGGGCAGGAACAGGAAATCTAAGATTTGCTCCTTTAAATTCATGGCCTGATAATGGAAATCTCGACAAAGCAAGAAGGTTAATGTGGCCTTTAAAAAAGAAATACGGTAATAAAATAAGCTGGGCAGATTTATTTATTCTCGCAGGAAATATTGCCTATGAAAGCATGGGGCTAAAAACATTTGGGTTTTCTTATGGAAGACCTGACATCTGGCAGCCTGAAATTGATATTTATTGGGGCCCTGAAGATGAAATTATGGCGCCTAGCGAGAATAGATATGCAGACCTTGAAGACACATCTACTTTGGAAACTCCACTAGGGGCTACTCACATGGGTCTAATTTATGTAAATCCAGAAGGAGTAAATGGAAAACCTGACCCAATGAAGACAGCACTCCATGTAAGAGAAACTTTTGCAAGAATGGCTATGAATGATGAGGAGACTGCTGCATTAACAGCAGGAGGACACACTGTTGGAAAAGCTCATGGTAATGGAGATGCTTCAAAGTTAGGAAGAGAGCCAGAAGGAGCAAATATTGAGGATCAAGGGTTTGGATGGATTAATCCAACTCTTGATGAAAAAGGCCCAGTAACAAGTGGTCTTGAAGGAGCTTGGACCACAAACCCTACAAAATGGGACAATGGTTACTTTGAAATGCTTTTTAATCATGAATGGGAATTACAAAAAAGTCCGGCTGGTGCATGGCAATGGGAGCCTGTAGACATCCTGGAAGAGAATAAGCCAATCGATGCTGCTAATCCATCTGTAAGAAAAAACCCGATAATGACTGATGCAGATATGGCAATGAAAATGGACCCTATTTACAGGGAGATTTGTCTAAAGTTTAAAGATGATCAAGAATATTTTTCAGATACATTTGCAAGGGCATGGTTTAAACTTACTCACAGAGATATGGGACCAAAAACAAGATATATTGGACCTAATTTTCCAGGAGAAGATTTAATTTGGCAAGATCCAGTTCCATCTGGAAATAAAGACTATGATGAGAATGATGTTAGGGCAAAAATTTCCAGCTCAGGATTATCAATTTCAGACAGAGTAGTAACAGCATGGGATAGTGCTAAAACTTTTAGAACCTCTGATTTAAGAGGGGGAGCAAATGGTGCAAGAATATCCCTTTCTCCACAAAAAGATTGGGATGCAAATGAACCTAAAAGACTTGTTAAAACTCTATCAATTTTAAAAACAATTGCATCGGATACAGGTGCAAGTTTAGCTGATACTATTGTTATAGCTGGTAATCTAGCAGTTGAAGAAGCTGCAAAGGCAGCAGGATATAGTATAAAAATACCACTAGTAAAAGGAAGAGGAGATGCATCACAAGAAATGACAGATGTTGATTCATTTTCAAATCTTGAGCCAGCAGCTGATGCATTTAGAAACTGGTCGAGTGGAAAATCTAAATCAAGCCCGGAGGAGCTTATGGTGGATCAAGCACAACTTTTAGGCCTAACAGCTCCTGAGATGACTGTTTTGCTGGGAGGTATGAGAGTTCTTGGTGCCAATCATACTAATAGCAAAGCAGGAGTTTTCACAGACAAAGAGGGCGCTTTGACTAATGATTTTTTTGTAAACCTTACCGACATGAATAACACATGGAATATTATTGGTGAACACAAGTATGAGTTGAAGGACAGACAATCTGGAGATCTTAAATGGACAGCTTCATCTGTTGATTTAGTGTTTGGATCAAACTCAATATTAAGGTCTTATGCTGAACTTTACGCTCAGGATGATAATGAAGAAAAATTTGTAAATGACTTTTCAAAAGTATGGGCAAAAGTCATTAATGCAGATATTTTTTAAACTTTTAGATAAAAAACAGGTCTAAACGGTACTATGAAACAGTTTTCATAAGTTAATTGATTGTTTTGTGTACCGGCCTAGGCTTTTTAAGCTCTAGGCCTTTTTTAAATTTAATAATTCTTTATATTTAACGTTCTTAAAAAAATATTATTATGAAAAACAAATTATCATACTTTTTGTTAGCGACTCTTTTTTTAATTTCAGTCGATACTGTTAAATCACAAGAGTATTATGTAAAGTCAAATCTTGAAAACCTTGAAATTGAAGTAGGAGAGGTTTTTGAGCCATCTACATATGCAGTTGACGAAAACGGGAAAATTACCGCATGTCCAAATCTTGTATATTATAATAAGAACGGTGCTTTAAACAGAGATGATGGAATAAGCGTTAGTAGAAGAAGCGGTACAATTAGAGGTGAAGAGCCTGGCAATCATAAAGTTGTTGCTCTATGTTTGGGTCTTACTGATGGCTGGTTAGGTAGAGATTTTGATGTTAAAGTAAGTTATGCACAAGCCAAAGACCTAATTGTAAAATTAAATTCAGACCAAGTTTTTGTCGGAAGCTATGTTCAGCCTTCCTATGAGATTACGGACAACTATGGATTTACAAGATATGATGCAAACATAAAGGTTGAACCAAGTAATGATAATATTCAGATTGACGCCCTTAATAATATTAAAGCTATTAAGCCAGGAAAAGTTACATTGACGTTTAGTCTTGACAATGTTGAAGCAACTATCAATTTAAATGTAGTCAAAAACCCCATCAATAACCTTGTGCTTTCTTCGGACTTGAACACAGCAAGAACAGGAGACGTTGTTACATTTAGCACTATGGCTTATGATGATAAAAATAGAATTATTTCGGATTTACCCATAGTTTACTCATATTCAGGAGAGTCATTTGATAAGAGTAATACTGCTGCAGCTATGATTAGAGATGACGGAAAGTTTGTTGCTGAAACTGCAGGAAAATATCTAATTACAGCAACTGCTGGACAAAGATCTACATCAATTCCTCTTGTGGTATATGATAGGGGAATTCAAAGAGAGGTTATTAATGTAGGAACAGGGATTGTTCAAGAGAGACATACATCTGATTTTTGGGTGTTTGAGGGTGTTGACAATAGAGACTATGCTGTTTCTGGAACATGGGGTGCAGATGGTACAACTTATTTTTGGGACGTAACTGATCCTGGACAAATTCGTAAAATTGACAGTATTAAGGTTGATGCCAGAACAGTAAATGATGTTAAGGTTTCTGAGGATGGAAAAATTTCAGTTATTAGTAGAGAAGGAGCATCCAATAGAAAGAATGGTATTGTCATTATTGACACAACAAACCCTTATGATGTCAATATAATTTCTGAGTATACAACAAACCTAACAGGTGGAGTACACAATGTATTTATCTACGAAAATCATGTATATGCGCTTAGTAACGGTGAAAGGTTTTATGTAATTAATATTGAAGATCCAAGCAATCCATATGAAGTAGGGATGTTTGAAATAGGAGAAAAAGGCCAGGCTATTCATGATGTTTGGGTTGAAGACGGAATTGCATATACCTCAAATTGGAAGCATGGCGTTTACATTATCGATGTTGGAAATGGTGTTGCAGGAGGATCACCAAGCAATCCTGTTGTTATATCAAATTACAGTTATGAGTCGGGAGCACATCATGCAACATTTCCATTTAAGAGTAAATCTACAGGGAAATTCTATACAATATTAGGTGATGAAATTTTCCCTCAAGGAATTGATTTATATAGTACAAATGAAACCGCAGGATTCCTTCATTTTGTAGATTTTACAGATATTGATAATCCTGTTGAAGTTGCAAGATATGAGCTCCCAGGTCATGGTTCTCATAACTATTGGATAGAGGATGATATCCTATATGTTGCAATGTATACAGGTGGTGTTAGAATTGTTGATATTAGCGGAGAACTTATGGGAGATCTGTTTAGACAAGGCAGAGAAATTGGCCATATAAACACAGGTAATGCAAATGGCTTTATACCAAATGCAACAATGACATGGGGAGCTCAGCTATACAAAGGACACGTTTTTTACTCAGATCATAATGGAGGAATAGGCTCCTCAAAAGTTTTACCTATTAAGCCTGATAATTCCAGAATAAATGAGTATTTAGATAGACCTAGATTAATAGATTAAATATGTTTAGAATTTTTATTGCACTTCTTTTTATTAATTTTTGCTACTCTCAGAGTTACTACGTTTATGTTGCAGCAGAGTCTGATGACACTGTTTCAGTATTAAAATTTGATGGTGATAATTTTGAAGAAACAGATAGGGTTACTGTGGGTATTATGCCAACTGAAAATGAAGGTCCTCATGGAATTACTATAGACCCATCAGGTAAATATTGGTACCTAACTCTAGCTCATGGAAGTCCAAACGGCTCATTAGTTAAATATTCAACCGAAAACAATGAACCTTTATCAAAAGTAGAGCTGGGACTTTTTCCAGCAACAATGCAGATATCGCCAAAAACAGGACTGTTATATGCTGCCAATTTCAATCTTCATGGCTTGATGAGAACCAGCACCGTGTCTGTAGTAGACCCTGAAAACATGGTAGAAATAACAAAAATAAAAACAGGGATAATGCCTCATGGATCTAGAATCTCTATTGACGGAACAACTCATTATTCTGTAGCTATGATGTCTGGTGAACTCTTTGAAATCGACGCTTTAGACTTATCTGTTAAAAGAATATTAAGCCTAGATAATAATAGCAATTATAGAAATGCTATGCACCACTCTAGGGTAAAACCAACATGGGTCACGCCACATCCAAATGGAAAGAAATTATATATAGCTGGAAATGGTTCGGATGAAATATTCGTTGTTGATTTAGAGTCATTTTCAGTTGAAGATAAATTAAGTACGGGAAAGGGTCCATACAACCTGGCTATTTCACCAGATGGAAAGACTTTATTAGCTACTCTTAAATCAGAAGGAGCTGTTTCAATATGGTCTTTAAAAAACAATAAACTTCTGAAAAAAATTAAAAATACAACTAGTATTCCTCATGGTGTTGTTATTTCACCCGATAATAAATACGCTTTTGTATCTGTCGAGGGAGTTGGTGGAGACCCTGGAAAAGTAGATGTAATAAACCTTGAAACTTTATCTCTTCAAGGATCGATTAATGTCGGAAAACAGGCTGGAGGAATAGCTTTCTGGAAAATAGAACAATAGTAACTTTACTATATGATCAATTCTTCAGAAATAAGAGACTTTTTCCCTTCTATTGGAAGAATTGATCATAATAACAATCAAATAATTTACTTAGACGGTCCGGGTGGAACACAAGTTCCAATTCAAGTAATTGAAGCCATTTCACAATATTACATTAGATCAAATGCTAATACTCATGGTGAGTTTATAACTAGTCAAGAGACTGATAAAGTAATGGATGATTTAAGGCTAAAAATGTCAGAATTTCTTGGCTCAAATAGTCCTGAGACAATTTCGATTGGTCAAAACATGACATCTTTAAATTATAGTCTTGCAAGAGCTTTATCTAAAAAGTTTAATTCAGGAGATCAGGTTATTATAACCGAATTAGATCACGAGGCTAATAGGGGGCCATGGAGAGTTCTTGAGGAGGTTGGTGTTAAGTTAATTGAGGTAAGGCTGCTTCAAAATGGAGAGCTTGATTATGAAGATTTTAGAAATAAGATTAACGATAAAACAGTAATGGTTTGTATGGGTATGTCGTCAAATGCCCTAGGAACATTGAATGATTTTAAGTTAGTCAAATCTTTTCTTCCAGAAAACTGCCTGTTCTTGCTTGATGCTGTTCACTTTGCTCCTCATTTCTCAATTAATGTAAAAGAGCTTGGATGTGATTTTCTGCTATGCTCTGCATATAAGTTTTATGGCCCACATGTTGGCTTTTTATATTCCAAAAAGGGTTTATTAGAACAACTAAAAACTGATCGTTTGGTAGTTCAGGATCAGAAGGCGCCCTATATAATTGAGACAGGCACTCTCAATCATGCCGCTTGCGCAGGAGTCTCATCTGCAATCGACTTCATAGCTAATATAGGAGATGGTAATTCATCTAGAGATAAATTAATAAATGCATTTTCTAAAATAAGTAGCCATGAATTTGCACTTGCCAAACAGCTGTATGAATCTATAAATAATTTAGATAAGGTAAATGTTGTAGGTAAAGATTTTTCAGACGCAAAAAGAACACCAACCGTATCATTTGTTCACTCTGATTATACGCCTCAAGAAATATGTAAGGCTCTTGCCTCTGAAAACATATGTGCTTGGGACGGACACTTCTATGCTTTAAAAGCTATTCAGCAACTTGGGCTTGAAGAAAGTGGCGGGGTAACCAGGCTTGGAATTTCTATATATAACACAAAGGAAGAAGTTGAAAGAGTGGTCTCGGTTATTTCAAAACTATAGACTTTAACCTTGTAGTTTTTTTCTCATCCATTTGTCGAAAATCATAAACACATCTTTGCTTGCGTAATTTAAATCCTGAATATTTAAATATTTGACGTCTTTTGTGTCATCCAATTTTTCTAAAATTGAAATAAATTGTCTAGCATTAAGGTTTTGAGTTTGCTTGACTTCTTTTAATTCTTTGGCCTCTTTTATTATTGCCCTATTTTCTTTTATTAATAAATGCCAACAAAGACTATATGGCATAAACTGATCAGAATTTCGAAACTTATATTTAATCTGATCTATGAGAGTCTCGGGATTCTTATTGTAAAAATCTTTAATTAATGATTTAATTTGCGGTCTTGCAGTATGATAAGACTTAAAATATTCTTTTTTAAAACCGCTGATGTTCGCTGCCTTTGATTGTGAGGCATTAAAGCCTGGCCTTAGACCAAGTAATTTTTTAAATGTTCCAGATAAAACTTTAAGGGGGTTTATGCTATAGTTTGTAGCCCATTTGCCAATTAACACGGCCTTATTTTTTATAAACCAATCTTCCTCACTAATATTGTTTATTAAAAAAACATCATCATTAAAATAAACGAACGTTTCAGACAGATCTTCTACTCTATGGAGCATGGCATCAATTGATCTAATATTAAATGTTGGTAAATATTTTTCATAACCTTTAAAAATTTCTTTGTGGTCAACAATCTTAACTTTGTTGCTTACTATAAGGTCTTCCAGACCCTTAAAATTGGGCTTTTGGTTGTCCGTAACAATGAATATTCTTCTTACAAATGGAGCAAATCTTAAAATAGATTTTACGCAATATTCAATTTCATTAGCCTGTAAATACTGCTTTTTATAGTTTGTTGACGTGGTTAAATGGTTGTCTATTTTCTTTTTATAATCTTCATCAGATCCGTCAACCCAAGTAATAACTGCATCTATGCTTCTCATTTAAACAAAATAAAAGAGTTTATCAATGCTAACTTCAAGTGAAGAAGAAATCTTTAATGCCACATCAAGCCCTGGAATGAATTTGTTTTTTTCGATTGAAATAATAGTCTGCCTGCTAACGCCTACCTTTATCGCTAAATCTTCTTGTGTTAAGCCTCTACCTTTTCTATAATCTTTTACCCTATTAACTAGCATTTGTAAAATAAACTTTACAAATATAATAAATTTTTTGTAAAATAAACTTTACATATTAATTAAAATTAATAATATGTAAAATAAACTTTACTTTGTAATTGTTAAGCTTACTTTACATTTACCCATTCATCAATACTTTTGAATATAGAACAAAGACTTTTGCCTTTTTTAGTAAGGGAATATTCAACTCTTGGAGGAATTTCATTATACTGTTCTCTTAGGACTAACCCATCTTTAATTAACTCTTTTAGTTGATCTGTTAGTACTTTCCTAGAAATATTATCAATACTTACAGCTAAAAACCCGAATCTTATAGACTCCTTTTTTCTAAGACGGTCAATGATTACTAATTTCCATTTACCACCTACCATAGATGTAAATTCAGATACAGGACACACTTTTTCTTTCATTAGTTACAAATTTATTCCTAAAATGTTTTAGTTACTTTTTAGTAACAAGTTACAATTTGTTTCAATAATTGTTATTATTGTTTTTCAAAACTACTTCTTTTTTTAGTTTTATAAAAAAAGATGTTAAATAATAA